>Ga0172379_10004200_pt1 | contig 21645 bp, 16 predicted proteins | sample GrowelOW334metaG_FD_119756 | JGI IMG/M metagenome (GOLD analysis project Ga0172379, IMG submission 119756) | Groundwater microbial communities from an aquifer near a municipal landfill in Southern Ontario, Canada - Groundwater well OW334 metaG | ecosystem: Environmental > Aquatic > Deep... | reverse complement strand
CAACATGCCCACCAACTACAAGATGTACAAGGCCGGCGCCGTCGACTGGATGCTCGGAATCGATGCCACGATGATCGACGAGATCAAGCTCCGCAAGGACTACCAGGCTTCCGCCCAGTTCGCGACCTATTATCTCAACCTCAACAACCAGCGCAAGCCTTTTGACGATGTCCGTGTCCGCAGGGCTTTCGCGGGCGCCATCGATAAGCAGACCCTCGTGGACAAGGTCCTCAAGGGCGGCCAGATTCCCACCGACGCTTTCTCTCCGCCGATGGCTGGCTATATCCCCCAGAAAGGCGTCGGATTCAACGTCGCCGAAGCGAAGAAAAATCTCGCTGACGCCGGCTATCCGAACGGCGCTGGGTTCCCCACCCTCACCTATGTATACAACACCAACGCCGGTCATAAGCTGATCGCCGAGTACGTGCAGCAGCAGCTCAAAGCCAACCTCAATGTGGACGTCGTCCTCCAGAACATGGAGTTCAAGACCCTCATCGAGCTGCGCAACAAGCACGATTTCACGATCGCGCGCGATGGCTGGGTAGGCGACTATCTCGACCCGAACACCATGCTCGAGCTCTTCATTACCGGTTCAGGCAACAACTCCGGCGATCATCGCAGCCCCGCTTTCGACAAGCTCATGGATGACGCGATGAAATCCTCGGGCGATGCCCGCATGAAGCTCCTCATGGACGCCGAAAAGATTCTCATGACTCAGGATCAGGCGATCATTCCCCTTTACAACTATGTGAACCAGGATTTGGTCGACACCTCCAAGTGGGGCGGCTGGTACGCGAACCCGATCGGCTACCATCCCCCGAAGTTCATCTTCAAGAAGTAAGGGAAGCAGTCTAGTCGTGATTTTGAAGTAGAGTTATACTTCCCTCTTGAACGGAGGGCGCTCCGGCGCTCTCCGTTTTTTTTCGCCCTTTCGCCACGGTTTTTTCTACCGACGGCCAAGCGGCACGTACCCCTTCCCCATCGGGGAAATTCCACTCTTTTTCCGGAGGATATGATGTCAAAGTACATCATTCGTCGCTTGCTGAGTCTGATCCCGACCATGTTCATCATTGTCACGCTCAGCTTTTTTCTCATCCGTTTCGCGCCCGGCGGGCCCTTCTCGAGCGAAAAGAAGGTGCCGGAACAGGTTTTGCAGAACTTGATGAGAAAGTACCACATGGACGAACCCATGGGGAAACAGTACTTGCGCTATCTCGGCGATGTGTTGAGGGGCGATTTCGGCCCTTCCTTCCGCTATCGGGACAGCACGGTAAACGAGCTTATAGCTGACAGCCTTCCCAATTCGATCGTGCTGGGAACCTTCGCCCTGTTCTGCGCCACGCTGGCGGGCATAGGGGTGGGTATCATCTCATCGCTCAAGCAGAACCGATGGCAGGATTATACCGCCATGTCGATCGCCGTCGTGGGGATCTCGGTTCCGCTGTTCGTCATCGGGCCTGTATTGCAGCTCGTCTTCGCGATGAAGCTGCATTGGCTTCCACTTTCGGGCTGGATAACGGGCAGGGATGGGCTCAAGGCGATGGTGTTGCCGGCGCTCACGCTTTCCTTCCCTTATTTCGCCTATATCGCGAGGCTCTCCCGCGCCAGCCTGCTCGAGGTTCTCCGTTCCGACTACGTGCGGACCGCCAGGGCCAAGGGTCTGCCCGAAAGGGTCGTGATCGTGAAGCATGTGCTGAAAGGGGGCCTCCTCCCCATCGTTTCCTATTTGGGGCCGGCTTTTTCCGGCATCATAACGGGATCGATCGTCGTGGAGTCGGTGTTCGCGATTCCCGGCGTGGGAAGGATCTTCGTGCAGTCAGCCTTGAACCGGGACTACACGCTCATCATGGGCGAGGTCATCGTGTATTCGCTCATTCTGGTCGCGATGAATTTCATCGTGGATATCGTGTACGGGTTCCTCGACCCGCGCATTGCCTACAAATGAGCAGGAGCCCATCATGTCCCGAAAAATAAGCAAGACCGTCAATGAGTTCAATCAGCAGCTCAAGCCGATTTCCCTCTGGGCGGACGCGTGGAAGCGTCTCAGGCGCAACCGCATGGCCCTCATAAGCCTCTGGATTGTCGTGTTCTACGCCATCATCGCGCTTGCCGCCCCCATTCTTCCTTTTTTTGATTACCGCATCCAAAACCTCGATCATACGAACTTGCCGCCTTCCTTCAGGCCGGCGGGTCAGCTCGCGATAGAAAAGCTCAAAAGCCAGATAACGATTCTCAAGGAACGCGTCGATTCAGGCATGGATACACTCAAGCCCGACCTGGAACGCGCCGAGCAGGAGCTGACTGTCGCCAAGGATGAATTGATCAGCAATCCGGAAAACAAAAAGGTCTACATTTTCGGCACCGACAACCTCGGCCGCGACATGCTCGCCAAGACGATCTATGGCGCACGCATATCGATGCTGGTGGGATTCATAGGCACGCTGACCGCGGTGCTGGTGGGTGTCATCCTCGGCGCCATCTCCGGCTATGTAGGCGGATGGCTGGACAACCTTCTCATGCGCTTCGTCGATATCATGTACGGCCTGCCCTACATGCTGATCGTCATCATATTGATGGCCATGTTCCGCAAGGAGGGCCAGAGTTCGATCGTCATCCTCTTCGTCGGCATAGCGCTGGTCTCCTGGTTGACGATAGCCCGTGTCGTGCGGGGTCAGATCATAAGTCTCAAGAATTCCGAGTTCGTCGAGGCGGCCCGCTCCATGGGCGCAGGTCCCGGGCGGATCATTTTCCGCCATCTGCTGCCCAACGCCCTCGGTGTCATCATCGTTTTCACGAGCCTTTCGCTGCCCAGTTTCATCATGAACGAATCCTTCCTCTCCTTCCTCGGCATGGGCGTTTCGGCGCCTCTTTCCTCCTGGGGATCCTTAGTGAGCGAAGGCGCGAATACGATGGAACTCTATCCCTGGCAGCTCCTGGCCCCGGCCATCGAGATGACCATTTTCCTGTTCTGCATGAACTTCCTGGGCGATGGCTTGCGCGACGCCCTGGATCCGCAGAGCAAGAATCGTACCTGAGCAAGGAGCCTATCTCATGACAGATGAAGTAATTCTGCAGGTGAAAGACCTGAAAACCTATTTTACCGTGGACGAAGGGGTCGTGAAGGCCGTCGATGGCGTCAGTTTCGACCTCCGCAAGGGCGAAACCTTGGGCATCGTCGGCGAGTCGGGCTCGGGCAAGAGCGTCACGAACCTTTCAGTCATCAACATGATCCCGAGTCCTCCCGGAAGGATCGCGGGCGGCCAAGTCCTCTTCCACGACAAGGATCTCCTCAAGATTCCCCTCTCCGAGATCCATCATATCAGGGGCAACAAGATTTCGATGATCTTCCAGGATCCGATGACCTCGCTCAATCCCTTCCTGAGGATTTCCACCCAGATGATCGAGACGATCGTTCTCCACCAAGGCTTGGACAAGAAAGCCGCCAAGGAAAAGGCGATCGAGATGCTGAAGCTCGCCGGGATACCGGCTCCCGAAAAGCGCATCGACCAATATCCGCACCAGTTTTCGGGTGGCATGCGTCAGCGCGTCATGATCGCCATGAGCCTCTCCTGCAACCCCGAAATCCTGATCGCCGACGAGCCGACGAGCGCGCTCGACGTAACGATCCAGGCGCAGATTCTCGAGATCATGAAGGAACTCACGAAGCGACTGGGCACGGCGGTGATCCTGATCACGCACTCCCTGGGCGTCGTCGCGGGCACCTGCGATACCCTCTGCGTCATGTACGCGGGGCGCATCGTCGAGCGAGGCCCGACCGATGTCATTTTCTCCGAACCCAAACATCCCTATACCATCGGGCTGATACGTTCGGTCCCTCGCCTGGACAAGGAGAATACCGAGCGCCTCTACTCCATCCAGGGCCAGCCGCCCAATGTCATCGACCTTCCGGACTGCTGTCCCTTCTATCCACGCTGTGAAAAGGCGATGGATATCTGCAGGAAAAAATATCCCACCGCGACGAAATTCGAAAACGGCCGCTCCGTATCGTGCTGGCTCTACTCGGAGGAAAAGAAATGAGTGAACACGAAGTATTGCTTGACGTACGCGGCCTCAAAATGCATTTCGCCACCAAGAGTTCCCTTTTCTCCAAGAACAAGGGATATATCTACGCGGTGGATGGCGTCGATTTCCAGATAAAGAAGGGTGAGACCCTCGGCCTGGTCGGCGAGTCGGGCTGCGGCAAGTCCACGACCGTGCGCGCCATCGCCCAACTCTACAAGCCCACGGCGGGCGAGGTCCTCCTCAATGGCAAGGACCTCACCAAGATGCCGGCGCAGGAGCTCCTCGCCGCTAGGAAGAACATGCAGATGGTCTTCCAGGATCCCTACGCTTCGCTCAACCCGCGCATGACGGCGGGCGAGATCATCGCCGAGCCGATGCGGATTTTCCAGAACCGCGGGCTTCTGAGCATGAGCACCGCGGAACGGGACGACAAGGTTGAGCATCTCATGGAAAGGGTGGGCCTTTCTCGCTTCTTCAAGAACCGCTATCCGCACGAATTTTCGGGCGGCCAGCGCCAGAGGATCGGCATCGCGCGCGCCCTGGCTCTCCGACCCGAGCTCATGCTCTGCGACGAGCCGGTTTCGGCCCTCGACGTTTCGATCCAGTCCCAGATACTCAATCTCTTCAAGGACCTGCAGCAGGAATTCGGGCTCACCTATCTCTTCATCGCCCATGACCTTGCCGTGATCCAGTACATTTCCGACAGGGTCGCCGTCATGTATCTCGGTCTCATCGTCGAGATTTCGGGATCGAAGGATCTGTACAAGAAGCCGCTCCATCCTTATACCCAGGCCCTGCTTTCCGCCGCGCCGATCCCCGATCCGGCCGTCGAGGCGAAACGCCAGCGCATCATCCTGACGGGTGACGTGCCTTCCCCGGACAAACAGAGGCCGGGCTGCTACTTCTACGACCGCTGCTGGAAGCACATGGACGTCTGCAAGACGCACAGGCCCAGGCTCCAGGAAACCGACGCCGGCCATAAGGTGGCCTGCTTCCTCTACCACAAGCCCGAGTGAGAAGCGACAGGATAACAGGATTTGATGGATTTACAGGAAAAGGATTTAGGTAAGGAGGAGAAAACATACTTCTTTACCTATAGCTTTTTCCCGTCAGTCCTGATGGTCCTGTTATCCTGTCTCGCTGAAAGCGCAATGAGAAGGCCGCCCCATTTGGGCGGCCTTTTTTATGTCATCGCGGTCTTGGCGCGCAAGCGGGCTGAGGCGCGCCGCGGGGTCGCGGCGCGCCCTGGCTCTCACTCTTGCGGCGGGTTCCTGACGAATTCGCGGCCGCTGGCGTCGGCGAAGGCCTGGCCCACGAGGGTGAGCTTCGCGGCGCGGCGCGCGGGGATGCTGTCGACAAGGTAGATTTCCCCGTCTGTAGTTTTCATCAGAAGGTTCATGTAGGGCACGCGGCTCGCCGATTTGAGGAAGGATTTTTTCATACTCGTATCGGCGTCCTTGTGGTTCATCATGGCGAAGGCGCGTTCGTTGGCGAGGCTCTCTTCCTTGGTACCGGGAACGGTTCCGCGAGCCAGGGCTTTGAGGAGAAATTCCTCGATCGAGGCGAAGTCGTTGGACGAGGCCTTGGCGAGGGGCCAGAAACCCCAGCGGTGGGTGATTGTCTTCGATGCGGGGTCGAGGGTCCATCGTTCCTCGTAGACGAGCCCGAGCGCGAGAAGGGCGAAAATGAGCCAGGCGATGAGGCCGGGCGAGCCTTCGGAGCTGAGCATGGCGCCTGCCACGAGAAGGAGTATGGCCGCCGTCATGGCGCGGTACCAGAGAGGGATGCCGTAGATCAGCCGGCCGTCGGCCGCTTTTCTCAGTCGAAGGGAGATTTCCATGGGCAAAGCATACCGGCGCGACGGGGGAGGGGGCAAGGGGGCTTTTGGCTGCAGCGGCGGCCGGGGCGGGGGGCGGCGGCCGGGGCGGGGGTGGAAGGAGAAATGCATAATTTTGCAGATTCATAAGGGGTTTTCTTCGTGACGAATAGATGTATTATTATCTATTTCGTAGAAAATACTATTTAGTCGTATCAGGATATGGTAGAAATATATCAAAATAGCACTATATTAACCGATTTTCCTTGACCATGGAAAAATATTTTCAATGTAAACCGTATTAGCTTATGAAAAAATATGCATTCATCATTGACTTACAAATAGGGAAAATTTAACATCCTCTCCAATATTCATAAGCGCTATTTTCGCGATTGGATGGGAGAATCGGATGGGACATGAAAGCAAGGCGATCCTGACCTTCACCGACTATTCGGCGGGATACCTTGACGATGAGGGGAAGACGGTCAATCTTCTCGACAGACTCAGCTTCACCGTTCGCTCGGGCCAGGCCTTGGGCGTCGTCGGGGAATCGGGCTGCGGCAAAAGCCTTACAGGCTTGTCCGCCGTCAGGCTCCTCTCCCGCCAGATCGTCGTCCAAGGCGGAGCCATCCTTCTGGGCGACAGGAACATCCTCGAAGTTACCGAAAAGCAAATGCAGGAAATCCGTGGCAGGGATATCGCCATGGTGTTCCAGGAACCGATGACCTCGCTGAATCCCGTGCTCAACGTGGGCTTCCAGGTGGAGGAAGTGCTCGCGAGGCACAGGCCCGAACTCAGCGAGGCCCAGCGAAAGGAGCATACCATCTCCCTCCTGCGCGAGGTGGGCATCCCGGCTCCGGAAAAGCGGGTGCGCGATTATCCCCACCAGTTCTCGGGCGGGATGAGGCAGCGCGTGATGATCGCGATGGCGATAGCCTGCCGGCCCTCCCTCCTCATCGCCGACGAGCCGACCACCGCCCTCGACGTCACCATTCAGGCCCAGGTTCTCGAACTCATGAAGAAGCTGAAATCGAAGGGCGCCCTGATGCTGATCACCCACAATCTCGGCATCATCGCCGATGTCTGCGAGGAGATCATCGTGATGTACGCGGGCAGGATCGTGGAAAAGGCCGATGTCCGCTCGGTGTTCAAGAATCCCCTTCACCCCTACACGAAGGGGCTTATCGCCGCGATTCCCTCGCTCAGGGGGAAGAAGAAATCCCTCTACTCGATTCCGGGCATGGTGCCGGCGGCGAGGAACTTCCCCGAGGGCTGCCGCTTTAATCCCCGCTGCGAACAGCGCATGGAAATCTGCACAACGACGGTTCCTCCCCTTGTCGAAATCCAGCCGGGGCATTCGGTGGCCTGTCATCTCTTTCAGGGAGGCGCTCTATGAGCGGGAAAAGCGAAGCTATCCTCCAGGTGAGGGGACTGACCAAGCATTTCAACATCGCCCATGGTGTTTTTGCCAAGCCGCAGATGCTGAGGGCCGTTGACGACGCGAGCTTTTCGGTGAACAGGGGCGAGACTCTCGGCATCGTGGGCGAGTCGGGTTCGGGCAAATCGACGCTCGGCCGTATGCTCTTGAACCTCATCGAGCCGACCTCGGGCTCGGCTTCCTTCGATGGCATCGAGCTTTTCCCGATGAATCCTTCCAAGGAAGCCATGCTGCGCCGCAAGATGCAGATGGTCTTCCAGGATCCTTACGCCTCGCTCAACCCGAGGCTCAAGATCGGCGAAGCTATCGCGGAACCCATCAGGGCGAACGGGGTCCTGTCGGGCAAAAAGAGAATCGGCGAACGCGTGGCCGAACTCCTCGATCTCGTGGGCCTTCCCCCCGAAGCGGCCCATTCCTATCCCCACGAGTTCTCGGGCGGCCAGCGCCAGAGAGTGGGCATAGCGCGAGCCCTCGGCGTCTCGCCCGAATTCATCGTCTGCGACGAGGTGGTTTCGGCCCTGGACGTGTCGATCCAGGCCCAGATCCTTAACCTTTTCGCCGAACTCAAGGAGCGCCTCGGCCTCACCTACATCTTCATCAGCCACGACTTTTCGGTGATCAAGCACGTGAGCGACGACATCATGGTGATGTACCTGGGCGAGATCGTGGAGATAGCCCCGGCCGAGAAACTCTTCGAGGATCCTGCCCATCCCTACACGCGCGCCCTCATATCGGCCATTCCCGAGCCCGATGTCGATGTCGTGACGGAAAAAATCCTTCTGGAAGGCGATATGCCGAGCGCCGTGTCGCCGCCTTCCGGCTGTCGTTTCAGTTCGCGCTGCTATATGGCCCGCGGGGAATGCGCATCGATTCACCCCGCGCTCGAAGCCTGCGGCGAGGGGCACTTCGTGCGCTGCCCCTACAGCCGCCAGTAAAGGACAGGGGAAATCGATGGGCAAGTATCTGGTACGCAGGCTGCTGAAAAGCCTTCTCACCGTGTTCATATCGATCACGCTCACCTTCCTCATCATCCGCCTCATGCCCGCCGACCCGGTAAGCCTGATGGTGGATCCCAAGCTCAGCCCCGAGGTGCAGGCCGAGATGAGGAGGGGCTTCGGTTTGGACAAGCCGGTCCCGGTTCAGTTCGTTATCTACATTGGTAATCTGCTGAAGGGCGACCTCGGCCTTTCCTTCAAAACGAGGGAGCCGGTGACGACGGTCCTGATGCAGCGCCTGCCCTGGACCCTCCTCCTTATGTTCACGACCCTGGTGAGCTCCCTCGCCGTGGGGATTCCCGTGGGCATAGCGGCGGCCAAGCGGCGCAACAGCCATTTCGACAGGATTGTGAACGTGATTGTCACGCTCTCCATATCCATATTCATTCCCTTCATCTCCTTCGCGTTTTTGTATGTCTTCGGCTATCTCTTGGGCATCCTGCCCACGGGAGGAGCCTACACGCCGCCGCCCGGCCATGGTTTCGCCTACTTCCTGGACGTGGCCAGGCACGCCGTCCTGCCCACGCTCACCCTCTTCCTCGGCAATTGCGCGACTATCATCCTTTATTCCCGGAACAGCATGCTGGACGTGCTCAAGGAAGACTACATACGAACGGCGGCGGCCAAGGGCTGGGACGACCGCTATGTGACGCGAGTGCACGCGCTTAAGAACGCCCTCATCCCGACCGTGACCATCACCGGCCTCATGATGGGCTCGATGATCGGCGGGGCTATCATGACGGAAACGATTTACGCCTGGCCGGGGGTGGGGCGGCTTATCTACGACTCGGTCAACGCCATGGACTACCCCGTCCTTCAGGGCGCCTTCCTCCTTTTGTCGGTGACGGTTGTCGTCATGAATATTTTGACCGATCTGGTCGTATCCAAGCTCGATCCGAGGATCAGGCTCGGGGGAGGCAAGGCATGAAGCGCTCGCCCTCGAAAAGGGGATTCGTCCCGGCCTTCAAAAAAAACAAGCTGGGCATGGTGGGCCTCGTCGGTGTCGCGCTGTTCATAATGGTCGGGCTTGCCGCTCCACTTCTGGCCGCTTATCCGAAAGGCTACGGCACCGAGCTGTACATGAAGCCTTCCCTCCTCCATCCCTTCGGCACGGATGGGCTGGGGCTGGATATTCTCTCCCAGATTATCTGGGGCGCGAGGACTTCGATCTACGTTTCCTTCGTGGCCGTCCTTCTGGCCTTCGCGATTGGGGTGCCGGCGGGGCTTGTGTCGGGCTACTTCAAGGGCTGGGCGGGAGGAGTTATCGATACGCTCATCGATGTTTTCCTCACCCTACCCATTTTGCCGCTCATCATCGTGATCGCCGCCGTCATCGGCTCCTCGATCGGCAATGTGGCGGTCGTCATCGGGCTCTTTTCCTGGCCTTCCCTGGCGCGGGTGACGAGGAACGCCACGCTGCGCGTCTCCGAAATGCAGTTCGTCGAGGCGGCGCGCTGCCTGGGCATAAAAAAGAGGGCGATCCTCTTCAAGCATATCCTGATCGTGATCATCGGGCCGATCCTCGTGAACCTGACCCTGGTGATGGCGACCTCGGTGCTTTCAGAGGCGGGCTTGAGCTTCCTTGGCCTGGGCGATCCGACGACCTGGTCCTGGGGCACGATCATAAAGAAGGCTTGGGACGCGGGGGCGGTGATCGATACGCCCAATCCCTGGTGGTGGTGGTTCTCGCCGAGCATGGCGATCATTCTCTACGTGGTCTGCTTCAATTCCTTGGGGAACGCGATTAACGACGCGCTGAACCCGAAGAGCAGAGACTGAGAGGCTGCCGCGCGGGCGCGCCGCCCGGGAGGGCGGCGCGCCCGAAGGGGCCGCAAAGGCCGGAAAAGGAGTAACGGAATGTACGATTTGATCATACGGAACGGTTTCGTCATCGATGGCAGCGGGGCTCCTGGCAGCTTCGCCGATGTGGCCGTGCGGGGCGACAAGGTCGCGAAGATCGCGCCTCATATCGACGAGCAGGCCGTAAAAACCCTGGACGCGGCAGGCGCGATCGTCGTGCCGGGCCTCATCGACCCCCATGTGCACGAGGAGTGGGTCTGCTTTGTCGACGGGGGCTTCGAGCATTTTCTGAGGCAAGGCGTCACGACCCTCGTGAACGGCAACTGCGGGCATTCGGTGCTGCCGGGACCTCGCGACAATTTCATCGACTATTTCTGGGGCAATGGCCTCCTCAGCACCCGCCAGAAGGATGACTACAAAAAACGATTTCCCGAGTGGCACGATTACGCCTCCTATATGGCGGCCGTCGAAAAGGCGGGCACGAACATCAATTTGGCCAGCCTCATCGGCCATGGATCCCTGCGCTGGACGGTGATGAAGGGTGCCCACGACAGGCCGCCCACGCCCGCCGAGGCAGCCGAGATAGAGCGCCACCTCCGCTTGGCCATGGAGCAGGGCGCCATGGGCGTCTCCTTCGGCCTGGACTACGTGCCCTCCCGCTACGCGAAGCTCGACGAATTGGTTAGTGTCACGAAGATTGTGGCGGAGTATGACGGGGTGGCGGCGGCACATTTGCGCCACGCCCTGGGCATCAAGGAAGCGACCGAGGAATTCGTGAACGTGGGGAGGCTTTCCGGCGCCAAGATCCAGGTGAGCCACTTGAAGTCCACCTGCCCCGAAGCCTTCGAGGTGGCGAGGAAGGCGGTCGACGAGGAGGGCCTGCGGGTCCGCGTCGATACGATTCCCCGCTCCACGGGGCACTGCACCTCCAAGTCCCGCCTTATCCTCTTCATCATGGCGCTCTCCGACGAACTCTTCGCCGGCGGGGCCGAGGGCGTGAAAAAGGCCCTCTCAACGCCCGAAGGCCGGGCCGTGGTCAAGAAAGACGCCTACATTTTCGCGGGCGACAAGGCTGACCTTTTCGTCGTGCGTTCCGAGGACCCGAAGCTGGAGGCGAAGTCGGTGAAGGCCATCGCCGCCGAGCGCGGGGTCGACCCTGACGAATGCATGCTCGACCTTTTGGGCGACGATCTCGACTACACCTTCTGGCTCGGCGGCCCCTCCCGCAAGGATTTCCCCGCCACCGGCCATGTCGCTACCATCATCGCCAACCCCTACGTGAGCGTGGGCACTGACGAGATCATGGGCGACCCTGAGTATCCCTTTGACTGGTACGAGCTGCAGCGCCGAGGTGGCTTCCCGATTTTCTTCCGCATGTACCGCGCCGCGGGCGTGGCGACGGAGGAGATAATCCGCCGCAACACGACCATGGTGGCCGAACATTTCGGCCTTTCAGGCCGGGGCCGCCTGGCCGAAGGCTTCTTCGCCGATATCGCGGTGATCGACGCCGAGGCCTACGATTTCCCGCCAGCGACGATGGAAAGCTACAAAAATCCCCTCGCCACGGCGAGCGGGGTGCGCCACGTCGTCGTGAACGGAAAACTCGCCCTCGAATCGGGCCGCCTCCTCGCCACGCGATCGGGCAGGACGATCAAGCGGGGACAATAGCATTCGTACTTTCCCGCGTCCCTCGGACGCGGCAGACATTGTAGAGGAGGACCTCAATGAAAAAGAATCGAATCGCCACCATGGCGATCCTGGCGGCGCTGCTCGTCGCAGCCTTCCAGCCCGCACTGGCCCAGGCCGTCGGGGGAGACGCGGTAATCGGCATAACCGGAGACCCGTACAACCTCGCCACCTGGATTTCCAACGACCTGAACTCTTCCCTGGTCATGAATCTGGCGCTGCCCGCGATGATGGTGACCGACGACGCCGGCAACAAGGTGCCCTACATCATCAAGGACTACAAGATCAGTTCCGACGCGAAGACCTACACCATCACGCTCCACACACTGGACTGGCACGATGGCGTTCCTCTCACCGCGGCCGACCTGGCCTTCACCGGCGACTACATGGTGAAATACAAGCTCGGCTATGGCGGGGACATGTTCTCGAACGTGGACCACTATGAGGTCAAAGACGCCCACACCATCGTCTATTACCTCAAGAAGCCGCAGGTCAACTTCCTTTCCCAGATGGGTTTCTGGATCGACATCATGCCCAAGCACATCTATGAGACGGTGACGGATCCCAACAACTTCGCCTACAACGGCGTAGGCTTCGGCCCCTACAAGCTCAAAAGCTACAAGAAGGGCGAGTACTACCAATTCGAGCGCGTTCCCAACTGGCCGCTCGCGAACGGCGGCAAGGGCGCCTACCTCAACACGATCACCTTCCGCGTCTATCCCGATCCCAACGCCCTCGTTCTGGCGATCAAATCCGGCGAAGTCACCGCCTCCGGCTCGGCCCTCCCCGTGGCCGCCCAGAAGCAGCTCATCGCCGAGCCTTCCAAATTCGGCGTCAGCAAGGTGACCTCCCTCGGCTTCGGCTACTTCGCTTTCAGCTATAAAAACGAGCTGCTCAAGGATCCGATCGTCCGCCAGGCCATCGCCCACACCGTGGACAGGGACGCCATCGTCGTCGTCGCCAAGCAGGGCGGAGCCATCAAGATGGAAACCCCCGTTTCGCCGGTGTTCAAGGATCTCGTGAAGTCGCAGATCAAGTTTCCGGCCTTCGACATCGCGGCGGCATCCAAGCTCCTCGATAACGCCGGCTACAAGCTCAACAAGGCGGGCGTTCGCGAAAAGAACGGCAAGGCCCTCGAGTTCGAACTCATCTACCGCACCACGACGGCCAACATCGACTCCATCGCCAACATCTTCAAGGCTAACGCCGAGAAGGCGGGCGTGAAGATCAACCTCAAACCGGTGGATCCCGCCACCTATACCGACCGCGTCGTGAAGCAGCGCAATTTCGATATCAACTGCATCGAGTGGGGCGTCATCGACGACGCGGACTCTTCCCTCGGGACGATCTATCGCTCAGACGCCTCGCTCAACTTCATGGATTACAAGAATCCCGCGATGGATGCTCTCCTCGACCAGTCCCAGTACGAGCCCGACTACAAGAAGCGCATCGCGATCATGGACAAGTTCCAGGCCGAGTTCGTGAAAGAACTGCCGACGATCAACGCCTGGGTAACGGTCAACGCCTATGGATACTCGAAGAACTTCGATGGCTGGGAACTCACCCCCGGTCTCTACGGATTCCTCGACGCCAAGGATATCGTCAAAGTCTACAAGAAATAGAAGGATAGGTATGGGAATCAAGACAGCCTATAAAGGCTACAAAGCGTATTCGTACCTCGAGCCGGGCACGGACTATCCCGAATACGAGTTCGCCGACTGGAACTGGACCGGGGGGTACAGGATACCCCTCGATTCAGCCCAGGAGGAAAGGGTGACCAAGCTCGTCAGGGACAATATCTTTATCGCCCTGCACGAGCACCCCACGTATTTCCCCAAGAAGATCGAGGAAACGAAGTACTACAACAGGGACGGGCGCGAGTTCTGCGCCTACGACGCCCTGGCTCTCTCCAACATCGACTGCGTGTTCGACAACATGATGGACGGCACCTGCCACATCACCTCCAAGAACGGCTGGAAATGGACCGATGTGCTCCATGACTTTGGTATGAGACTCTGCGACCTCGCCCACCAGGATTTCCTGATCCAGTGCAAGGGCGTGGCCGACATCGATCGCGCCTTCCGCGAGGGACGGATCGCCTGGGTGCCCGTCGTCGAGGGGGCCGCCCCGATCGAGAACGAACTGGACCGCATCGATATCCTCTACGGCTTCGGCGTGAGGATGATGGGCATCACCTATTCGGAGTCGAACGCCCTGGGCAATGGCATCAAGGAAGACCACGACGGCGGCCTTACCCGCTTCGGGAAAGAAGCCGTGCGCCGGATGAACAAGGTGGGCATGCTCATCGACTGCTCGCACGCCGGCCCCCAGACCACCCTCGACACCGTATCCTGGTCCGAAAAGCCGATCATCCTGAGCCATGTGGGGGCGCGCGCCCTGTGGGATTCCAAGCGCCTCTTCCATGACAATGTCCTGAAGGCCACGGCCGAAAAGGGCGGGGTGGTGGCCATCGAGTCGGCGCCGCACACGACCATGACGCACACCTTCCTCACGCACGACATCGAGTCGGTGATGGAGCACTTCGAGTATACCGCCAACCTGGTGGGGATCGATCATGTGTCCTTCGGCATCGATTCGCTGTATGGCGACCATGTGGGGCTGCATCACGCCTTCGCGGCGAGCTTGTCCAAGAAGGACACGAGCAACAACTCTGTCTCCTACCAGGAAGTGCCCTATGTGAAAGGCCTCGAGAACCCCACCGAGGCTTCGATCAACATCCCCCGCTGGCTGGTGAAACACGGCTACTCCGACAGCGATATCGTCAAGGTGATGAGCGGCAACGCCCTGCGCGTGCTGCGGCAAGTCTGGGTCTGACAGGCCCGGGACGTCCGGGAGGCGGCGCCGATGGGCTTCGTGCCCCGCGGCGCCGCCGGTTCGCCAATCATCCGATCATGTGAAAAGGGCCGCCCGGGATTGCATCCCGGGCGGCCCTCGTTTCCTGTTTTTGTTCAATTTGAGCGGAAAGGTCGCGCAGGCCTTCCCGCCCTTTCGTTTAGAAGAGCACCGCGCCTCCGTGGCTGTTGTTGTACGCGTCGTACTTGTCTTTCTGGGCCAGGAGCTGGGCGGAAGAGAAGCTGCCGGAATTGACCAGCATGTACTCGCCGTCGTAGAGGAAGAACTGGGTGGCGAGGGCGTTGTTGCCGATGTAGGCGCCCGAGGCGTAATTGAATTCGGAGCCCATGAGCTGCTTGGAAAGCAGGAGGGTGGGAGCCGAACCGGTCGCGCTCAGGTAGTTGGAAGCCTCTTGCATCGACGAGACATTGAGGGGAGCGAGGGCGAAGCTAGAAAGCTGACCCACATAGGCCAGGAGATTCGCCTTGCTTACCTGGGTGCCGGCCGTTTTGCCCGCGATCGCCTTGTCGAGATTGGTCTTCCAATAGCCGATCGTGAAACCGTTGGCCGTTTTACCCACGATCCAGCTGTAGTCGACCGCGAATCCGAAATTGGCTTCGGCAGGGACTGAGTTGGCGGGAGTCACCGTCCTGGAAGCCGCGACGCTGTGGACGAATCCGGCCCTGTCGTCTGCTGAAACGGTGTAGGTGGTAGCGCCCTTGAGGTTGTCGAAGGCGTAGGCGCCATCCACGGAGGAGGCGACCTTTCCATCGCTCAGGCGGACCGTGAAGCCGCTCAGGAGGGGCTCGCCCGAATCATAGATGTCATTGCGGTTCGCGTCATAGAAAACGACTCCGGCGACCTTCTCGTGGGAATAGCCGAAGTTCACGCCGCTCGCGCTGGCGGTGCCGCTCCATGAGGTCACGGGGGAAAGGTAAGGAGTATGGAATTCGCCATCGATGTTGGCCGCGGATACGGAGTAGAGAGCGCTTCCGCCCTTAAGGTAGTCGAAGAGGTAGGAACCATTAGAACCCGAGGTAGCGCTGGCGGAAGCCGCGCCGCCGAGGGTGAGGGCGACGCCTTCGATGCCAGCATCACCGTTATTCATGGTGCCGTCGGCATTGGTGTCCTTGAACGCGAATCCCGAGATGCTCTCGTACGAGAGACCAAAGTTGACACCGGTCGCCGATTCGGGCAGGGTAACGGTTTTGGCGGTGACGGGAGCGTCGTAGGGGGTAGGCCAGAAGTTGCTTTTTCCCGCCGAGGTTACGGTGTAGCTACCGGCCACGAGATTAGCGAAGGTATAAGCGCCGCTCGAGTCGGAGGTCGCCTTCACGTCATTGCCGAGGCTGAGCGCCACATCGGCGATTCCCGTTTCGCCGCTATCCTTTACCCCGTTGTTGTTGAGGTCGTGGAAGACGAAACCGGAGATGGAGTAGAGGGTGGGATTGGCGGGCACGGTCGTCGAGGTCGTGGTGGGTACCGTCGTGGTGGTCGTATCCACGATCCAGGCAAAGTCCGCATGGCTGAAACCGGCGTATTTGCCGCTGGCGTTTACTATGGTATGCAGCTCGGTGTCGAGAAGGACACCAGCCGAACCGTAGTCGTAGATATTGCCGCCATTAGAGCCTTTCACAAAAACGGCCAAGACAGGGGTATCCGACTTGAAGTCGAATCCCACGACAGTAGTGCCGGTTTCGGCGAGCGCTGCTCCATCAGTTTGATACCAGAGCTTCGTGATGGTCACCGGTCCGTATTTTTGGCCCAACACCGGCGTGGTCTCAATCTTGAGCGAATCCACGGTGCCTGCAGTGTTTTTCATATCGAGCACTTGTGTTGAGTTAAAATCAACCTCGGTTGGCGCGACGAGAGCTTTCGAGCTTGCGCTCGCCGTGAATGAATTGTTCGTTACCGGGTTTGCGCAGGAAAACAGGAAAACGGCAAGGGTGGCGACCAACAGGGCATACCTGTAGGTCTTGATCAATACTTTTTTCATACAAGCCTCCATAACTTTTTTAACGCCACAATTGATTAGATAAAGAAACCTTAATGTATGGATTTATGAGATTCAAGGGCAAAAAGAAAAAAATCGGAAAAAGCGAACATTTTTTTATGACGATATGATCGCCCAGCCTCGAAACGCGGGGCCAGGCGGGGTAATCAGGCGTCGAAATAAACGGCGTCGGGCCGGGCGATGACGAAGGCGGTTACCGAGTGCTCGGGGTCGAGCTGGTGGCCGGGGGTGGCGACGAGGCCTATGCGCGACGCGTCGAGAAGGCGCAGGAGGGGAGCTTGATATTCGGTGCCGGGGCAGGCGGGGAAGCCGAAGGAGTAGCGCCGGCTTACTTGGCGCCGCCCACGCGTTGAAAGGCCGGCCGCTGCGAGGTCCCACGCTATCTTGTCGTGGGCCCATTGGGCGGCGGCCTCGGCGAGGGACGAGCCGAGGCCATGGAGGTGCCAGTAGGCTTCCAGTTTGCCTTGGTCCTTGAGCGCGCGGGCGGCGGCGGCGACGCCTCGGCCGGCGGTCACGGCGAAAAAGGCGATCGTGTCGCCTCCGGCCGAGAAGTAGGCGGCCAAGGTCCTGCGATGTCCGCCTGATTCGGCGGGGAAGGGCAGTTCAAGCGGCGCTTGGCCATCGGGGGACTGAACGAGAAGGCTTGTCTCGCCGACTCGCGCGCAACGGAAATAGCCGTAGATCGCTTTAGGCGCGGCGAGCCCTTCGGCTTCAGGGAGGAGTTGGGCGAACTCGCGTTCGGCAGCCTCATGTTCCTCGCGGCGGTAGCCCCAGCGCGATGAGTAAAGAACCTTGCGCTCGAGAAGGGGGAGGAGCTCGCCGAAAGGAATGTCGAGCGGCTCCGAGGCGCCCCAAAAGGGCGAATCGAAGGCGGGGCTCGTTTTGGGCTGGATGGGCGATCCTCGCGGCTTTGCCGCCGCGGAGGTTTCGGGCGCCAAAGCGGGCACCGTTTCATCAGCCGCTTCCGCCGCCTCCAAAACTCCGGCGCCGCGTTTCGCCATGACATGCTCATCCAGGACGACAGCCGCGTCGAAGGCGTCGGCGCAAGCGCGGACGAGGCCGGGATGCTTGGGCTCCACTTCGCGGGACACGAAGGAGGATTCGACGGCGGCCCCGCCGCAGAGCACGAGGCTTTCCGAGCCCGAGGCGTGGAGCGCCTCGCAGATGCCCTTCATTTCATTGAGCGAGCGGGTGAGCAAACCCGAAAGGCCGACCGCCACCGCTTCGTTGGAGCGCGCGGCCTCCACGATGGAGGAAGCGGGCACGTCGGTGCCGAGGTCCACGACGCGCCAGCCCGAACAGGCGAGAATCGCGGCGACGATATTCTTTCCTATATCATGGAGATCGCCCTTGACGGTCGCCATGACGATGCTGCCCTTGGCGTTGCCCGACGCGCTCGCCGCGAGGGGGGCCAGGGCGCGCTTGGCCGCCTCGGCTGATCTGAGGACGAGGGGCAGGGAGAGAAGGCCTTCATTCCAGAGTCTTCCCGATTCGGCCATCGAGGCGGTGACGAGGGAAGTGAGTCGATCTGCGCCTTCGGCCTCGGCGAGTCGTCTTCCCTCAATCTCCGCCCTGGCTGAATCGCCGCGGGAGAGGGCGGCGGCGAGGGCAGAAGCGGGATCGGCGGGATTCTCAGGTTCGATGTCGACCGCTGGCTTGGGCGAACCTCCTGATCCGGCCTTTCCCTTATCGGCTGCCCAGGTGAGCAAGGCCTCAAGGGGGTCGCCTGGTGGAGACGCGGCGGAGGCCCCGGACGCGGGACTCGCCTCGGCGCCGCGCGAGTCGGAACCATGGCCGCCAAGGCCGAGGGCTATCGCGGCCGCGCTCTTCAAATCAGGGTCGATGGATTCCGGAGCCGGAATGCCCGCCGTATCCATGATCGCCGCGTCGAGGCCTTCGCGGACGGCGGCTTCCAAAAAGAGAGACGTGACCGCGGCCCGGGTCGATTTGGGCAGTCCATACGACACGTTCCCCACGCCGAGCACGGTGAGTGCTCCTGGACAAGCCGCTTTGATGGCGCCTATCGCCTCGAGGGTGGCTTTGGGGTCGCCGCCCGCGGCTATCGTGAAGGTGAGGGGATCGAAAAGGAGGGCTTGGGGCGAAAGGTCAAACTCAATCGTGGCCATATCGTAGAGCTCGCGGCAGATACGTACTTTTTCGGCCACCGTCCGCGCGGGCCCGGCGCTGTCCATCGCCAGGCAGACCACGGCCGCGCCGAATTCGGCCGCCAGAGCGAAAAGCCGCCTTGCCCGCGCCGGGTCCTCCAGGCTGGTCGAGTTGAGAAGGGGGCGTCCGCCGACAAGAGGAAGAGCCCGCGCTAGCACTTCGGGGTCGCCCGAGTCCAGGCAGAGCGCCGCCTGGGTTCGCGGGGCAAGGAGGGCGACAAGGCGGACCAAGTCGGCGGTTTCGTCCCTTCCCGCGAGGGAAAGGTGGAGATCGATGGCCGAAGCCCCGCTTTCTTCCTGGGCGAGGGCCTTGTCCGCCATGCCTTCGAAATTCTCAGCCTTCAGAAGGCTGGCGAAGGCGGCCGAACCCGCCGAGTTGGCCCGCTCGCCTATTTTGAACAGCCCGGGCCCTATGAAGCGCGCCTTGTAGAGCGAGGAAAGGGCTGGCCGGGCCGCCGGCTGCGCCTCAGACGTCGTCTTCGGCGGCGAGGCCGGCGGCCTGTCGGCAAGCCGGGCGTTCAGCTCGGCGATGTGGGCGGGGGCGGTGCCGCAGCAGCCGCCAACCACGGCGACGCCGAAGCGCCTCGCGAGAGCCTCTACTTTTTCGGCGAAGAGGTCGGGCCCGAAAGGGTAGGAGGTGCATCCGTTTACCGAACAGGGCAGGCCGGCGTTGGGCATGAAGCAGAGGGGGAGAGGGGAAAGGGCGGCGAGTTCCTCGAGGGCACTCGCGAGCTCGTCGGGGCCGCCCGAGCAGTTGAGACCGAGTGCCAAGGGTTTGAAGGGCGAAACGATGGCGACGAAAGCGGCGATATCGGCCCCCGCGAGCATTCTGCCTCGCCCGTCCACCGTGGCCGACACGATGAAGGGAAGCCCTCGGCCGCCCCTCAGGCTGTTGAGCGCCGCTATGGTCGCCTTGATCTGGAGCGGATCCTGACAGGTTTCGATGATGGCGAGGTCAGCCCCGCCGTCCGCCAATCCGCGAGTCTGCGGAAGATATGAGGCCAATAGTTCAGCGTAGGTGGAGGCGCCCAGGGAGGGCGGCTGGTCGCCGGGACCTATCGATCCCGCGACGAGCTTGGGCTGTCCGCTGGCGGTGCCGGCCCGCCGCGCCGCGCCAGCTGTGCCTTTAGCGCCCGCTATGCCCACGGTATCCGCATTGTCGGCCGCTTTTCTCGCCGCCGTGGCCGCCGCGCGGTTCACGGCATAGCTCAGGGCTTCCGCCCCGCCTGGATAGTCGCGCGCGAAGTGGGCCAGATCCCGGGCGCTGGCGGAGAAGGTGGCCGTCTCCACGAGATCGGAGCCCGCTTCGAAGTAGGCTTTATGCAGGGATTCGACGAGGGAGGGGTTTTCAAGAGGAAGAAGAGCGAGGCGCCCTCCGGCGGCCGCTTCGGGCGCCAGGGCTTCGAGGGCCGTCCCTGTCGATCCATCGGCCAGAATGAGTCTGTCGCCGATCAGGGCCCTGAGGCGCGCCGTCTTGGCCGCTTGGCTTTCCCTCGTCGCCGATTCGGCGGCGTCCGCGGCAACGTCCGCTGCCGCGCGTCCGTCTTCGCCGGTTCCGCTCACGCGAGGCCTCCCGCGTTGCCACTGGCATCGCCTCCGGCTGGCCCATAGAGGGCGTCCAGGATCCAGCGCGTTCCCGCGCCCCGTCCCATCGTGAAGAAATGCAGGCCCGGCGCCCCCGCGTCGAGGAGACCGCGGCAGAGTTTGGCCGTCCAGGCGATTCCCGCGGTTTTTTCCTCCTCCGGGCTTCTGGCCTCGCGAAGCGCGTTCACGAGGGGCTGGGGCAGATCGATGAAAAAGGTGCGAGGGATCAGGTCGAGCGACGAAGCCTTGAAAAGGGGTTTTATCCCCGGCAATACGGGCACGCCGATCCCGCGCTCGCGCAAGCGCCGAACGAGTTCTATATAAGGCCCCGCCTCGAAGACCATCTGGGTGATGACGAACTTCGCGCCCGCCTGGATTTTTTCAACGAGATGCTCGAAATCGGATTCGGGATTCTCGGCGGCGAAGTGCTTCTGGGGATAGGCCGCGACGCCAATCGTGAAATCGGTGGGTTTGCCTTCGGCCGGTGGCGTGTACTGCCCTTGGTTGAGGCGCGCTATATGCTTGACGATATCGGTGGCGTGATCGTATCCCTCGGCGCCCGGGCAGCAGGACTTGCCCCGACCCTTCCCGGCGCTCGCTCCGCTCTCGCCCTGGCCGCTCAGGGCCGCCGGCGAATATCGGTCGTCGCCCATGACGACGAAAATGTCGCGGAAATTCGCGTAGTGCAGGTCGATGAGGAGGTCTTCGACGTCGAGCCTGTCGGCCATGCCGCCCACGATATGGGGGATCGTCGTGACGCCGAAAGCGTCGCGCAGGGCTACCGCGGTGCCCAAGGTGCCCGGCTTTGTTCGAAGCGCGACGCGCGTTGGTCGTCCGTCGGCGTCTGCCCAGGCTTTGCCGCCCGGATGGTCCGTCACCGAGACGAACGAGGGGCCGTGAGGGGCGATGGTTTCCATGGCCGCCATGATCGACTCCAGATCCCCGCCCCTGGGAGGGGGAACCATCTCGATGGAGAGGCAGCGTCCCGACGCGAGTGAATCCAAGACCCGGGCCCTGGAAGGAATCGCGTATTTCTTTGTGTCGACGGCGTTCGTATTCATAGAATTTCGCCGATCCTAGCACGGGCCTGATGGGGGGTCAAGCGAAGCACCGCTTCAAGCGCTGCCGCGGGCACCGTGCCGCCGCGATCTTCGCGGGCGCACTTGACAGTCTTTTTGTCATTATGCATAGTAACGCAATTATACGACGGCGCGAACCGGCCGAGAATAGCGGCGCGCCCTACCTTCAAAAGGAGAAGCGACGATGAGCGT
>Ga0172379_10004199_pt1 | contig 21648 bp, 18 predicted proteins | sample GrowelOW334metaG_FD_119756 | JGI IMG/M metagenome (GOLD analysis project Ga0172379, IMG submission 119756) | Groundwater microbial communities from an aquifer near a municipal landfill in Southern Ontario, Canada - Groundwater well OW334 metaG | ecosystem: Environmental > Aquatic > Deep... | reverse complement strand
TTTTGCATCATCTCGTCGGTGGCTTTGGAAATTTCCGCCAGCAGCTGGTGCGTGGCTTCCGCCGCTTCGCGCCAGTTTTTTATTTCTTTTATCTCGTATTCCAGCAGGCGTTCGCGCGTAGCCAGTTCCGCCATCGGCCTGCCCAGTTCCCCTTCCAGCCGGGCAAGCTTGTTCTCGATTTCGGACAGCGCGCGCTGGTCCTGCTCAATGGTGAAGCTGACGGACTGGATTTCCCTGTCCAGCTTCGAAATATCTGTTTCAATGTCGCGGATGGGCCGCGGCGCGCCGGACGGCTTGTGCTTTTCCGTTTCTTTCGCCAGTTCTTCCAGCTTGTGTTCCAGTTCCGGCTTCAAATCGCCTGTGATGCCGGTTTCAAGCCTCAGCCGCCGCTCAAGGTCTTTTACCGTGCTGCCCAGAAAATCAAGTTTCTCCAGTTTTACGCTGAACTCGTCCATGCCGCTGAGGCTGAGTTTTTTCAGTTCGGCGGCCAGTTTCTCGGAAACTTTGGCGTATTCGGAGGCGATGGCGTCCCGCTCCTTTATCTCGCCTGCGGCGCGCGTTTCCTGTTGCTCGATAAGCGCGGTTATGGTTTTGCCCTTGGCCCGGCAGTGGGTTATTTCGTTTTCAAGGGCGGTGAGCCGGGCCGAGAATTCCTGCGGCTCGATATTCTTCCAGTTGTCGCCCAGTTTAGCCGCGGCGATAGTGTACGCTTCGCGGGTTTTTTCCGCTTTGGTTTCGGCCTGTTCGTTGGCGGGCACCAGCCGCGCCATGGCGGTGACGCCGCCGAACACCAGAACCGCCGCGCAGGCGGCGCCCAGAGCCGTGCTCCAAAGCGGCCAGTGCGCGTAAAAACCAAGCGCGGCCACGGCTATGCCGGCGGCGACGCCAGCCGTTGAGGTCAGGAACGAAAAGGTTTTCGAGCTTTGTATGGACAGAGCCGCCAGAACTTCCGCCGCAGCGTTGCAGGCTTGCGCCGCTTCGCGCGCGTCCGCCCGGAGTTTTTCCGGCGGGAAAGCCGCCAGCGCGGTTTCCGCTTCCGCTTTGCTCGTTTTATGGGCGGCTATGGATTTTTCCAGCTCGTCTATAAGGGTGTTTTTTTCGTGCTTAAGTTCCTGGAGATTGGAAATCTGCTCGTTTAAGCCGCAGTAACTGGCGTAGGCATTGCGGTCAATGCCTTTCATGCCGTCAATTTCCCGTTCCGCGGCGGACAGTTCGGACTGGAGTTTCCTGAGTCCCGATAAAATGGAGTACGTTCTTTCCAGCGCGCGCAGTTTTTTCTTTTCTTCAAGTTTTTCGCGGGCTTCTTTCCGGGTTTTTGTAATCCCCGAGTACTCGTGCTTGGCGCGCATGGCTTCGTCTATATCGTCGGCCTTGTGCAGTTTCACTCGCAGGAGGTCAAGCTCCTCCTGCGTTTCGCTCCAGCGGATATGCCAGCGGTTTCTGCGGTCCGACGAATAAATTTTGTAGATCTCGCTCATGGCGCGGCTTATATGCACCTGTCCGCCGCCCAGCACGCGGCTGGTGAACGATTCCATGAAATTGCGTTCCTCATGGTTTATATCCGTTTCGCCGCACCGGATGACCAGCAGGGTTTTAAAAAGCTCCGGCGGGAAATCGTCCGTGTCGCTTAACGGCGCGTCGGATGAAACGGATATTTTTCCGTCGGGGCCGGACAGTTCGGCTTCGGCGCGGGCCGCCGTGCCGTAGCGCAGCAGGTATTTCCGTCCGAACACCGAGCTTGTTTTCGGGGGGCCGAAAATGGCGGCCATGGCCGCGTCGAGAAAAGTTGTTTTGCCCGCCTCGTTCTTGCCGTAAATAACGGCGGAGCGGCCCAGGAATTCAAAGTTCCGAGTTTTAAGCGCGCCGAAATCTTCCAGTTTCAGGCTTTCCAATTTCATTTGGTCTGTTCCAGTAAATCTTCGGGATCAATGGTTTTGCCGGTCATGGTGCGCCAGCCCAGGACGAGCATGCGGCGCAGCGTGTCCCGGCGCGCCGGGGACGGGTTGTCGGCGGCCTGCGTCTGAATCCGGCGCAGGAAGGTGCAGAGCATCATATCCTTGGCGTTTTCGCCTGTTTGCTCGGCCCGTATCTTAAAGTGGACCGGACAGGGCAGGGCCTTCCATTTTGAAGACACTCTCAGCGCGGTGTCCTGCACGCGGTTTAAATCGGCTATGCCGTCTATTATGACGCCCGGCCGGCACCGGTCTTTAACTTCCGAGACGAAGGCGTTAATTTTCTCGAACAGTTCGTCCTCATCGCCGGGGAAAACCAGAAACTGCTTTCTCGCGGCGGCGAGCGCGTTTTTAACCGCCAGGCGTTCTACGGAGGCTTTGCCTTCGGCGGTCACGGTCACTGAGTTCACGAAACCGCTTTCCTCCTCTGTTATTCTTACGGCGTCGGGCGTGCCGCAATAGGAAAGGAAAGCGTCGCCGGACTGCCATTGCGCGGGTTTGTGTATATGGCCCAGCGCGGCGTAAATGAAGCCGGACATCCGCAGATCCTGCTCTTTGATTATAAAATCGCCGCCTTCCTCTGCATTCTCCGGCCTTGCGGCGAAACCGGCGAGCGCTTCCATCGCCGAAGGCGTGCCGTGCAGGATGGCGATGCGTTTTTCTCCCGCCAGAGGCGGCAGTGTGCGGAAAAGGTCCGCGGTGGTCAGCGACGGTTGGAACGGAAAGCCGTACAGCACGAATTTATCCAGCCGGAAAACGTCGAACGGCGCCTGCGTCAGCAGGCGCACGTTAACGCTCTGGCCCAAATCATAGCGTCCGTCAAAAGGGTTTTCGCCGCGCAGGAAATCGTGGTTGCCGGGTATTACAAGAACCGGCACGGGATTGATTTCGGTGAGAATGGTTTTAACGGCTTCGTGAAGGAACTCGGCCTCGCCCGCGCTGTCGAACAGGTCGCCGGAAATAACAAGCGCGTCGTGCTTGCGCGCCAGAGCGCAGATTTCCCGCAGTACTTCCAGCCTGTGCGCGCCTTCGGGTTTGCGCGGGTCGGTCAGGTGCAGGTCCGAAGTGTGTATAAATCTAATCATTATGGTAATTATAACAATTTGCATTGCAAAACGGGTGAAATTTCCCCCCTCGTTTTTTCCCTTCGCCTGCCTATGCGGTTTTAACCGTTCCGGTTTCAAGAGTTGGCGCGGAATTCGTAAAAAAGCCCCGCAATGCGGGGCTTTTTAAAATACGCTTGTTTCGGGCGATACGGTGTTTGGATTTATGCCATGGGCAGGAATCGGCGTCAGAACATTTTTGTAATCGTAAGTTTCATGTTTTTAGTGTAACGCGGCGACTGGTAGAAATACCCCGCCCAGCCGCCCTGGCAGCCGGGAGCGCCGTATTCGCCGGGTTTCGCGCAGTATTTGTTGCCGTTCGCGTAATTGGTTTTCCCGGCGTTATGTAAAGTCACATATTCGTCCTGCCAGGCCTGTATGTAATAGGCTCCGTCATCGCGGTAGTCGAAGCGAACGTAGAAATAAGTGCCGTACAAGCCGTCATAGGTTTTAACAGAGCCGGACGCGCTTATGTCTCCGCATATATATGGCTTTCCGTCCGGTCCGGTTTCCTTCTGGTTTAGCTCGACAGTGCCGAGTCCGTAGGTCACCCAGCCGGAATAGGTCTCGTATATTCCCCAGTACTGAAGGTCCACGGTGTGCGTGTCCCAGTCGAAATGGCCGTTATACATGCAGTATTTCCCTGTAAGCTGGACATTGAGCATTTCCATGCCGCTTGCGCTGTATTTAAACCAGGGGAGAGAGTAGGAGTCCAGCTTGTCTTTGTATTTGGTGTTCCAGTGCCAGGGCCATACATAGGCGTATTGGTACCAGGCGGAGCCTGCGTTTAAAATATACTGAAGTTCGGGGCCTTCCGCCACGGCTACTACAGTGGCTTTCGGGGCTACCGGTTTGTACCATGTCTCAGGATCGTTTTTTTGCGCGGTTTTTGTGGCGTAATAATATTCGTCCGTATCATCAACGTAAACCAGTTTGCCGGGGCGGGATGGCATGGCCCCTTTAAGCAGCCCGTCATAGGTGTTTATTTTCATGTCATAGGAATCGGAATACATCTGCCCGTTTACCGCCAGTTTGAAATCAGTAAGCGTTCCAGTGCCGATTGAAACGCCGCCCGTATCGCGCGCGAGAATCGTGTTCCCCGTGGACAGCAGGCGGGTGTAAGAACCGTAGGGGCTTGGATACCAGGTTCTCAAAGTGTAGGTTTCGGATCCCAGCGACGCCGTAAAAACAGCCAGTGCCGCAAAAACCAGAGCGGCAAGGGTCCTGGCGCAAAATAAAGGAGGTTTCGTTTGCTTTGTTTCTACGGGATTACGTTCATCGTTTTCCATAAATACCGCCTGACAAATCGTTTGATTCTGCTATATCTCGTAATGTTATATACTATACACTACAGTATGATTCCACGCAAGTGTTTTAAAGCTTTTGCGGCAGTTTTTTGCTGGGCCGTGCCATTGGCGGCTCCGGTGTTTTGCGCGCCATCCGGCCCGCCGGCGCCAAAGACGGCGAAACCGGAAATCATCGCGCCTAAAACACTGCCACAGCCTTCCGCGGCGGGCGATGTTTCGGCGTTGTCCGGCAATAAGGTATACGGTTTGGATGCCCGCAATAAGGTTGCCATGCCTATGCCCGCCAAGAATCCGCTGGTTCCTCAAAAAAACGGTCCGGGCACAATCAGTATGAGCGCGCCGAAGATGGACTTGCCGGGTGTTTTTGGCGTAAAACCCAATTCCGGCGGAACGCAAGACGCTGTGTCCGGGAATTCCGGTTCTTCGGGCGGTGGTGTCCGCGTTTTGCCCAAGATACCGGCTTTGCCGCCGCTTGCCGGCAAAATGCCCGCTCCTCCCTCAGAGTCAGAAATGACGAAAATGCGGGCGCCGGAGATTAAAGTTTCCCCCACTCCTTTTGCGGACGCGCCCGTGCGTCCTATACCGGAATATGCCAAAAAACGTGAAGCGTCCCCGAAAACATACCGCACCGAAAGGCCGCAGGAGAAAGAATCCGGTTTCTCCGCGTTTTCCCTGGTGATTTTTGTCGGTTTGTTTGTCGGAATTTTGCTTATGGGCCGGAAAAGAAAATAGCCGCCGTTCCGCCTTAAATACAGTAAACTATCTCGCCGTGGCGTTTGCCGGCACATCATGGGTTACCCACGAATTGCCGGCGATGCAGGCGTTTTCTCCCACCTTTATCGCGCCCAAAACGGTTGCGTTGGCGTAGATTACCGCGCCGTCCCCGATATCCGGGTGGCGTTTTATTCCTTTTATCGGGTTGCCTAGCTTGTCCAGCGGAAAGCTTTTTGCGCCCAGCGTGACGCCCTGGTAGATTTTTACGCCGTTTCCTATCACGCAGGTTTCCCCTATCACAACGCCCGTGCCGTGGTCAATGAAGAACGAGTGCCCGATTTTTGCGCCGGGGTGGATGTCTATGCCGGTTATGGAGTGCGCGTATTCCGAGATTATCCGCGGCAGCAGCGGCACCGTCATCCGGTTAAGGGCGTGGGCGATGCGGTGGAAGGTTATCGCCGTCAGGCCGGGATAGCACATTATCACTTCGGCGCAGGAGGACGCGGCGGGATCTCCGTTAAAAGCCGCCCGGACGTCGGTTTCCAGCGTTGTTTGAATGTCCGGTATAAGCTGGAAAAAAGCGGCGGTGATCTTTTTCGCCTTGCCCCGGCAAGCGGAGCAGCGGTTTGCGCGGGTGGTGCAGAAAAAACAGTAGGCGCGCTCGATTTCCGGCAAAATAATTTTTTCGGCTTTGGCGAACGTGCCGCGCACGAAAGAGTCCAGTTTCGCGGGATTTTTTATGCCTTTCGTGAAATAGCCGGGGAAAAGAGCCGAACGGATAAGCTTGGCGGACGCGGTTACCTTGTCCTGGTCCGGCAGGCGTATGTCCGGGTGGACGCGGTACAGAGGCGAGTTGTACTGTCCTGTTCCCCTTATAATCTTTTCGGAAACTGAACCGATAATCTTTGCGACAGCGTCCATTTTATTCCCCCTTGAAAAGCCAGGTGCTGAGATAACGTTCCCCAGTGTCGCAGATAATGGTAACTATTTCCTTGCCCGCGTTTTCCGGCCTGGCGGCGAGTTTCAGCGCGGCCGCCACGTTCGCCCCGGAGGAAATGCCGCAAAGGATTCCTTCCTCTTTCGCCAGTCTGCGGGCCATTGCGCCGGCTTCCTCCGCGGTTACCGTCACGATGCCGTTTAGCACAGCCATGTCCATGTTGTCCGGCACGAAGCCCGCGCCGATGCCCTGAATTTTGTGCGGGCCCGGTTTGCCGCCGGAAAGAACCGGCGATTCCTGCGGTTCCACGGCGAAAACCTTTATTTCCGGATTTTGCCTTTTCAGGAACCGGCCCGCTCCGGTTACCGTGCCGCCCGTTCCCACGCCCGCCAGAAAAATGTCTATTTTCCGGTCCGTTTGCGCCCATATTTCGGGCCCGGTCGTTTCTTCGTGCGCCTGGGGATTGGCGGGATTGGAAAATTGGTCTAAAATGACCGCTCTGCGGGCGCGCGCCAGTTCCTTGGATTTCGCCACCGCGCCCGCCATTCCCAGCGCGCCGGGGGTAAGCACCAGTTCCGCGCCGAAAAAGGTGAGCAGGTGGCGCCGTTCCACGCTCATGGTGTCGGGCATGGCGAGCGTAAGTTTTATGCCGGAGCAGGCGCAAATCATCGCCAGCGCGATTCCGGTGTTGCCGCTGGTCGGCTCTATTATTTCGCCGCCGGGCTTGAGTCCGCCGGACGCGAGCGCCCGCCGCACCATGAATTTCGCGGCGCGGTCTTTGACTGATGAAGTAGGGTTGAAAAATTCCGCTTTAACCGATATCCCGGCTCCCAGCCCTTCCGCGGTTTTTTTCAGGCGGATCAGCGGGGTGTTCCCGGTAAACTGTGAAATGCCGTTGGGGTTTTGCATAAGGAAATAATAAATTAAATTGAGTACGCGTTCAATAGGCGGGAAAAAAGCGGCCCGACGGGGGCCGCTCTTTTTTCCCGGAGAAACCGTCTTTTTACATATTTTCTCTTATCACCTGCGCCAGCCTGGTGATGCCCGTCACGATCTGCTCGTGCGTGGCGTAGGAGAAGTTGAGGCGCATGGTGTTTTTGCCCGAATTGTCGCAATGGAAAGCGGAGCCTATGACATAGGCCACCTTTTTATCAATCGCTTTCTGGAACAGTTCCTGCGCGTCCATGTGCGCAGGCATGCTCAGCCACAGGAAAAGGCCGCCTTCCGGCTTGGTCCACGTCACGCCGGCGGGCATGGTTTCGGCGAGTGTTTTGAGCATCAGATCTTTTTTCGCTTTGTAATTCACCTTGACCGCCGCTACGTGCGGCTTGAGGTAGCCGCGCTTCATGAATTCGGCGATAATCAGCTGGGAGAACGAGGGCGAGCAGAGGTCCAGGCTCTGTTTTAGTATGGTGAACCGGCGGATGAATTTTTCATGCCCCAGAATGAACCCTATGCGCAGCCCGGGCGCCATGGTTTTGGAGAAGGTGAAAAGGCTGATGACGTTGTTGGTGTCGTCTAGCTTGTAAAGCATGGAGGGCGCTTTGCCTTCAAAGCGGATGTGGCGGTAGGGCGAATCCTCGATAATGGCCACGTCGTATTCGCGCGAAAGGCGGATGATCTCCTTGCGGCGTTGTTCGGAAATAGTGGTTCCCGTGGGGTTCTGGAAATCGGGCACTAGGTAAATGAACTTGTAATGCAATTCCTCCCCTTTAAGGAGTTTGAGTTTTTCCTCCAGCTTTTTGGTGTCAATGCCTTCCTCGTCGGAGCCGACGCCGATGGCTTCCGCGCCGTAGGCTTTAAACACCTGCAGACCGGCCAGATAGGTGGGGATGCCGACTAAAATGGGGTCCGACGGGTCTATGAACGCCCGTCCCACAATGTCCAAAGCCTGCTGGCTTGCGGTGGTGATGAGAATGTTTTCGTGTTTGGCTTCGATGCCTTCGTCCTCTTTGAGCATTTTGACGATTTCGTCCTTGAGCTCGGACAGGCCTTCCGTGGGGCCGTACTGCAGGGCCGCGCGGGCGTTATTTTGCAGGACATACTGGGCGACTTCCGCTATTTCCTTTGTGGGAAAAGCTTCCGGGTCCGGCAGGCCTCCCGCGAAAGAGATCATTTCCGGTTTGTTGGTGAGTTTCAAAAGTTCGCGGATAACGGAACCTTTAGTCCGGCGGTTGATGGCAGCGAGATTCTTGACCAAATCTATCATACGTTCTCCTTGAAGTAAATAACGGCGCAGTAAAACACTATCCTTAAAATTACATAAAACGAAAACTTTTTCAAGACCTCCGGTCAACAACCCTAAAAAACGGTTTCCCAGTTCCTTGTGGAAAGGATGAATTCCACTCTCCTGTTGAGAGCGCGCGCCTGATCGGATTCGCCGTAGACTATGGGCCGGCGTTTGCCGTAGCCGTAGACTTTAACGTAGTCCGGATAGACGCCCAGCTCCACAAGATACGACTTTACCGCCTTCGCCCGCTCAAGCGAAAGCCAGTCGTTATATTCGTCGGAGCCGATGTCGTCGCAATGCCCTTCCACTATAAGCTTAAGGGTTGGGTGTTTTATGAGAATTTCCCCTATCTTGTCGAGGCTTTTGTAGGATTCCGGCAGCAGCACCGCGGAATCAAATTCGAACTCCACCGGCGGGATCTGGCGCGAGCGCACCATGTCGCGCACGTTCTGGAGTTCCAGATTTGCGCGCCGCAGTTCTTCCCGCTGCGCCAGCGGCGTATGCGTGCAGGCCGCGGACGCGAAAATAAGCGGAGACAATGTAAACATTAAAAACAGTCTTGCGATTTTCATAATTTAGATTATAACAACTGTTGACGGAGTTTTCCACACTCTGTTGAAAGACTGTTGATAACTTTTTAGGCCATTTTTCAGAGCGGAGGTTTCGGGATATTCGTTTTTTTCAACACCTGTTGATAACTAGCCCCTCTCTGTTGATAACTTTAAAACCGGCCTTTTTTCGCGGAAACAAACCGGGGTTTTCCTAGAGAGGTTCTCGACGAGGAATTTGGCGCGCGTCCGGAAAAAGTCAAATTTCCTTCATTTTTTGCGTTTTCCGCCATGCCTGTGGATAAACTGACCTTTACCGTGTAAATTTTTAAAAATCCGGTTTACAATCCGGGAAAAATTTGCACGTTTGAGCGGGAACTGTTGATAACTCTCAACCGTTTCCCGTTTTCGGGCCCGCCGCGCGCAGGTTCGCGATATCCCGGAAAAGCAGATGGTCGACGAATGACGCGAAATTCCAGCGTCTGGAAAATTCCCTGAATTTGGCGGGATATTTTTCGCTTTCAAGCCCGCGCGCGGATATCGCCGCCAGCAGCAGGAGAAGCGCCGGGAAAACAAAGGCGGAAACGTCGCCGGTGACCGCCAGCGCGGACAGATAAATTCCGCCGCCGAGAAGGAGCAGGGAGACGGAAAAAATGCGTGTTCTTGACCAGACGACCGCGCCCAGCGCAAGCAGGTATAAGCCGATGTTTAGCAGGATGATATAATTCGCCGGACTGCCGCAGACGAAGCCCGCCCCCAGCAGCAGTCCTAAAAACAGCGGGAAGGCCAGTCCTTTCCTGCCGGGGAGGTTTTTACTTTTTTCCGGCATCAGGTTTTGTGTAGATAACATCCGCAAGCGGCACGCCGCGCTGCGCTCGGGCCGGTTTCGGGGCGAACCAGGTATCCACTTTATAGGAGAGTGTCGTTTTCCCTGTTATCCGCGCGGCTTTAAAGGGAACGTCCAGCCCTGCGGAAGTTTTTTCAAAACTGCTCGCAGTGCCAAGGCTGAATTTAAAATTCAGCGCCGTGCCGGCGGGCAGAAGGCAGGAACATGAATATTTCCCGGTTTTTTTGTCGGCTTCAAGCGGGTAGGCCCGCATCTGCCAGACGCCCGTTTCGGCGGAAAACGTGCTGACATAAATTTTTGAATCCGGCGGTTTCCGCCCGGCTTGCAGTATGAATTTTACGGGATAATTAGCGGGCTGGGATTTTTTTACCGAGACCGCGGCTTCAAAAGGCGTCGTGCCGCAGGAGGCGGTCAACTTCACCGGCCCGGTTTCCGCGCCGCTGCGAAGGGCGATAAAACCGCCGTCGAAGCCGAAATATGGCGGCGAGCTTTTCACCGTTTCAGGGAAGCAGTCCGCCTCGAAGTTTTGGGGAAATTTCATCCGTCCGGCAAAAAACAGTTTTTGCGGAATACGGTTCTGGCCCGCCGTGTTCCAGGAAGTCCAGCCTTTGGCGGACAGAGGGGCGGGTTTTTCCGCGCCCAGATAGGCCATGGCGTAGCGCAGGCGTTTGGTTATCCGGATATCGTCTTTTTCTATGTAAGTGGCAAAGTTGTCCGGGAAGGACAGGTCCTTAAACCGGAGCGTTTCCGCAAGTTTTACAAGATTTTCCACGTTACGGGGGACAAGCGCGCCGGTGTCGGTTCCGCTTTCAAGCAGGCTTGCGTCCAGCCAGAGTTTTACGGGTTTTTGGCCCAGCCCGTAATCGCGCAGCTGCGCGATGTCGTCGTCCGTAAGGGCGGGAGAAAACAGGGCGGCTTTGGTGAAGGTGTCGTAAGTTCTCAGCAGATAAAGAGCCGCGGAGCCGGCTTTGCCCGCCGCCAGCAGGATTCCGCCCTCCTGCGAAGGCGCGGCGCTGTAGTTGTTTTCGATATACGGGACGGTTTCCCGGCATAAAAAATCCGCGAAACTTTTATCCGCCGGGCCGGAATTGCCGAAGGAAACCACAATAGCGGTGCTTTCAAAAACCGCCGGGTCCGGTTCGCCGTTAAGAAGGTAAACCGCAGGATAGCGGGTATTGGCCTTGCCGTAACCGTCCGGTACGCGCACCGTCATGGTCCTGCATATTTTGCCGTCGGCAGAACAGAAAGCCCGGTGCGTGAAAACGCTGCCGCGCTCCGTTATGTCGCCGGCCTGGGCCCCGAAGGCCGAAGGCGCAAATAAAAGAAAAGCGAGTAATGTCCGCATAGGTATCATGATATTCATTTTAAAGCAAAGTGTAAAAAATATTCAGCAGCGCGCCCGCCGTCACGGCGGCGGTCAGGTTTAAAACAACTATCAGCGCCGTGTCGCGCGCGCCCGCTTCGCGCAGCATGATAAGCAGGGTTGCCGCGCACGGCATGTACATGGACAGGAAAACCGACGCTATCACCAGCTGTCCGCCGGAAAGGTTGAACGGCAGCAAAAGCGCGACGGCTATATCCTTCCTCATGAATCCCAGCGCGATCACCGGCACGGTTTCCGCCGGCAGGCCCAGAATGTGCGTTACGGGCCAGGCGAACAGTTTTACTGCTACTGCCACAATGCCCGTCGCTTCGGCCACGCTGATAATGAGTATGCCCGCCATTATCATGGGCACGGCTTCGGCCACGTATTCCTTGACCCTGAGCCGGAGTTTAGAGAAAAACATGATCCAGACAGGCCACCGGTACGGCGGAATTTCAAGGAATATTTCCGCCGCGTTGCCTTTCGTCATTTTAGCCAGCGCCGCCGCCGCAACCAGCCCGAATGCGGCAAGCACGGCGAATACGGTCAGCACATAGCGCATTCCCATTTTGCCCAGCGCGCCCACGATAAGCGCGCTTTGCGAAATGCAGGGCGTAAGCAGCAGGGTGAGCGCAAGCGCGATGAGCCGTTCGCGCCTTGTTTCCAGCACGCGCGCCGCCAGAATGCCAGGGATCTTGCAGCCCATGCCCATGATAACCGGGATGCTCCCTATCCCGTGCAGGCCCACCTTATGCATGACCCTGTCCAGCAGAACGGCTACGCGGGCGAGATAACCGGTGTCTTCCAAAAGACTGAGAAAACAGTAAAACGCCAGTACATAGGAGAACACTTCGATAAGCGCGATATGCACGGCCTGCGTCAGCAGTCCGAAATCGGAACTTTGCGCGCCGAGCAGAACGGTTCTTATCGTTCCGTCCGGCAGGAAAGAAAGCGCGCCTGTTACGGCGGGCAGATAGAACTTTGCGTACAGCGGATCCAAAGCGAAGTTTATAAGTCCTTCGGCGCAGAACCGCACGCCCGCGAAACCAAGTAGCAGCACCAGTCCTGCCAGCGGCAGGCCTGTCGCCGGGCGGATGGATAACTCCTCCAGTTCTTCCCACGCTGACGGATGTTTGTGGCGTATGGTTTGCGCGGCGCGGCTTATTTCGCCTATCCTGTTCCATTTTTCGCCGTCGGGAATTTTTTCCCGCGCGGCAGTCTGCGCGCCGGAAACGGCTTTTTCTATTTCGCGTTTAAGTTCGGTTATCCCTTCTCCCGTGACCGCAACGAACGGCACCACCGGCGCGCCGAGTTTTTCGGCGAGCAGTCCGGCGTTTATGGCTATGCCGTGGCGGCGCGCTATGTCATATTTGTTAAGCGCGAAAATCACGGGTTTGTTCAGTTCCAGCAGTTCCAAAGCGAAAAACAGGTTGCGCTCCAGCGCGGTGGAGTCTAGCACGTGGACATACAGGACGGCGTCCCCGTCGTTGATCGCCGCACAGGAAATCTCCTCCGCCCGGCAGGACGGTTCCAGGCAATAAGTGCCGGGCACGTCCACCACCGAAAAGGCGCGGCCCGCGAATTTCACGGAGCCTTTAGTCAGAGTGACGGTCGTGCCGGGATAATTGGACGAGATAACGTCCGTTCCCGTTATTCTTGAGAATACCGCGCTTTTGCCGACGTTGGGATTTCCCGTAAGAAGAATGGTTTCCATAATCAGTCCGGTATCACCAGAATCCTTCCGGCGATATTGCGGCCCAGCGCAAGGGTTATTCCTCCGATTTCGAACACTATCGGTCCCCCCGCTGAACCGGAAATTTTCCGTACCGGCTTGCCGGGCAGAATGCCCAGGACTGTCAGTTTGCGCGCGAACACGTGCCCTTCGCCCTCAACGCTGTGGATAACGGCAGACGCTCCGCTGTGCAGGCCGCTTAGGGGTATGGTTTTTTTGTTCATGGCGCGTCCTTTTCCGCGCAGCGGGCGCAGACGCCGCGTATCTCCAAAGTGTGCGTTATGGCGCGGAAATTGTGCTTGAGGACTTCCGACTCCTGAAGCTTTTCCATTTCAGGACTGAAAAATTCTATTATCATTCCGCATTTCACGCAAACCATGTGGTGATGGTGCCCGCTCGGCCCGCCCGCCAGTTCGAAGCCGGTTTTTCCCGCCAGCTGGCACGGCTCGGCTATGCCGGTTTTCAGGAATACCGCCAGATTGCGAAACACCGTGGCCCGCCCCAAGCCCTGCCCGCGCAGGTCCAGATATATTTCTTCCGCGGTTTTGTGTCCGCGTCCCGCCAGAAAATAGCGCAGCAGTATGGCGCGCGGACCGGTGTTTTTGTAACCAGCCGCGGCAAGCCGGGCGGCAAGCTCGCCGTATCTGGCCTGGTCAAGGGGGTGAATAGCTTTCTGTTTTCCGTTCATTCGGGCCGCCGTTGATAATTGAAAATGAGATATCAGTATCAATTAGATTATAGCGAGTCCGCCGCATATTGTCAACCGCGCGCATTTGGCTCTTGAGGAAACACCGGCAAATACTTACAATATGTAAGAAGTGAATTAATGCTTCTGGCATTTGCTATGGGAAAAACGAAAAAAATTCGGGCAGTATTTCCGGCGTTTGTTGTCGCCGCGGCGTTTCTGTGCGCCTGCGGGCCTTCCGTTTCGCCGGAGGATCAGGAATTTAACCAGTATGTGAACATGACGCGCGAGGCGGACAGTCCTGACGCGCGCATACGTTACTCCACCCTGGCTCTCGACCTTTGCACCGCGAAGCGCGGCAATAAAATCCGGTCCGAGCTGCTGGCTTCCCGCGCTATGGGTTATCAGCAGAAAGACCAGCTCAGGCAGGCGCTTGAGGATTTGGATGTCGCCATTCATCTGGATCCCAATAACGCCGAATTATACAGCAACCGCGGCAAACTGTTTTCCGATATGGGCGATTACGCGAAAGCCCAGGCGGAGATCGAGTACGCGCTGAAAATGGATTCCAAAATCCCCCACGCGCATCTGAATCTGGGTTTGAACTGCGAGCGGCAGAAAAATTTCGAGTGCGCCTACTCCCAGTACGCCGAAACGATGAAGCTCAAGCCCGATTTTGCCCAGGCTTATGTGCTGCGCGGCAAACTGCTGGCGCAAATGGGCGACAACGCCGCCGCGCTGGCCGATTTCGGCGATGTTTTAAAGCTGCAGCCCAAATCCTCCGAGGCGCATTATGAGCGCGCGCTGCTGTACGCGCAGAGCGGTTATGTCAACGAAGCCATAAACGATCTCACCGTTTCCATTCAAAACGAGCGCGGTGACGAAAAGGCCCGCTTCATGCGCGCTTACTACTATTTCAGGCTCAAACGCTACGCCGAGTCAAAGGATGACCTGACGGCTATCCTTAAACTGAATACAGACAATAAGAAAGCGCGCATGTTAAGAGGCTATGTGCTCTTGTGCGACGGCAATCCGCGCGCCGCCCGCTTCGATTTCGAAAATCTTGTTGATACCGCCGACAATATTTCGCTGGCCAGCCTGGGGCTGGCTCTGGCCTATTATAAAGAAGGCTTTCCGGATTACGCCGTTTTCAACTATCGCAGGGCTGTCCGGGTGGCCCCCTATTTTGCCCAACCGGCTAAAAAACTGGCGGCGGATACGAAGTATTTTTATCTCGCCAATTTCGCGTCCGAACTGGCCGCGATACAGAGCGCGGCGCGGGCGGATTCAGGCGTTAATCCGGATGAAGTGGGCCGCAAAGTCCGCATCAGCAAAGAATAACGCCCCCGCATCGTTCCGAGGGCGTGTGCACGTTCTTTTTATCCGGCAAGGGGGTGCCGGAAAACGCGGGGGGCTGTCTGGCGAAACAGGCAATTGTCTGATACACTAAGCTAAGAAGCCGGCGTAATGCAAAAGCGGTGAAAAACCAACGCGTTACATTTACATAATGTGAAATGCACGCCGTGGAGTTGTTTTTATGGGTAAACAAATTCTGATTGTTGACGATAACGCCATAAACAGAAAACTGCTGCGGGTTGTTTTGTCTAACGCGGGGTACGAGATTCTCGAGGCCGAAACCGCGGAGCAGGCGCTTTATCTTATCCGGGCCCGGCTGCCTCTGCTGGTGCTTATGGATTACCGGCTGCCCGGCATGGACGGAGTGGAATTGACCAGGCTTATCAAGTCTGACAGCAAGCTGTCTTCCCTTCCCGTCATCATAGTAACGGCGAGCGCGATGAAAACCGACCGCGAACGCATTACCCTGCAGTCCGGTTGCGACGCCTATTTTTCGAAACCTATTGACGTTAAGGAACTTGTTGAATCCGTGAAAGGATTTATAGGGCCGGCCTGACAGCGGCGGTTGTCCGCCGTGTTTTCTCCCGGGCCGCTAATTGCTTGAGAGGAGAGCCGCAAAATGGTGTATTTGCTAGTCGGTTCGCTTGTCTTCCAGCTTATTGCGCTGCTGTTTGTCATCCGGCTGTATCCGCGGATAAAAGGGCGGCTGGTGTTTTATGCCGTCCTTGCCATGCTTTCCATTCTGTTTTTGCATCACGTATGGCAGCTTCACCGGGTTATATTCCTGCCCATTTCCATTCCTCTGGTAATTTACGATGAAATTATCGGTTTCACGCTTTCTCTTCTGCTAATGTGCGTTGCGGCCTGCATTTACCGTGATTTCCAAATGCTTGACCAGCTGCGGTTCGCTTTTGCGGTTAGCGGCGCCCATCTCGCTGAATCCGAAAAGGCCGGTTGCGCGTTGGCCGCCGCCTTGCAGGACCGGCGGCGCACGGACGAGGATTTGAGCAGAAGCATTTTTATACAGCGCGCTATTCTGGACAATATCCCGGACATCGCCTGGATGAAAGACTGCGGCGGCAGATATATCGCCGCCAACAACGCGTTCGCAAAACTGTGCGGGCACAAAACCGAAGATTTGCCGGGAAAAACGGATTTTGACATCTGGCCCCGTGACCTGGCCGAAAAATACCGCGCCGATGACGACAACGTTATCCGGACGGGGCGGCAGCTGCTTGTGGACGAGGAGATTGCGGACAGCTCGGGCGTGCGCGCATGGATTGAAACGGCCAAGCGGCCCATGCTGGGGCCGGACGGCGCCATTATGGGTACGGTGGGCATCGCGCGCGACATCACGGGGCGCAAACGCATGGAGGACAATCTGAGCCGCCGCGTAGAGTCGCTTACCATGCCGCTCGGCGATTCCGATATCGAAATCACTGACATGTTCTCTCTGGAGGAACTGCAGAAAATCCAGGACGCGTTCGCCGCCGCCACGGGAGTTGCCTCCATTATAACCCAGCCCGACGGCACGCCCATAACCAGGCCGAGCAATTTCTGCCGGCTGTGCAGCGATATTATCCGCAAGACGGAAAAAGGGCTTAAAAACTGCATGAAGTCCGACGCCGCGCTGGGAGCGTATAATCCGGACGGGCCCATAGTGCGGCCTTGCCTGAGCGGCGGGCTGTGGGACGCAGGCGCCAGCATTTCCATCGGCGGCAGGCACGGCGCCAAGTGGCTCATCGGACAGGTGCGCAACGAGCAGACGGATGAGGCGAGAATGCTCGCCTACGCGCGAGAAATCGGCGCGGACGAGGCCGAGTTTAAGGCGGCTTTGGCGGAAGTGCCCGTAATGTCAACGGAACAGTTCCGCAAAATTGCCGATTTCCTGTTCATGTTTTCGTCCGTTCTGTCTTTGAAGGCTTACCAGAATATCCAGCAGGCGCGCTATATCACAGAACGCAACGCCGCCCTTGATAATGTGCGCACTTTTTCCTACGCGGTGGCCAGCGCGTTCGACAGTTTCATCATGGCGGATATGCGCTGGCGCGTAACTTACAGCAACGATTTCGCCAGAAAAACTTTCGGTTACACCACGGACGGCTTTCTTGCTTTAAACCTTGCCGACCTGCTGACCGACTCGCAGGCCTCCGTTCCTATTGCCGACGCCGTGGACAAGGCCGGGCGCTGGGCCGGCAATGTGAAATGCCGCCGCGCCGACGGCGGAGAAATCAGCGTAACGCTTTCGGTTTCCGCCATAAAAAATGAAAAAGGCGATGTCATCGCCCGCCTGTGCATCGCGCGCGACATAACGAAACAGGAGGAAGCCGAGGCGGCTTTCCGCCAACAGCAGGAGGAACTGAAAATAAGCCAGGCCACAAGCATCGCCCAGAAAAATTCTCGCGAATATCTTGAAACCATAATAAACGCCATCGCCGACCCCCTGTTCGTAAAGGATACGCAGCACCGCTGGGTGCTGGTTAACGACGCGCTGGGCCGCTTCCTGGGCATTCCCAAGGAGGAAATGCTCGGTAAAAGCGATCCCGATTTCTTCCCGAAAGACCAGTGCGAAGTGTTTTGGGCCAAGGACGACGAGCTTTTCGCCAGGGGCGGCACCGACGTTAACGAGGAATTCATTACCGACGCGTCCGGCCTGGTGCACACTATCAGCACCGTAAAGGCTATTCATACCGACTTGTCCGGAAATAAATTCATAGTGGGCACCATACGCGATATCTCGGAAAAGCGCTTCCGCGGACTCTATGAATCGCTCGCGGACGGCCTTGTGCGCACCGACCTTGGCGGCATGATCCTGGAATGCAATCAGGCCTTCCGCGATATGCTGGGCTACACGGACCGGGAACTTAAACAGCTTGCTCCGGACACTCTTACCCCCCCGCCCTGGCGGGATGGGGAACGCGAGTTGTTCAGGACGAAGATGTTTCCCAACGGTTTTTGCGAGCCGTATGAAAAAGAACTTATGAAAAAGGACGGGCAGCGCCTGTCCGTCAGCGTGCGCGCCTGGACTATAAAAGATAAAGACGGACGCAATATCGGTATCTGGTCGCTGGTGCGGGATATTTCGGAACGGAAAAAAACCGAACTGGAACTCGCGAAATACCGTGAAAATCTTGAGGAACTGGTAAAAGCGCGCACCGAGGAGCTGGTGGTGCTTAACCAGTTGGTGCACGGCTCGCTCGCCGCGGCGGACGTGGGCGCCTGGTGGATAGATTTTAAGGAGCCCGGCATTTATCACGCGCTCGATAATACGGCGAAAATTCTGGGGCAGGTTCCGTCCTCCTCATCCGACAAGTCGTATCAGGTGCGCGACTGGGTGGAACTGCTGTCTAAAACCAAGGCGGCCTGTCCGGAATACGCCGGGATAATAGATGAAAATCTTGACCTGTTCACCGGCACCATCTCCGGCAAATATCCCAATTACCGTTCCGTTTACCCAGTGCTGATGCCGGACGGCAGCATTAAATGGCTCGATACCCGCGCCGACGTGCCTTCGCGCGACGAGCACGGGCACGCCCTGCTTATGACCGGCACCATGATTGACATCACAAAGATCAAACAGGCGGAAGACGAGATCATCCGCGCCCGCGAAACTGCCGAAACCGCAAACCGAGCAAAAAGCGAATTCATGGCTAACATGTCGCACGAACTGCGCACGCCGCTTAATTCCATAATCGGTTTTTCGGATGTGCTCAAAGACGAAACCGTCGGGTCCCTTAACGGGCAGCAGAAAGAGTTCCTAACCGATATTTCCGACAGCGGACGCCACCTGCTCGCCATCATAAACGACGTGCTGGATCTGTCCAAAATAGAGTCCGGGAAAATGACGCTCGATATCCAGTCGTTCGAAATCCTCAAACTGCTGGAAAACAGCCTCAGCCTCATCAAGGAACGCGTGGCCAGAAATAACATCGCCGTGGAGCTTGCCGTTGCGCCGGGTACAGGCGCCATACGTGCCGATGAAATACGAATACGGCAGGTGATTTTCAATCTGCTGTCCAACGCCGTGAAGTTTACGCCTTCCGGCGGGAAAATCGGAGTTTCCGCCAAACGCGACGGGAAAAACGTTATTATTGCCGTGAGCGACACCGGCATAGGCATTGCCAGCCAGGATATGGAGCGCATGTTCGCCAAGTTCGAGCAGTTGGGCGAGGTCCGCACCCGCAAGTACGGCGGCACCGGCCTTGGGCTGGCTATTTCGAAAGAAATCGTGGAACGCCACGGCGGCGCTATTTGGGTCGAAAGCGAAGGTGTTAACAAAGGGAGCCGGTTTACATTTTCGATACCGGCTAATGGGACTGAACATGAATAAGATAATTCTTGTGGTTGACGACAATCCCACGCATCGCAAGCTGATAAGGGTGCTGCTGGCAGGCTGCGGCTATTCCGTTTACGAAGCGGAGACTGGGCGCCAGGCTCTTGAAAGAGTGCGCGCCTGCGCGCCGGATCTAATTGTGCTTGATTACCGCCTGCCCGATATCAACGGGGTGGAGGTGTCGCGCAATCTGAAAGCCGAAAGCGCCTATGTGTCTATTCCGATAATTATGGTGAGCGCTCTTTCCGTGAACGAAATGAGCGCGCGCATTGTACTCAATTCAACCTGCGCGGAATACATGACCAAACCCATAGACGTGCATACCCTGGTGTCCGCGGTGCAGAGGCATATCGGCCGCGCCTGACACGCATTCCGGCGGAGAAGCGTTTGGAACCGGAGGCGGTGGGCGCCGGCGGCCTTCTTTTGTCCCTCCCGGCTTTTTTCAAGCTTAAAACTTGCCCAAAGGGCGCAATCATACTATAATTTCATAGAGACAATACGCTTAAAGGCAAGGTTCTTATGAAATCACTTTTCCGCGCCGCACTCGCCGTTTTTCTCCTTTCAGGTTCCCAGCTTTGGGCCTGGTGGGGATATTCGTTAAACGCCGGGGCTTCCCATCCCGACAATTCCGACATGAAAACAGAACTCGCCGGCAGGCTGGCCAATAACGCGCCTTCCGCCGGAAGCACATATCAGGACGCGGGGTTCGGCGATCTGACTTTTTTCATGGAAACCAATGCCGAAACCCGGCTGGGTTTTTCGCTGGGCTACGGGCTTATCGCCCAAAGCGGCCTGCGCGAGAATTTCACGAAGAATACGCCGGCTGATTCCTCCCTTAAAATTGACAACCGCACCGCCTATTTCCCCCTGACCGTTTACGCCAAATACAAACCGGAAAACAAGCCTTTTTCCCTCTGGTTCGGCGCAGGGGCGGACTGGATTATGGCCGCCACCGACGTTGTGTCAGCGAGTCCCGGCTTACAGGCGGTGGACAACACTTTCACCGCTTCCGTGATAGCGCCAACTTTGTCGGGCGGGGCGGAATGGTTTTTCACAAAAAGGCTCGCGCTCGGCCTTAACGGGAAATATGTTTTCGGCGGGCGGGTTAAAGACCTTACTTCCGAAATGCAGCAGGGCAATTACCGCATGGTAATGGCGGGCGACACGGTCGCTTTCCGCCCGGAAGGCGCCGCGCTCGGCGCGGGCGAACGGAGTTATGAATACGATTACAGCGGCTTTCGCGTCAGCGCGCAGCTGCGCGTTTATTTCGGCGGGCCGGACTGGAAAGAGTAAATTTGGCGTCATGGCATGAAAAAACCCGCTCCTTAGAGCGGGTTTTTTGTTTGCTCAAATCTTGATGAAGTTTTACTGCGCCTGCTGAAGGAACCGCTTGGCGGCGGCGAAAGCCTGCTGCCGTTCGGTCGGCTGGGCTTTTTCAAGCGCGGAATTGGCGTATATTATAAGCTCGCTGTCGAGGTTAAGGCCGGGCGTGTTCTTGGCGATCATAACCCATTTGAGCCCTTCGCCGTAATTGATTACAACCCCTTTTCCGCTCAGGAACACTTTTGCGGCTTCCGGATAGGCGAAAGGCAGTTTCCCGTTCGCGGCGGCGATAATCATTTTAGCGCCTTTTTCACGGTTAAGGTCCACGCCTTTGCCGTTTAGGTACATCAGGCCCGCCAGATATTGGGCGCGCAGATTCCCGCCATCCGCGGCCTTGAGAAACAGCTGTGCGGCGCGGTGTTTTTGGCGAGGCACGCCGCTTTTGCCGCCTTTATAAATCCGTTCGGCCATTTCGGTCATGGCGGTCGTGTCGCCCGCGTTCGCCTGCCTTTCAAGGCGCCAGATCCGGCTGAACGCATCGTTATATTTATACCAAAGGTATTCAAGCTGGGCTTTACAGTCGCCCTTTAACGCCGCGGCGGCGAGCAGGTTATAGCCGTCCGCGCTGTTGTCTTTCGTGGCGGGCATGAAAAGGATTATGTCTCCCGCCAGCCGCAAGGCGGGCGGATATTCTTTCTGCGCGGCGGGCCTTATCGCTTCAAAAGCCTCGGCGTACTTGAATTCGTTTAGCAGCTGCTTCGCTTTTGCCATTGGCTCGTCATAGTCCCGTGTTCGCAACAGGGAGGCCGTAATAATTTCCATGCAGGCAAAAAGAGACAATATTAGCAGCGGATAAATAAAGATTATTTTAAAAACCGGATAATACTTAAGTCCGCGCGGCCTGACCGCTTTCGGGCCGGGAGGCGGCGGTGGCGGGGGTGGTGCGGCATTAACAGGGCGGAGAATATCGTTTTCTGAAGTCATCGCAAATAATTATATAATTTTTAATATGAAAATGCTTTACCTGCTTGCGGTTCTGCTGCTGCGCCCCTGCGCCCGGTGCCAGAATTATGACACCGCCAAAGTTCCTGAATACACTGTTTCCCTTGCCCGGCGGATGGGTATTCACGACGCTATCCTAAAAATGGCGGCGGGCAACAGAATAAGCGCGGATGAGTTCCCGGCTTACTATTACCGTGTGGCGGTTAAAAATATAGA
>Ga0172379_10004198_pt1 | contig 21650 bp, 20 predicted proteins | sample GrowelOW334metaG_FD_119756 | JGI IMG/M metagenome (GOLD analysis project Ga0172379, IMG submission 119756) | Groundwater microbial communities from an aquifer near a municipal landfill in Southern Ontario, Canada - Groundwater well OW334 metaG | ecosystem: Environmental > Aquatic > Deep... | reverse complement strand
GGGCGGCATTCCTTTCCCCCGACCCCTTTCCTGCCGCCCGCCCGATATTATGTCTTTTTTCCCCTTATTCAATATTTCGTTCGTAAAAGGTTCGCGCAAGTTTCAAAATCCCGCACATATCAGTAGTAGGGCCACGATTGGCCAACAACTCAAACGGCTCTGCCCACAACCACGCCACTTTCCCACCAACCAGGCGGCGGTTCGAAGGCACGGCGGTGCCTCAAGCGCGGAGGCGCTTGCCAATTTTTTCCACGTCCCGATAAATCGGGATACGAAGCCAATTTATATACCACGCTTTACATTTTCTTATGCCAACAAAATATTTTCTTTACGCCCGCAAAAGTACCGAGGATGAAGAAAGACAAATCATGAGCATTGAAGCCCAGCTAGTGGAGTTGGCTGAGTTTGCGAAACGAGAGGGATTAGAAATTGTGGAAAAATTTATCGAAAGCAAAAGCGCAAAGAAACCGGGGCGAGAGATGTTCGGGCAGATGATTACCAAAATTCAGCAAAGTGCTGAACCGATCGGGATTATTGCCTGGCACCCTGACCGGCTAGCCCGAAACAGCATTGACGGCGGGCAGATCATCTACCTCATAGATACCCAAAAAATTGTTTCTTTGCGCTTTCCGACATTTTGGTTTGAGCCAACTCCCCAAGGATTATTTATGCTCCAAGTGGCGTTTGGACAAAGTAAATATTATTCGGATAATCTGGTTGAAAATGTAAAACGTGGTATTCGCCAAAAACTCAGGCGCGGTGAATGGTTAGCTTCTGCGCCATTTGGATATACCAACAACCCCAGAACCCGAAACATCGAACCCGACCCGTTGAAAGCAAAAATAATCCGAAAAGCATTTGAAGAATACGCGACCGGTAAACACACTTTAAAAAGTATTGGCGAACGCCTGAGTTTTTGGGGCGTGGTGAGCAGCGCCGGCACACAACTAAGTTTGTCACAGATGCACAAAATCCTGACTCACCAAGCATATATTGGTTTAATTAAGCACAAGGGCGAAACCTACCAAGGTAATTTTGAAACCATTGTGCCGGTGGCGACATTTGAAGCCGTGCAAAAAGTATTAAAGCGAAAAGCCAGGCCGAGAAAGACCAAACAAAACCACAACTTCCCGTTTTGTGGACTGCTAACCTGCGATGAGTGCGGCGGGGCCATCACCGCCCAGTTTGCGAAAGGTCATGGTGGACTATACCGGTACTACCGCTGTAGTAAAAAGTTCGGCCCCTGCCGCCAGGGCTATGTGCAAGAAAAGGAGCTGGCGAACCAATTAAAAACACGGCTTCAAGATGTCGCCATTTCCGAAGACTGGTCGGAAAAAATGCTTGCGCAAATCGAAGTATGGGAAAAAGAGGGACAAACTAAAAATGAGGAGTACGCCCAAAATCTGAAAGATAAAATTAAGGAGACAGAAGCAAAGTTAGATTTTCTAGTTAATTCTTTTTTAGACGGCATGATTGATAAAGATGTTTATCTTCAAAAAAAGAATGAACTCATCAGAATAAAAACAGACCTCCAGCAAAGAAAGTCTGATTTTGGGCGGGAAGGTAAGAATTGGGTCGAACCTTTGCGCCAGTTCATTTTTTCCGCTCACCATGCCAATAAATTAGCTGCGTCCAACGATTTCCACGCAATCAAATCGTTGGTGGAAAAAATTGGAACGAACCGCCGCCTGGTTGGTGGGAAAGTGGCGTGGTTGTGGGCAGAGCCGTTTGAGTTGTTGGCCAATCGTGGCCCTACTACTGATATGTGCACCCGCTAGGAGTCGAACCTAGATTTTCGGCTTCGCAGGCTAATGTCCTATCCATTGAACGACGGGTGCTTGTATGCCTATAAAGCAGAATAGGCAGAATAAGCAGATTAAGCACGACAGTTGTCGAGTGCTTACTTTGCTTATTCTGCTTATTCTGCCTACTTTGCTTACCCTGCTGTTTTTAATGTATTTTGAATACTCGCGATAAACGATCGGAAATCGGCTCTTCTTCTTGTTCCGTGTCTTCAGCCAAAAATTTTATCAAATGTTCACGCACTGGTCGTGGGTCGTAATCGAGCAAAGGGACGCGGAGACGATTTTTGATGGTGGCTCCGAGCTTAAAATATAAATTCTTCACGGTCGGTGGATTGTAAATAATCCAAAAATTGCCTAACTCGCTAAACCGATAAAATTTCTTGCCAATAATGATTCCTACTTCGGTAATGGCAAAGTACACATCGAGTGGCGCTTGCATTTCGTGCAAATAGAGCACAATACCAAAGAGCACGAGCACGAGAGCAAATAAATAGTTGGCGCTATACAGCGCGTAACCAACCAAAACTACTCCGAGCAGTGACATGATAATGTACCAGCGCTTACTGCGATCATACTGTTCGTATTCCTTGATCAACCATTCATATACCACCTCACCGGTATTAACCTCTTCTTTTGTGAGATCTTTTGGCATACACTTGATAAGTTTTATTTAGTGGCACGCTCAGCGTGCCTAAAACGACGCTCAGCGTCGTGGGTAGCACTGGATTTGAACCAGTGGCCTTTGCAATGTGAATGCAACGCTCTAACCAGCTGAGCTAGCCACCCTTTTAAAGGGCTAATCAACCCTAAAGTCACCAGTTACTGATTTTGAGTATAACATAAGCACAGAAAGAAATCAAGGTTGAAAGTTATTGGAACCTGTGCTATACTCATCGGTATGTACTTAGTAAAAAGTGATAACTTGCGATAAAAGCGCTATGTTTAAGCACAGTGCCAATTTAACTCAAAATAACGGTTTAACACCATTAAATCCAAGCCCAGAGCCGACCCCACCCTCTACCAAGTCTGTGCTCATCTGGGCTCTTATTGTTCTTGGGCTCCTAGTGGTATTTTTAGTCGCGCGTTATTTTGTTCTGAGCAAAGACACTAGTTACGGTACGCTATTGCATCCGAAACGCATTAGTTTTTTCGAGACAGTTCATAACTTAATTTTTCGCACCGGTAGCGTACTCCAAGGTCAGACGGACGACCGAATCAACATTCTTCTCCTCGGCGTTGGTGGTCCGGGACACGATGGACCATTCTTGTCCGATACCAATATTATCGTTAGTATTAAACCAAGTACCAACGAAGTCGCTCTCATTTCCATACCCCGTGATCTCGGCGCGAAAGTTGATGATCATGGCTGGCGGAAAATTAATAGCGCCGATGCTTTTGGTGAAGCGGAAAATCCTGGCAATGGTGGCGATTATGCCAGACAAATATTTGAACAAACTTTTAAAATAAGTATCCCCTACTACATTCGCGTTGATTTTAATGCTTTCAGCGAACTTATTAATGAAGTGGGTGGCATAACAGTGGTGGTACCGAAAAGTTTTACTGACACAAGCTTCCCCATTGACGCGACATTCGGATATACCACCGTTCATTTTGACGCCGGCCACCAAACTATGACTGGTGAACAAGCTCTCACTTACGCGCGCTCCCGTCATGGTGATAATGGTGAGGGATCGGATTTTGCCCGTGCCCGTCGACAACAAATAGTCCTGGAAGCGCTCAAATCAAGATTGCTCACGCTTGGTACTTACAACAATCCTACTATTTTACAATCAATGTACAATTCTCTTTCGGCCCACATTGCAACCAATTTAAATCTCGGCGAGCTCGCCTATCTTGCCACTATCGCTAAAAATATAAACACCACGAAAAATTTAGTATTTGATAGTAGTCCTACCGGTTATTTGGTAAATACCACCGGCGACAATGGCGCTTTCATATTGTGGCCAAAAACCGGCAATTTTGATACCATAAACACAGCAATTCAAACAGTGTTCACTGCGACCAATACGCAAGCACTTTCGATAGCACCACCCACAATAGCGATAACATCGAAAAATGCCTCCACTAGCTTATTTGCTCCTACCAGAATTGAAATTAAAAATGGCACCTGGATTCCCGGTCTTGCGGCTCGGATGGAAAAAAAATGGGATGATGCCGGGTTAACAGTCACATCCGTTGGTAATAGTTTAAAGCGACCAATTGAAAAAACTCTGGTTTTCACTATCAATCCAAAAGCTGACGCAAAAGTACTCGCCTATATTCTGAAAGAGTTACGCACTACCAGTAGTACAATACTACCTGACTGGCTCCAGGAAAATTACGATAACATCACTACCCCGGAAGATGAAACCGGCATGAAATACAATCGCGATTCGGATATTTTAGTTATTTTAGGAACTGACACTCAAAAATGATATGGCAACTCCTGCAAAAATTTTAGACCAAGATCTTCCCGTCGTCGCTATCGTCGGCCGCGTGAACGTGGGTAAATCAACACTTTTTAATAAAATTATTGAAAAGAATTTAGCCATGGTATCCACCATTCCCGGCACCACTCGCACCCGCAATATTGCCATCGCCTCTTGGCGTGGTAAACAATTTCGTGTCATTGATACTGGTGGCCTCACTTTCTCTGACGATGTATTATTGGAAGACGATATCATCAAACAAACGGAAATCGCCCTGGGCGAAGCGGACGTCGTTGTATTCGTGGTTGACATTCAAAGTGGTCTGTTACCACAAGAAGTGGAACTCGCGAAACGACTGCGTACCATGATTAAAAATAAACCCATTGTTCTGGTGGCCAACAAAGCCGACAATCCAGCTTTGACTACCGCGCTCTATGAAAGAGAATGGCTAAAACTTGGATTGGGTGAACCAATGCCGGTCTCGGCGGTGAACGGTAGTAACGTCGGTGATTTGCTTGATTTAATCTATAAAAATTTAAATAAACAAAAACGTCGACCAAAAAAATACGAAGAAGTTACGCCAATCCGCGTGGCCATCATGGGTCGACCAAACGTGGGTAAATCCTCTCTGTTCAATAAGCTTATTGGTGAAGATCGAGTGATTGTAAATTCCATGGCGCACACTACCCGCGAACCTCATGATACGCTGGTGGAAGTAGATGGTGATAAGTTGTTGTTTGTCGATACCGCCGGTATCCGTCGCAAAGCTAAAGTTTCCGGTGAGTTGGAACAGCTCGGTATCCAAAAAAGTATCGCCACGGTCAATAATAGTGATATTGTTCTACTGGTGCTTGACGCATCCGAACCAATCACCGATCAAGATCAACAGTTGGCCGGATTACTCCGCGAACATACACGCAGTGTAATTATTGTTATTAATAAATGGGACACCGCCGCGGACAACAGCGATAAATTCCGCAATGATACGAAAGCGGATATCTACGCTTCCTTTCCGCACCTAAACTTTGCCCCAATTGTATTTACGAGCGCCAAAACCGAATATAAAATCCATCAAATTTTTCCACTCATCAAACAAGCCTGGGCGGGACGACAAATTGTGATACCGGAAGATGTATTGAAAGATTTCTTGAAGCGTGTCACAAAAAAACACTTGCCAACCAAAGGTCAAGGTGTGCGTCACCCAAAAATTCTTGCTATAACCCAACTCGGCTATAACCCACCAATATTTGAACTAACAGTAAAATCCAATACTTCCGTGCATATTTCCTACGTGCACTATGTGAGCAACCGACTGCGTGAAGAATTTGGTTTTTTTGCCGCGCCAATCATCATGAAGTTGTCGAAACTTAAACACCACACTCACTCACCAGAATAATTATGAAACTCATTGTTGGCCTTGGTAACCCTGGGCACGATTACCAAAAAACTCGCCATAACGCCGGTTTTCTTGCTCTTGACGCGCTCAAGAAAGATTTTTCATTTGATACGTTCAACGCGGATAAAAAATTACGTGGTGAATTTGCGAAAGGAAAAAGCAATCGACAGGTTTTGGTCTTTCTTAAACCCACCACTTTCATGAATGAATCCGGTGTTTCCGTACAGGCGGCGATGCATTTCTACAAGCTCAATGCCTCGGATATTTTGGTTATTCAGGACGACAAAGATATTCCCCTCGGCGAAACTCGCGTGCAAGTAAATCGCGGACCCGCCGGACACAATGGTATTCGATCAATCATCGAAAAACTTGGCACTCAAGATTTTGCGCGCATACGCATCGGCGTCGCGCCAATAGAAAAAAATATCATTGATACGGCAGATTTTGTGCTGGGCAATTTTAGTAAAGAAGAATTCTTCACATTAAAAACCGTCTTTGATCACGTCGCAAGCGATATAAAAGCCTGGCTCGCCAAGTAATATGCTCAACTACGCCGCGGCTCTCGCCTACTTTCCCAAACTCACCTACCAACGCATCGAAAAATTATATCGCTTTTTTGGGCGCGCGGAGAAAATTTGGCAAGCGGAATTTGACGAACTGTTGTCCGCGGGATTTGATAGCGCTATCGCGAGTGAATTTATCTCTTGGCGTGACACCAAGTCTGTAGAAAAAATTACCGCTGAACTGGAACGATTGGATGTACAAACAGTGGCGCTACCGTCCGAAGACTATCCAAAACTGCTCAAAGAAATCACTGACCCACCACGGGTTATTTTTTTTCGCGGCACTCTACCCGCTCAAGAACGACCGGCTGTCGCCATTGTTGGTACCAGAAAATGCACATCTTACGGTAAACAAGTAACGGAAGAATTTGCTCGCGGATTGGCCGAACAGGGAATGGTGATTGTGAGTGGCCTGGCGCTTGGCATCGATGGTGTCGCCCACGAAGCGGCTCTGGCGGCCGGAGGCTATACCGTCGCGGTGCTCGGCTCGGCTGTGGATAAAAGATCAATCTACCCAGCCGCCCACCAAGATTTATCGGAACGAATTATCGCCCACGGTGGCGCCGTAATGAGCGAATATCCACCGGGATTTTTGCCCACCCAATACTCTTTTCCCGCCCGCAACCGCATCATCGCCGGCTTATCGCGGGGTACGCTTATTACCGAAGCACCGACAGAGTCTGGCGCGCTTATTACAGCATCTTGCGCCCTTGATTACAACCGCGAGGTTTTTGCTATTCCCCATCCACTCACGAGCCTCGCGGGTCAGGGTGGCAATGATTTACTCAAAAAAGGCGCTCAACCGGTCACGAATTTTCAAGATATTCTCGAAGCGTTACAAATAAAACACATTGAACAAATCGTTACCAATAATGCTGTGTTACCAGTTTCTGATACCGAAGCGACAATTTTAAAATTCCTATCGCGTGAACCGCGACATATTGACGAACTGATTAAACAAAGCGGACTGGGAAGTGGCCCGGTGATGAGCACACTTACACTTCTTGAAATGAAGGGGAAAATAAAAAACGTGGGCGGGATGATGTATATAACAAAATAAATTTTGTGAACAAAAAAACATTCCCCTGATGTACATCGGGGGAATGTTTTTTTGTTAATTATTTTTTATGAAAATAATCTACCAAACAAACCTTTGTCTGTCTTCTTTCTTGCCTCTCTTACACTTGGACTTTCATTTGTTATTGGAAATTCTTTATTAAGTTGCTCATTTTTTGTACTATTCCCAGCACTCTCACCTGGAGCCACATATATTCTTTTCATCTGGTCAAACTCCATTAAATCAACCTTACCCGCCTCCGCCCGCGCCCTTGATAGGGCTGCTTCTTTTTGTGGTTTTTCCGCAACAATACGATTTCGTTCTTTTTGAGCCACCGCCCCTCGAACTTGCGCATTTAGAATTTCATTGTCTGAACCAACTATAACTGTCTGTTCGCCTGCCTGTTTAAGGTAATCATCATTAATTTCAACATTAGCCTCTGGAGGAATATTTATAGTCTCATTTGGATCAAACCCTGTTTCTCTTCCCATATATTTCAAAATTTAAATTAATTAGATTGACACCAACTAAACCCTGGTGTAACGTCTATAAATGCTATATAATATAGAATAGCTTACTTTATACTACTATGTCAAAACTTGTCATCGTCGAATCCCCTACCAAAGCCAAAACCATCGCGAAATTCCTTGGAAAAGGGTACATCATAAAATCTTCTTTTGGACACTTACGCGACCTCCCCAAGAGCAAACTTGGTGTGGATGTAGAAAGCGACTTTACCCCACATTACGTAGTGAGTAAAGATAAAGCTAAAATCGTAAAAGAGCTCAAAGACGCGGCGAAAAAAGCTAGCGAAGTCCTGTTCGCAACTGATGAGGACCGTGAGGGAGAAGCGATTTCTTGGCATTTGGCCAACATCTTGGATATTGAACCAGCGACGCTAAAACGCGTCACTTTTCATGAAATTACCAAAACGGCTATTTTGTATGCCATCGACCATCCACGCGCGCTAGACCAACACCTCGTCGATGCTCAACAAGCGCGTCGCGTGCTCGACCGATTGGTCGGCTACAACTTATCACCGTTTCTCTGGCGCAAAGTAACAAAAGGCTTGTCGGCGGGTCGCGTACAATCGGTAGCGGTACGACTGGTAGTGGAACGAGAAAGAGAAATTCAGGCTTTTAAAACCGATGAATACTGGACACTGGAAGCAATGTTCGCCGCTAAAAATGATGCTTCATTCGCGGCTAAGTTGTCGATGATAAAAAATAAAAAACTGGATAAACTCGATTTAAAAAATCAAGCGCAAGTAGAAGCAATCGTGAAAGATTTAACTGGCGCAACTTATACGATTGCGGCACTTGAAGAAAAGAAAACTTCGCGTTCGCCGCTCGCGCCATTTACGACCTCCACTTTACAACAAGAAGCCAACCATGTGCTTGGGTTCTCTGCAAAACAAACCATGCGCCTCGCTCAACAACTCTACGAAGGTATGGAAGTCGGCAGCGAAGGTTCTGTCGGTCTTATTACCTACATGCGTACCGACGCGGTAAACTTGTCGGAGAAATTTTTGGCTGATTCGACCGCGCTCATTGGCGAAAAATACGGTAAAAAATACCAAGTGGATAAATATCGCGTTTTTAAAAATAAAAGCAAGGGCGCCCAGGAAGCCCACGAAGCGATTCGCCCAACCGAAGCGGGACGCACCCCCGAATCGATAGAAACGTATCTCGAAAAAAATCAATTTCGTTTATATGATTTAATCTGGCGTCGTGCTGTCGCCACACAAATGGCCACTGCCGAATTGAATGCCGCTACCATTGATGTAAAAAGTAATAATAGCTATCTTTTTCACGCAACCGGACAAACCATTGTGTTTGATGGTTTTCTCAAACTTTTTCCGGAAAAAACCAAAGAAACAATGCTGCCAAAACTTACTGAAGGTGAAAAAGTCACGGCTACTTCATTGACTCCGGAACAACATTTTACCGAACCGCCCGCCCGCTATTCGGATGCCACGCTCGTGAAAATTCTCGAAGAATACGGCATTGGTCGTCCATCCACCTACGCTCCGACGATTGCCACCATCGAAGATCGTGGCTATATACTCCGTGATGAAAACAAACGACTAATGCCGAAAGACATTGCTTATCTGGTGAATGATTTGCTGGTGGAACATTTCCCCCAAATTGTTAACTATGAATTTACGGCGACCATGGAAGAAAATCTTGATGCCATCGCCCGTGGTGAAAAAGATTGGCAACCAATCATCGCCACTTTCTACCATCCTTTCAAAGAAAATCTGGACCAAAAAGACGTCGAATTGAAAAAGAAAGATATTACCGAAGAAACCTCTACGGAAGTTTGCGAAAAATGTGGCAAACCAATGGTGATAAAATTTGGTCGTTTTGGTAAATTTTTGGCTTGCACCGGTTATCCCGATTGCAAACACACCAAACCGTTGCCGGGCGACAAGAGCGCCATGGCGATGGCACCGGAACCAACCGATTTAAAATGTGAAAAATGCGGTGAACCGATGCTCCGACGCATGGGTCGTTTTGGACCATTTCTTGGTTGTTCCGCTTACCCAAAATGTAAAAATATCAAAAGCATTGAAATTAAAACCAATCTAAAATGTCCCAAGTGCAAAGAGGGTGATATTATTGAAAAACGCACCAAGCGCGCAAAAATTTTCTTTGGTTGTAATAAATATCCAGACTGTGACTTCGCGCTCTGGGACAAACCGACTGGCGAACTGTGTCCCACCTGCACTCACCCACTAGTCTTTGGCACAAAAGGAATCACCAAGTGCTCCAATAAAGAATGCGACTATGTTAAACCCGTTGCCAGCTAACAAAAAAATCCGTCAGGATCGGTCGTTTGTCGTCAAAGAAACGCCAGCTAACAATAAAATCATTGCCACCGTGCTTTTTTCATTCTTGAGCACATTCGTTTTGGCGCGCCTGGTAGTTTACTTTGTCATCGGTAAATTAATCCCCAACTTATTTCTCACCATTCGTGGTGTGCACATTCACCACTTTACCTACGGCGTGCTTATCTTGGCGGTTACCGAACTTTACCTTATTTTAAAACGACCGACACCGGAATTACCACTTTTCAAGCTAACGACAATACTATATGGCATTGGACTAGCGCTCACCTTTGATGAATTTGGCATGTGGATTCGCTTACAAGATGATTACTGGATTCGCCAAAGCTATGACGCGGTCATTATAGTCACGGTGCTTCTACTCAATATTCGTTACTCACGCTGGATCATTAGAGCACTCAAAGAAATACAAACTCACATCAAACAACTATTCCGCCTCATTTAAAGACTAAGTTGCGGGGATGCACAAAAAGCCCTATACTTACAAAGTACCCACATTATATGGCTTATCAAATGAAAATTCCGCAAAACCTGACTATCAATGACATTGTTGATATACTCAAAAAATACGCCAAACCCGGTGAATTAAACACGATTTGGAAGGCGTATGAATTGGCTTGTCGAGCGCACAATGGTCAACTGCGTAAATCCGGTGAACCATACATTATGCACCCCCTCGCGGTGGCGTATATTTTGGCGAGCATGCGCATTGATGCCACGATTGTGGCAACATCACTTCTGCATGATGTACCCGAAGATACAACGGTGACACTCGAAGAAATCGAAGCGGAATTTGGACCGGACATTGCCGGAATTTTGCGTGGTATCACCAAACTCGGCAAACTAAAATATCGTGGCGCGGAACGCTACATCGAAAATTTACGCAAAATGTTCGTGGCGATGTCCGAAGATGTGCGGGTGATGATTATTAAGTTCGCTGACCGCGTTCATAACTTAATGACTCTGGAGTCACTGGAAGAAAAAAAACGTTACCGAATCGCGATTGAAAGTTTAGAAATTTTCGCGCCAATCGCCCACCGTCTTGGCATGGGTGAATTCAACGCTCTTCTTGAAGATTTGGCCTTCCCCTACGTCTATCCAAAAGAATTTATACGGACCAAAGAAATTCGTGATAAAATTTTTGCCGAGGGGGAAAACTATATTGAACAAGTGCTCAAGATTATTCGTGATGAACTCAAAAATGCCGGCATCCAATATCTCGAAGCGCATGGGCGCAAAAAACAGCTTTACAGCTTTTTTCAAAAACTTCTGAAAAAAAACTGGGAGACCGAAAAAATTTATGATATTTTAGCGTTACGCATCATCGTCAACGATATTGCCGACTGTTATGCCACGCTTGGCATCATCCATAAACTATGGCGACCGGTAAAGGGACGCATTAAAGATTATATTGCTCAACCAAAACCAAATGGCTACTCTTCGCTCCATACTACCGTCTTCAGTCTCGAGGGTAAAATGGTGGAGTTTCAAATCCGCACCCAACAAATGCACTACGAATCCGAATTTGGCGTGGCGGCGCACTGGCATTACGACGAGCATGGCACGCGACTACCTACTAAGGATATCCTCTGGGCAAAAGAGCTGGCGGAAGTACAAAAAGAAATGTTACACAATCTCACTGATTTGGAAGCGTTAAAAATCGATTTTTTTAAAAACCGTATTTTTGCTTTTACGCCAAAGGGCGACGTGATTGACCTACCGGAAGATGCCACACCGGTTGATTTTGCTTACGCTGTCCATTCGGATATTGGTAACCATTGCTCGGGAGCCCGAGTAAATGATCATTTGGTGAGCCTGGATACCGCCCTCAAAAGCGGCGACGTAATTGAAATTATCGTGGAAAAAAATAGAAAAGGCCCGAGCGCCGACTGGTTAAAAACCGTCAAAACACACCAGGCCCGCACACATATCAAATCTCTTACTCGATCCAAGCTCAACACCTTTATCAAGTTCATTATGCCGAAAGGAAAATCTAATCAATAATCTTTTTCATAATATCGGCCAGCTCATCTTTTGAAAAATAATGGATGGTAATGGTACCGACCTGCCCTTTCTGATGAACAACCACCTTGGTGCCTAACGCGCCACGCAATTCTTCTTCCATGTACACCAGGTTCGGGTCACGACGACTACCACCTGGTGTTTTTGTATCACGTACCTTTTGTTCCAGCTCGCGCACCGTCATCTTTTCGCCAAGCATGGATTGTAGTACTGCCAGTTGTTCGGCAACATTGCTAATACTAAGTAACGCGCGCGCTTGACCCATGGTAATTTTTTCCTGAACCAAGGCTTCCTGAATTTTTTCCGGCAAAGCTAAAAGACGAATAGTGTTGGCCACCGCCGGTCGACTCTTGCCAACTTTGTCCGCCACATCTTGTTGCGTCAGACCAAATTCTTCGATGAGTCGCTTGTAGGCAAACGCTTCTTCAAGCGGATTAAGTTGTGAACGTTGAATATTTTCAATCAAAGCAACTTCCAGTTTCTGCTCTTCCGGTAACGTTTTAACCAACGCTGAAATTGTTGCCAAACCAAGAAGTTTAGCGGCGCGATAACGTCGTTCTCCGGCAATAAGACTATAGCCACCGTCCGGTTTCTCCGCCACCAAAATCGGCTGCAAAAGACCGTGCTGTTTTATTGATTCCGCGAGCTCTTGTAATTCTTCGGGTTTAAAATTTTTACGTGGCTGATTGGAATCGGGGGTAATTTCCGACAACGGAATAAGCCACACGCGTTCGGTGGTACTGTTTGGTGTACCGGTATTTTGGATACCAGTATTGTATGTTTCTTTTTTACGACCAGTTGTAGGGCCTAATAGTGCCCCAAGACCTCTTCCCATGGACATATAGTATGTGAAATTTTCAATTTTTAATTTTCAATTTTTAATTCGCTATTTTGTTCGAAGAAATCCAACACTTCACGTGCTAAACGTTCGTAGGCTTTGGCGGCTTTGCCGTTTGGTTCGTAATGAAAAATACTTTTGCCAAAACTGGGCGCTTCCGCCAAACGGACGGTGCGAGGAATAACCGAACGAAAAATATTATTGGGAAAATATTTATACAATTCATTCATTACTTCCTCCGACAATCGATTGCGCGAATCGTACATGGTTAAAACCGCGCCTAAAATTTCTAAATTTGGTTTTATATTTTCTTTGACAAGATCAATAGTGCGGAGTAATTGACCAAGACCCTCGAGTGCGTAATATTCCGCTTGGACCGGAATGAGAATTTTGTCCGCTGCGACCAAACCATTTAAAGTTAAAAGTCCGAGCGAAGGTGGGGAATCAATAACAACGTAATCGTAAGCATGTTTTACTTCGTTCAAAATATCCGCCAGTTTATTTTCTCTTCCCGCAACATTTACCAACTCCACATTGGCGCCCGCCAAATCTGGCGTGGATGGTACTACCCGCAGACCGGCGTGGGCAGTGTTCACGATAACATCATGCAGTCGGTGTTCCGACATGAGGGCGTGGTAGAGTCCTTTGTCTAGTTCCTGATATTTTACACCAAGGCCAGACGTAGCGTTGCCCTGAGGGTCAAGATCTACCAATAACACAAATTTACCCGCGTCAGCGAGCGCCGCGGCTAAATTGACCGATGTAGTAGTCTTACCAACTCCCCCTTTTTGATTAACAACAGAAATAATGACGGACATACAGCGAAAAGTCTCTAAAAACCAAGATATAATTTTGACTCCTATAGTTTATCATACAATTGACAAACGGCCAATATTCCGCTAAAATGAGACTACAAAATAAGCGCTTACCCATTGTCATTCTGAGTGAAACGAAGAATCTCTGGCTCACCAACATTACCACCTGTTAGTAAGCCAGAGCTCTTTCGGGGTGAACCCCCTCAAGATGACAAATAACATACGCCGCGGTGTCGGAACTGGTAGACGAACTGGACTCAAAATCCAGCGACCGCAAGGTCATGAGAGTTCGATTCTCTCCCGCGGCACGACGCTTAGCGTCGTTTATGGAACGCTAAGCGTCCCACTGTAAACGATTTCGCAATATTCAATATGTCAATTCTTAAGGAGGGAACATACAAGCATTACAAAGGGACGACTGTTGAAGTAATCGGTGTGGCATTGCATAGTGAAACTCTCGAAGAAATGGTGGTGTATAACCACCCTGACCCAATCAAAGGAATGGAAGCAAATACCATGTGGGTACGACCATTAAAGATGTTTTTGGAGAACGTCAGCTACGAAGGAAAACAAATGCCACGATTCACATTCATCGGCTAATCTACTAATAATCACAAATAGGATTATTTTTTTATTTACATCTATACTACATTGTGAAATCAGAAACTTTTAAAAACTTTTTTAAGATTGCCCTATTCCCTCTAGCCGTCTATATAGTAAATGATTTGATTTGCCGTGTTTCCTTTTCGTGGTATGAAATGAATAATGTCGATACGTATATTCATTTTATCGGTGGGTTAAGCATTGCATTTAGTATAAACAACGCCTTAACGGTATTAGAAAAAGAAAATCTTTTGGTTATAAAAAGAAAACTGGTTAAAGTTTTCTTTATTGTCGCGGCCGTCGCTTTCGTAGCGGTATTGTGGGAAATATATGAATTTACTTGGGATCTTAATTTTGGCACTCATTTGCAACCCAGCAATTTTGATACTATAAAGGACTTAATAATGGGTACCCTTGGCGGCCTCTTGTTTTGCTTTCATTACATAATAACCAAGCCTAAGACAAAGGCGGACATAAACAAAAAAAATGGCTAAATTAACCATTTTTATTACAAAACCTTTCTTAGCTTAGCAACATAAAACCCTTCGATATCCTTGGTCGGAACAATCCGCAAGGTTTTTTGCGTACTAAACAGTATCTTTTCTTCTTTCCACATTTTCATTATCGGACCTAACTGCAATTGTGACAACGCAATTGGTTCAACTGACACCGCCTTACCCACCTCAGTAATAAACCGTGAAATCTGTCGTTCATTTTCTTCGGGCGCAAAAGTGCAAGTGGAATACACCAGCGTTCCGCCCGGTTTTAGCATTTCCCAGCCCGCAAACAACAGCTTTTTTTGTATAAAAGCGTGTTCTTTGATATTGCGTTCATTCCAAAAACTAAACGTGCGTGGTTCCCCGGATACAAATCGGGCCTCAGCGGTACAGGGCACATCGATGAGCACCTTGTCGAAATATAGTGGATATTTTTCCGTCAATTTCCAACCATCGCAATTTTCAAGTCTCAGAAACCCGGTCTGTCCAACCCCCATAATGCGCATAGTATGTTCCAAACGCTGAAAACGAATTTCGTTGTTGTCATTCGCCACCAACTCACCGGTATTTTTCATGAGTGCCGCCATCTGACTCGCCTTGCTACCGGGCGCCGCCGTAAGATCAAGTACCTTTTCGCCCGCTTTGGGCGCCAGCACTACCGGTGGCACCATGCTCGCCAAACTCTGCACATAAATCTTACCTTCCTGATAAAGAGATAATTTTTGCAGTTCGCTTAATTTTTTATTATCCAAAATAAAGGCATCGGCGAACCAGGGCACACGGCGGAGTTTGAATCCCTCTTGTTGTAATTTTTCCAACACCTCTTCGCGTGTCACTTTCAAAGTATTTACCCGAAAGGTCGTGGGACGCTCTACAAAAGTTTTGACCACTGTAGTAGTCAAAGAAGTGCCAAAAATCTCATTCAAACGCTCCAAAAATGATGGTGCAAAACTAGGCATAAATACAATTATAAATCTAACGGACTGGTTATTCCCTGCAGACTACTTTTCGCCACGTGGGTATAAATTTGCGTCGTTTGCAACTTGGCATGTCCCAACAGCTCTTGAATATACCTTATATCCGTTCCATTTTCAAGCAGATGCGTTGCGAAGCTATGTCGCAAAGTGTGCGGTGACACTGTTTTACTTACTCCCGCCTTTGTCGCCGCCTGCGCCACCACCTTCTGAATAGTCGCTTCGGTCAGCCTACTCCCCCGTCCATTAGTAAATAAATAATCATCCGACTTTTTTAGCCTCTGTTGGTTTTTCAAAATTTCTTTCAAACTTAGTGGCAAAAGCGTCATCCGATCCTTTTTTCCTTTTCCTTGAAACACGCGCAACAACATTCTGTCTAAATCAATATCCCACATTTTTATATGGGTCAACTCGCCCACCCGTACACCGGTAGCATACAACAAAGACAGGATACATTTATGTTTCAAATTTACCAAAACATCAATCATTCTTTTTACCTCCTCTTTAGATAAAACAACTGGAATGTGTTTTTCCTTACGGGGATGAGATAAATTTAAAAAGAACGAGCGATGCCAAATTTGTTTGTAATAGAACAACAGGGCGTTATAGGCTACCGAAACCGTGCTAGACGAACGTTCACGAGCCAACCAGTCTAAATAATCTTTAATATCATCGGTCGCTACCGCTCGTGGCTCTTTGTGGCAAAAACGCAAAAACTCTCGATTATAAAAAATGTAGGATTCGATGGTTCTTTGGCTATAATTACGTATTCGCAGCTCCCGCGCCAAACTATCAAAAGTATTGCCCTCCAGCATATTTATTGGTACTATTAGTCCCAGCTATACCCCCCAGGGCTATAGCCCCATTTCTTAGAAGATTTTAGCATACTTTAGCCAATTTTTCTATAGGTTGGCATAAAGGTAGTTAGCTGAAATATTCCTTTTCTTTTTTCGGGCTATCGCCCAATTGTTTTAAAAAATTTTCAAATTTCTTTTTCTTTATTTATAGAGGGGATATAAGGTGTTTCCTCCGCTACGCTGCGGAAACGATTTATTTATAAGGGGAATATACGGAGTTCCGCCTAATCGGCGGAACGGTTTTAAAAAAATTGACCAAGAATTTCAAACGCGATATAATACAACCGGTGTAACTATTACATTTTACCGGTATATGAAGACCAATATTTCAAACATAGGAAAAAATCTAAAAAAGATCCGTGCCGAAAAAGGCATATCCCAAGATCGCCTCTCCAAACTTGCCGATGTTGCACTTAACACCATTGTTACTTTGGAATCCGGAACAAACGGGAATCCAACAATTGAAACCATGACAAAGGTTGCACAAGGGCTCGAAGTTGATATTAACGACTTAATCAAATAGTTTATGAGCGGAAAAACGCAAAAGAAAAACCGTGAAATAACCTTCATCGACCTATTCGCCGGAATTGGCGGTTTTCATTTGGCATTTCACAATGCCGGAGCAAAATGCGTTTTTGTAAGTGAGTGGGACGAGCATGCGCGCCAAACCTACGAACATAATTTCAGAAAGATTCAGCCTGAACTTTTTGAAGTCGGTTTGTTTGCAAAAGGTAAAAATCTTTTTGCGGGCGATATTACCAAAGTGAACGAAAAGGAAATGCCGGACTTCGACATCTTAACCGGTGGTTTTCCTTGTCAGCCGTTCTCGCAAGCTGGCTTCAGAAAAGGTTTTTCAGACACTCGCGGAACGCTGTTTCACGACATCGTAAGAATTATCAAAGAAAAACGGCCGGTCGCTTTCTTTTTGGAAAATGTTCGACATTTATTGAATCATGATGACGGAAAAACTTTTGAAGTTATCAAAAAAACGATAACAAAAGATCTCGGCTACTCATTTCATTATAAAATTGTTAAAGCGTCCGATTTTGGACTTCCTCAACACCGCCCACGCTTATTCATGGTTGGTTTTAGAGATCCGAACGTGAAATTTGAGTTTCCAGAACCGATCAAGCTCGAAAAAACCATGTCCGACATTTGGGGAGCACCTTGCGAAAAAAAAATAGGTTTCACTCTTCGTGTCGGTGGTCGCGGATCAAAAATCGATGACCGTCATAATTGGGACTCATATAACGTAAAAGGCAAAGTAAAACGACTGTCGCCGATTGAAGGAAAGAGAATGATGGGCTTCCCTGATAATTTCGAATTTCCGGTTTCCGACATGAAAGCGATGAAACAATTGGGTAATGCGGTTGCCGTTAATGCAATTCATGCTGTCGCCAAACAAATTATACAATCACTAAATACTTATGATTACAGGAAATAAAGGAGAATGGAGCGAGTTTTATGCGTTTATAAAACTGCTCGTCGACAAAAAAATTATCGGAGCCGATGAAGATCTCGAGAAAATCGAAGCGGTCTTTTTTCCGATTTTGAAAATAATTCGCGAAGAAACCGAGGGAAAATCGGAATATGAATTGCAAGCCGGAAATTCGGTGAAAGTTTTACATTCGGACGGAAAAACAACGGTCGTCGATAGCTCTGATCTAAAAACCAAGGTTGTGGAAATCTTTCAAAAAATCAAAGACAGCTCAAAGACCTTTGAAGTCCCCATTGCGGAGGATTTGTTTGATCGTTTCGGCATACATTCAATCAACGCGGGTAACGCAAGAAAAGAAGATTTGATCTTAAAAGTTCACGATCACACAATCGGACGAGATCATGAAATCGGATTCAGTATCAAGTCAAAACTGGGCTCCCCCGCGACATTACTCAACGCTTCGGGTGCAACCAATTTTACATACAAAATTAATGGATTGCCAAAAAGCGCAATTAAAAAAATAAATAAAATCGATACAAAAGCAAAAATTCGAGACCGCCTATTTGCAATTCGTAAAGCTGGTGGCTCATTTGAATTTAATGGCATTGATTCAGAGGTATTCGAGAAAAATTTACGAAAAATAGACACAATCATGCCGGAAATCGTCTCGGAAGTTTTATTGGCCTATTACTCGGACAAAGGCTCAACTTTCCCTGAATTATTGAAACACATGGAAGATACGGATGTACACGTATTGAATTTCAAACTTTCCACCGAAGATTACGCATACAAAATCAAGGCTTTACTCAACAATGCGGCTCTTGGAATGGTTCCCGCAAGTGCGTGGGACGGTACTTTGCGCGCACACGGTGGAGTGATTGTCGTGCGCGAAGACGGCGAAATCGTTTGTTATCACCTTTACAACGCCGAAGCGTTCCGAAATTACCTGTTCAACAATACACGCATGGAATCTCCAAGCGCGACACGGCACGGATATGGAACGGTTTACGAAGAAAACGGTGGGAAGTATATAAAACTCAATCTCCAAGTTCGATTTATCAAATAGTTTATGGCCGATATTTTTTCCAAGAAAAAACGCAGTGACATCATGTCGAAAGTGCGAAACAAAGACAGCAAGATCGAAGTCGCACTACGAAAAGCGTTATGGAAAAAAGGATTTCGGTATCGCAAAAACGCCACAAATCATTTCGGAAAGCCCGATATTGTACTGCCGAAATATAAAACCGTAATTTTTGTTGATTCGTGTTTCTGGCACGGGTGTAAAAAGCACGGCTCAATGCCCGTGACAAGAAAAGCTTTTTGGGAGAAAAAGATCGCACGAAACAAAGAGCGTGATAAAGAAGTAAATCGGCATTACAAAAAAGAAAGTTGGAAAATAATTCGGGTTTGGGAGCATGAGATAGAAAAAGACCAGACAGCAACAATTCATGACATAACTTCAGTTTTAAATGGCAAATAAAAATGATAATTTATCAATCGTTCAAAGAATTGTTGCAGTAGCACTATATATTGCCGCTTTTTTGGTGATATGTAGATTTTTTAGTGGCAATTGGGCATTTTTAACCGATTCAAACAGTAATTATAATCTGCTCTTTATTTCGGGAGCGTTATTGCTCATCTTCGGCACATATATTGCCGAGCCATATTTTACTAAACCGGTTGATGTAATTACAAACGCCACGGCGGTGGCTCTTGCTTTATTAAGCATTAAGGAGCCAGCATCACTGATTGGTTATTGGGAATTATTTTATGCAAGCGTAGTACTTGGCGTATTTTCAATCCTAATTATCTTTTTCTCACAGTTTCCAAAAATCAAAAAAATCCAGAGGGTATTTTTTGAGATAGTCACTAAAATCGGCCAGTCAAAAATTATATTTTCCGTTATCTATCTGCTCACCAGCATTTCATACTTTAGGAATGAGCCAATTGAGTTTATATTCTTTTTTACATTTTGGATTATCTTCATAACAAAATTTGTTGTGGAGTCGTTTGTTTTGTGGTCATCAAAAATATTAACATTTTTAATTCACAGCAAAGGCTATTCCGAAATAATAGGTGAGGCAATCGGTTGTGAAAATCCATTTTTATACAAAATCGAAATTGATTATTTCAAACATAGAGCAAAGGATACAAAAAAGGGTGAGCTGGTTTATCTTTCTTTGGAAAACGCCAAAGGCGCTGTTGGTATCATAATCAACGAAAAACAATTATTGAATAAAAAATGGGTTACCGTTTACCTCCTGGAACAGGATAACGCTCCTTTGAAAATTGATCTTAAAAAACAGGAGTTTATCAGCGGTTCAAAAACGATATTTTCAAAAGACAATGCCGTTTGCAGTCTCAATTTTGATGATATTGAAGATTCAAAGTCAAAACAATTGGTACAGAACAACTATCTCTATAAAAATATAAATAATTTTATTGGATATATAACCGAAGGTTCGGACATAAACAAGGTAAGATTTCATTCGTTGTTGGATTCTACAAGCGCAAAATACAAACTCCTCAAAGAAGGCACTGTTGTCAAAACGGAAATAGGTAGCGATGATGTCTTGTACCAAATTATTGACGGAAAAACTTACGAGGAAGAATTGGAAAAACATAATACTTACGGCTATCTAACAGGTGTTGCCCACAAATTAGGTAAGTACAATAAAGCTAATCAAGAATTAGAAGTTGTAAAATGGTTACCTGATATTTATGCCCCAGTCTTTTTTGACCAAACAGTACCTGCTGAAAAAAATATTCTATCAATCGGGAAATTACCTGAAACCGAACTGGAAATAATTTTAAAGGATGTTGATTCTCTTATAACCCACAACACGGCAATCTTAGGAATTTTAGGTATAGGGAAATCCTGTCTAACATTCGAACTCATCAAAAAGGCGGTCGAGAATACAAACGTAAAAGTGGTTTGTATTGATATTACAAATGAATACAAAAGAGAATTGCCACAGTATTTAAGCGCCAACTTAATTCAAGAGGAGTTACCAGAGGCTTGTTTAACGGAATTAAAGAATGGAAACAAAGATGGAAACCAGGATGATCCGACATCATGGGGAAATGAGACTTTGTATAAAACAAAACTAGACGAAGAGCTTAAAAAGTTTTCAGAAGATGCTGGTAAAAGGATTTTGTTGGTGAATCCGGATTGGCATGCTGTCGCTAAGGCAGGTAGCCAATTTAAAATTTCGTATAAAATTGATTTAACTGTTGCGGAAAAAACAAGGATTATTTCGGAAAGGCTTTTTATCCTTGCAAAAAAGGAATGGGAAGTATTGTCAGATGCTGAAATGAAAAGTAATAAAGCTAGACACCTACTGATATTCGAAGAGGCCCATTCGCTTATACCTGAATGGAATTCTACGGCAAATTCCGGCGATCAGAGTGCGAGTAATGGTACCGCCAAAATTATCTTACAAGGCAGAAAATATGGACTTGGTAGTTTTGTGGTAACACAAAGAACGGCAAATATCAGTAAAAGTAT
>Ga0172379_10004197_pt1 | contig 21654 bp, 16 predicted proteins | sample GrowelOW334metaG_FD_119756 | JGI IMG/M metagenome (GOLD analysis project Ga0172379, IMG submission 119756) | Groundwater microbial communities from an aquifer near a municipal landfill in Southern Ontario, Canada - Groundwater well OW334 metaG | ecosystem: Environmental > Aquatic > Deep... | reverse complement strand
CCTTGAGCGTATGAAGACGGACCATGTCGAGCTTATCCAGATGCACAATTTGGTGGAAACCGATGAGTGGGAAACCGCGATCGGAAAAAACGGCGCGCTCCAAGCGCTGATAGAAGCGCGGGATGAAGGGCTCGTCGACTTCATCGGAGTCACGGGCCACGGCTTTACCGTTCCCCGCATGCACCTCAAAAGTCTTGAACAGTTCGATTTCGTCTCGGTGCTCGTGCCGTACAATTGGCTTATCTACCAAGAAACCGAATATCGTAAATCATTTGAAGAGCTGCTCTCCGTCTGCAAAAGAAAAAACATCGCGATGCAAACCATCAAGGCTATCGCGCGGCGCCCATGGACAGGAAAACGCACGCGGTCCTGCTGGTACGAGCCGTTCGAGGACCAATCGCAAATCAACAAGGCGGTATCCTGGGTGCTGGGCAACCCCGAGGTATTCCTGAATACGGCCGGGGACATCAACCTTTTGCCCAGAATCCTTGAGGCAGCCACGCTATTCACCGCGGAGCCGCGCCGTCCGTCTGATGCCGAAATGGAAAAACTCGCGACCGATACGGAAATGGAGTTGATCTACGAAGGAACCAAAGTGCTGGACCGGTCTTGAGGAATCGTATAACGCATCACAGATCCCAAGCTTTATAATCCCAGCTTGGAAAGAAACTCCGGTCTTCCGGGTATCTCGGTCCGCATACGGAACAGCATCCCGGCGCCTACGCCCTCGGTTTCCCGGTTGCCGTCCGCAAGCGCCGTCGTGATGAAAAGGTCCCGGTAATCAGGACCGCCGAAAGCGCAAGCCGACACTTTTCGGGAAGGGAGGGCAACGGTCCGCAGCATCTCGCCTGAAGGCGAATAGTGGACCAACCTCCCGCCGTCCCACTCACCCATCCAGATGTTTCCATCCCGGTCAACGGTCAGCCCGTCGCCTCGACCTTTGTCCACAGTCCCTTTTCGAAACACTTCCCGCTGGAAAATCCGGCCGTTCGCTTTATCGTATTTGAAACGATAAGTGGTATTCGTGCGGGAATCATTGAAGTACATATTCCGCAGATCCGGCGTGAAGCCCATGCCGTTCGGGGTTCCGTAGCTGCCTTCTTCCTCGCCGGAAACGACGCTCCACGAAGTATTGCTCGCAATCCGGTACAGGCGCCCGGATCTGCCGGGAGCGGACATGGTGCCGGCGAACACGCCGCCGAGAGGATCCGCGATGACATCGTTGAAGCGGGTGTTTTCTTCGTGGGGCAGGGGCGCAATGATTTCTTTCAGTACATTGCCGTCCCACGAGCATACCCGGGCTCTATTCATGAAAAGCAGCAGAGAACCGTCCGCCTGCGCGGTCAACCCGCCCACCGCTTCATCGGCCTGAATTTCAAGGCCGTGCCGCCCATCTTCCGGATTATGCCAATAGACGGCGCCGATGGGGATATCCAGCCAGTACAGACGATTTTTCAGCGGGTGCCACAGCGGGCCTTCGCCGGTATAGCAGCGGTAATCGGCAACGGGTTCGGGAACGAAGGTATTCACTTGATATGCCTCTGCGCGTATAGTCGAAACGCATAGATAGGACTTTATGACCGGCGACGCCGGCAAGCTGAGATGTTCGCTATTCCGAACGCTCCTGTCAAGCAAACTTGGCGCCATTGCGGGCTTCCAGTGTCAGTCCCGGTATAGGCTGACTATCAGATTCCCGTTCGACGATAGGTGCCCGGAGAAACTCCGGTAGCGCGTTTGAACGTGCGGCAGAAGTAATTGACATCGCGGTAACCGCAAGAAAAGGCAATTTCCTTTACCGCTAATTTCTCGTTGTAAAGCATATCGACAGCCTTCTTGAACCTAAGGTGTTCGATGTAATCATGCGGCGATACGCCTTCCAATCGTTTGAATAGACGGCTGAAATGGTGGCGGGACAAACCCACGGAGCTGGCCACGTCTCCGACATCGAGATGTTCTTCCAGCCTTTCCCCGATCATTAGTTTGGCCTGCTCCACAAATAAACGCGACTTGTCTCGCACGGCATCGCACGGGAGCGCGGCTTCCTCTAAAAGGGTCATTAGCAATTTATAGGCCAAACCCGAGACTTTGAACGGCGTCGCCGTTCCGGTCAGGCTGAGAATCTCGTTCAGAATCGCATAGACTGACGAGGATAGCCCAAGCCGCATCACCGGCCCGCGGCGTTTCACCAAACTCTTTACCAGCCGGATGATTTCCGCGCCGTATACGACGACATAAACGAATTCCCATTTTTTGGACTCATCAGGCAGATAATACTTGTGGTTATAGGGGATAGGAACCAGAAAAGCGTCTCTGGCCGTGAGTGTGTAGGCGTTTTCCTCAAATTCCAGCCGCCCCTCACCGGAAAGAGTTAGTTGAAAAACCGCAAAATTTTTTGAGCCGCGCGCCAGGCCGTTCCATTGATATTCCGCGTCGGTTTCGATGCTATGGCCGCAGCTGGAAATCATGGTATGCAAGATTAGGTTTTTTTCGCGGGACAAGAATGAGTGGGAACGCAACGGTAGTTGTGCAAGTCGGTTGATGCCTGGCGTCGTCTTCATTTGGTTTCATCCTATTATAACCCATAACTCAAGTGGCGGCATGTGAAATAAAACGATAAGGACATAGGGCAAATTCGTGCTACTTATAGCATGATTTGCATATTTACAGCTGAGTTTCATGACGGTATCCTAAACCGATGTAATTATTCAAAGATTTTTCCTAGCCCTGTTAAGGTTTGTGATAAGCTGAGGGGAGTATCCACGGACGGCGAAACGCCCCAATTTGTACTCGTGCCGATAGGGGGAAGGATGTTTGGTAGCGTCAAACGCAAATTCTTTGTTAACCGAGCAAGCGAATATTCCTTTATTATTCCCGCGGCTTTGTTCATGCTCGGCTTTATTGTCTATCCGATAATCTACAATTTCGTTCTAAGCGTAAACGACATCGGGTTGGATTTTTTTTCGAAAAAGCAATACAACTTTGTTGGATTAAAAAATTACACCGATCTGTGGTTCAACAGCGACAAACGGCTATCAACATCGATCATCAATACCGCCGTTTTTACGTTCTTCTCAATTATATTCACGATTTTAATAAGTTTTTCACTCGCCCTCTACCTCGGAAGAAACACTCGCATAAGTCGATTTTCACGGGCCATGTTAGTAATTGCCTACATTATCCCCCAAACCATTACCGCGCTTATGTTCAAGTATATGTTCGCGCAGGACGGTGGGATTATCAATTATATTCTGTTGAGTTTCGGCGTTGTGGATGCCCCGGTTGGGTGGCTGCTCAAAGGCGGAACCGCGATGACGGCCATTATCGCGACGAATGTCTGGATCAGCGTTCCGTTCAACATGCTGCTGTTCGTGGCGGGACTGACTACGGTCGATCCGGAATACATAGAGGCGGCCATGATAGACGGCGCCGGTTGGTGGAGACGGCTTTTCAGCATCACCATCCCCTGTATCTCCGAAACCATCAAGATTGTCCTGACGCTCGGCCTCATCCATACTTTCAAGGTTTTTGATCTGGTATATGTTATTACGAACGGCGGTCCCGGCAATTCAACGGAAATGCTTTCAATTCTGTCTTACCGGCTTTCCTTCAGTCAAAACCAATATGATGACGGCGCCGCGGTATCTAATGTGTTATTCATAATTTTGATGATGGTAGGTTTTTTCTATATCAAAATATTGAATACCAAGGGGAATAGGTAACTATGCGGAAAAAATTATTCGGCTTTTCATATTGCCTGGGAGCCTTCATTATTTTGTTTATTTATATCTTTCCTTTATATTGGCTTTTCGCCAACTCGTTGAAAACGAACGTCGAGATTTTTAAAAATCCTCCGACCCTCTGGCCGATTCAACCCATTGTAGAAAACTATATCGCTATTTTTAATTCCGAATTTTCAAACGTATATCAATCTTTTGGAAACAGCCTATACATAGCCGTCTACACCACTATTTTTACCATCGCGCTTGCCCTACCGGCCGCGTATGCTTTGGCAACATTCAAAATAAAGTTCGGTCAGCTTTTCATATTAATTTTCATCATTGGACAAATGCTTTCGCAAACCGTAAAACTGGTACCGCTGTTCATGATTTTTCGGTCGATGAATCTCATCAATACTTTCGCTTCGGTCATTATTTCAATATGCACTTTCACCGTACCTTTCGCCATTTTAATTATGCGACCCTTTTTTTTGGCGATACCTTCCGAGATCAATGAAAGCGCCAAAATGGATGGCTGCAATATCTATACGGCTTTTATACGAGTTATTTTGCCGATTTCATATCCCAGTGTAGTAGTCGTGGCCGTATTCACTTTTCTATTAGGGTGGGGAGATCTTGTATATCCGTTGACCTTCCTTACCGATTTCAGGAAGAGGCCGATGATCGCCAATATTTCTTCTTATGTCACTGAATTCAGCACTAGTTGGAATTTACTTTTAGCCTTCGCGGTGGTTTCGATCGTGCCGGTCGTCGTAATCTTTTTCCTCATGCAAAAATATATCGTCGGTGGACTTACCCTTGGCTCTGTTAAGGGATAAATCGTATTTGCCCGAAAGAAACGGAAGGAATTTCAACAGAAATGAACAAAGTAGAAAAGCCGTACAGATTTAGAAAAATGAAAAGTCTTGAGGACTTTGATGAAATAATGAAAGCCGACGACCTAAGGTTTCCCGTCTCGTCCGATCTCTCCATTTTAAAGAGACCCGTCAAAATAGGCAAAAGGATCTGCCCGAATTCATTGGCAGTTCATCCATTGGAAGGTTTTGACGGCACCCCCGACGGAAAACCAGGCGAGTTGATATACAGGCGATATGAAAGATACGGGAAAGGCGGCGCGGGCCTGATTTGGTTCGAAGCCTGCGCGGTCGCCGGCGACGGCAGATGCAACCCGCGCCAGATGTGGATTAAAGAAGATACGGTGAAGGATATAAAAAAACTGGTGGATCTAACGAATATGACGGCTTTGAATACGAGAGGGATCAAGCCCTACAACGTGCTTCAGCTAACTCACTCAGGACGAACAAGCAAGGATATGGATTGGAATCCCAAACCGTTAGTGGCCTTCAAAAATCCCTATATCGATAAGTATTACACAAATATCACGGTCACTTCCGATGAGCGGCTGGAACAGCTTGAGGATGAAGTAGTCAAAGCGGCGGAACTCGCCGCGGAAGCCGGTTTCGATTCGGTCGATATAAAGATTTGCCACAATTACATAATGCGCGAACTCCTTTCGGCCTTCACCAGGCCGGGCAAGTACGGCGGCAGCTTCGAAAATCGGACACGTTTCCTCTTCAACGTGATTGATAAAATTCAAAAGCGTGTCGGTGACGCCATTGATATAGGCGTTCGGCTGAACACCTACGACAGCATCCCGTATCCGTACGGCTGGGGTATGGTCAAAGTCGAAGGCGTTATGAAACCTGATCTGACGGAACCGAAATTACTGGTCAGGATGCTGGTCGATAAAGGCGTTAAACTAATCAATCTTTCCACCATGATGCCGAGATACCAGCCCTACGGAAAGGGTGTATTGGCGGCCTATGAACCAGGTAGCGAGATACTCCCCTATCAGGGCACCTATTATTTGTTGGACGCCACAAGGGAAATCAAACAGGCGGTTCCGGAAGCCGTCATCGTGGCTACGGGTCTCTCCTGGTTCGAGCAGTTCGGCGCGAACGTAGGTGCGGGAGGAATTGAAAAAGGCTGGTTCGATATAGCCGGCTTCGGGCGGCAGGGCTTTGCTTATCCCGATTTCGCCGTCGACATTCTCGACCACGGCAAGATGGAGCATTCGAAATGCTGCGTCACCTGCGATAAATGCTATGAATTGATTGAGTTGCATGTTGAAAGCGGCTGCGTAGTACGGGATTCAAAGGTCTATGCGCCCATCTACAAGCGAGGCCTGGAGATGAAAGCTAAAAGAATCTCAGCGGAAGGGATACCCAAAAAATGAAACGCGTAAAACTGTCGGGTTCTGAACTTTCCGTTTCGGCGCTTTGCCTCGGCTCCCTTAATTTCGGAACCTTGCTGAGCGAGCAGCTGTGTTTCAAACAAATGGATCGCTTCCTCGATCTTGGTGGGAATTTCATCGATACCGCGCATGTATATAACGACTGGATACCCGGAGAGCTGAGTCGAAGCGAGAAAATCATCGGCCGTTGGCTGAAAGCATCCGGAAAAAGAGAAAAGATCGTCCTGGCGACGAAAGGCGCGCATCCGACGATGGACGCGCGCACCGTCATGCGCGTTACGCCGGCCGCTATCGTGAAAGATCTGAACGAAAGCCTCATCAATCTGAATACGAGTTATATCGACCTTCTTTTCTTGCACCGCGACGATCCGGCTGTTCCCGTAGCCGAAATCATGGGATGCCTTAATGAGCTGATCAAACAGGGAAAGGTTCGTTATATAGGTTGCTCAAACTGGAGTTTAAAAAGAATCATAGAAGCGCAGGAATACGCCGCCGCCAATGGCCTTCAAGGATTCATCTGCAACCAGCTTATGTGGAGCCTCGCGCGGATAAACCAGGAGAATCTTCCGGACAAATACGCGGTTATGGATACACCGACTTACGCGTATCATTCATCCGCCGGTTTAAACGCGATGTGTTTTTCTTCGCAAGCTAAAGGGTATTTCACCCGACGCTTAAACGGAGAAATTCTTCCGAAAGACGTTTTAGCCGTCTACAGCAATCCTGAAAACGATAAAATCTATACCGCTCTGCTAAAGCTGGCAAAGGAAACCGGGGAGTCACTTTCCGTCCTGGCGCTCCGCTACTTCATTCAGCAGAAGTTCACCGCCGTACCGATAGTGTCTTGCGATAACGATGAACAATTAGCGGAATGCGCAAAGGCGTTCAGCCTTCCGGATATGAAGTTCGATTATCATTTAGATATTTTTAATAACAACTTTTAAGAAAACAATTCGAGGCGCCCCGTTTCCGCGACGCCTCGAATTCAGATCCTTACATTATTTTTTCAGCAGAAGATCGATTTTGGCTTGCGCGTCGTTAAGCGCCGCTTCAACCGTTTTAGTTCCGCTTATGGCTTCGCCTAAAGCCGTACTGATGGCGATATCCACGCCGGGCCACTGTTGATGCGGTCCCCTCGGAACGGTAGTCTCCATCTGTTTGACGAATACTTCCATCTGGGGATCAACTTTCCAGAAAGGATCGGCGGCAACGTCGGATCTATTCGGCACCGCTCCGACGGCTTTCGCCATAGTCAGCATCTTATCCTTGGAACAAATCATTTTAATGAAATTAAAAGATGCTTCGATATTCTCAGTTTTTCCGCATCCGATTATTTTACCGCCCATAACGGAGAAACTACCGGCATCACCCTTAGGAATGGTGACCACGTCCCAATTGAATAAGGAAGGATAGGTCTTTTTGTTCCGCAAGTTACCCAACTGCCAGGTGCCGTTTATCATCATAGCCGCCTGTCCGGCAACGAATCTGTCGTTGACGCTGCCCTGACCGAAGGTTACGATTTCTTTGCTTATGGATCCCTTATTGACTAAATCGACGATGAACTGAAGCGCTTTCTTGCCGGCGTCGGAATTGACTTTATCCCAAGAACCGCCGAAAGATACTAGAAAAGGTATAAACTGAAAAGTTCCTTCCAATCCGTTTATGGCGGAAAGAGCAAGACCATAAACGCTTTTTGATTTATCGGTCAATTTAACGGCCGCTGCCGCCAACTCATCCATTGTGGTAGGCGGAACGACACCTTTGGCCGTCAGCATATCTTTGTTATAAAAGAGCGCAAGACAGTTGGTATCAAAAGTTAAGCCATAAACCTTGCCGTCGATAATACCCGCCTCAAGCGGAATCTTATAGAATTGCTTCGATTCATCCCATGCCTTGATGCGATCGGAGATGTCGGCGTAAAGCCCCATTTTTACAAATGCTCCAAAATCGGGATTGTTCGTAAATACTAGATCGGGAATCTGATTGGAAGCGATGTAAATAGAGAGCTGTTTATTCAAACTATCGAAAGGTATAAATCTGGATTCTACGGTAATGTTCGGATAGGTCTTTTCGTATTCTTGTATTACCTGATTGATGAAATTAGTCATCGGCCCCGGCGTGAACATATGAACGAAAACAAGATTTGTTTTCTTCTTTTGATTTTTATCGACGGCACCGGTTTCTTTATTTCCGCCTGCCCAGAGCACTACGGACATTATCGCCATCAGTGCCACCAGTGCTACGATTTTGCGCCTTCTCATTTCAGCCTCCATTTTCGGCTTGAGTTCAAAACCGCGCTGCGGCGGCTTCCCCGGCCGAGGGCCGAGTTACTCTTAGTATTTCCCAAGTATATTGTGGCTTCCGTTTTCCCCACCTGTCAAAGCACAAAGCACATAAGTGCTATCGATGGCACCTCAGTTCAGTTCTATTGCGCGGACACTCCGCGTATAATAAGTCTGTCGCTCATGCGAGGAGGAAATATGCCCTTAAAAATAGCGGTCATCGGCGCGGGTAGTATCGGTTTCACCCGTAAACTAATGCAGGATATTCTCAGTGTTCCCGAGTTCGGCGATACCGTGTTCGCTTTCACCGATATCAATCAGCGCAACCTGGACATGATAACGAAGCTCGCGGAACGCGATATCAAGGCTAACGGACTCGGAGCCGTCATCCTCGCTGATACGGATCGCCGCCGGACATTGGAAGGCGCCGATTACGTGATCAATACGACCAGGATCGGCGGCTTAGAGGCATTCAAATTCGACATCGACGTTCCGCTGAAATACGGCGTCGATCAGTGCGTCGGAGACACGCTGTGCGCCGGGGGCATAATGTACGGCCAGCGCAACATTCCGGTCATCCTTGACTTCTGCAAGGATATCCGTGAGGTCGCCGCATCCGACGCGCTCTTCATGAATTACGCCAATCCAAATGCAATGAATACCAGCGTCGCCGTGACGCAGGGCAAGGTGAGAACGATAGGGCTGTGCCACGGCCTACAGCACGGCCATCAACAGTTGGCTGATGTCATCGAGCTGCTGGTCAACGAGGGCAGACCCTCCGATTCACCCGAATATGTCAAGGTCGCTAAAAAAGACGTCGACATCATCGGCGCCGGGCCCAATCACCAGACTTGGTACATACAGGTTCGATACCAAGGCGAGGACTGGACCGGCAAATTATTGGAAGGTTTTGAAAAACACCCGATTTATTCGCGACAGGAAAAAGTCAGGATCGACATATTGCGGAGGTTCGGCTATTACAGCACCGAAAGCAACGGGCACCTCTCGGAGTACCTCTCCTGGTATCGTAAGCGGCCGGGCGAAATAAAAGACTGGATTGATCTGTCGAGCTGGATCCACGGCGAGACCGGGGGGTATCTGCGTTATTGCTCCGAAGGGCGTAACTGGTTTGAAACGGATTACCCGCAATGGTTAAAGGAAGAACCGCCGCGATTCACCCCGGAAAACCGAACCGAGGAACACGCCAGCTATACAATCGAAGCGCTCGAACTTGGCCGCCCGTATCGCGGACATTTCAACGTGGTCAACGAAAATTGCATCACGAATATGCCGCCGGACTGCGTGGTCGAAGTGCCCTGCTACGTAGACCGCAACGGCATTTCCGTGCCCAAAGTCGGCGATCTCCCGCTGGGCTGCGCAGCGGTAAGCAACTCCATGGCGTCGGTACAGAAACTGGCGGTCGAGGCGGCTCTCCAAGGCGACGTCATGCTGCTCAAACAAGCTATGCTGATGGATCCGCTGGTGGGCGCGGTCTGCGGCACTTCGGAAATTTCCCAAATGACCGACGAACTCCTAGTGGCCCAGGCCCAGTGGTTGCCGCAATACCGGGACGCGATTGGGGCGGCGAAAGAAAGGCTGGCCCACGAGAAACCGCTCGGCACGCACGGGACGACGGGCGCGGCCCGGCTTAAAACCAAGACCGTCGAGGAACTCCGCGAAGACAAACGGCTGGGAAAGACGCGAACCTGATATCGCTTAGTTGAATGACTCCTCAGCGCAAATCATCTCTGGGCGGCGAGAAAATATCGATCAGGACCGCGGGTTCGTCGAGCGTCCTCGTGTTGTGCTGTACGCCGATTTGCGCGTGGTAGTAGTCCCCGGGGCCGAGGAGCTTCGTTTCCCCGCCGACGGTGAATTCCATCTTGCCGCTCACGAGGTATCCCATCTGCTCGTGGATATCGTGCTTATGCGGCGGAAAGGTTTTATTGGCGGGGAAATGGTACTCGACTATCTGCATATTTTTTCCCGTATAGATAAAGCGTTTCACGTTGCCCTCGACTGTTTCTTCCTTCATCTCCGCGGCTTTAAAGAACTTCCGATAGTCCATTCGTTTCCTCCGAGAAAAGCGATTCCCCGAGTATAACCCAGCAGGCTATTAAACGCACGCGCGAAAAAACGGCTTCTACGAGTAGTTCGTAGAAGCCGTTTTTTGCAAAGTTATCTTTTGCTACTTAAAAGGGAAGCGCTCTAGTTTCCGAACGATTTGAAGAGGCAGGCATCATCGATTGCCGATTGAAGCCACTCATTTCCGATACCCGGCAAATCAGGGATAGAGAAATACCCATTCTCCGGCTGCAGGTTGTATTTGGTCAGGTTGAGGCAGGTATCCATCCGGTTGCAGACATGGTGCTCATGTATCACGAAATTGGGAATCGTGCACTCGACATGCAAAGCCGCGTTCGTCGCCAAGGGGCTTCCCGCGATATGGACTTGGATGCCGACATCGTAGATGTGCGCCAGATCGCAGATCTTCTTGACTTCGGAAATGCCACCGCAGTTTCCGATATCCGGCTGGGCGAGCTGAATGAGGTTTTTCTCAAAGTACGGAGCGTACTGCCACCGGGAATAAAGCCGCTCGCCGTTCGCGAGGGGAACGCTGCAATTCTGGGCGATGTACTCCGACGTTTTTATCGACGGTGTATTCGGTTCCTCGAACGCGAGGACGCCGTACTTTTCGGCGAGCTTCCCCAATTGAACCGCGCCTAAAGCATCCGTGTAGGAATGGTTTTCCATAATGATGTCAACAGAATCTCCAATAGCATCCCGAACGGCTTTCATGCGCCTTTCCACCATCGCGAGTTTGGCGGGGCTGAGGAATCCGGTTTGATCAAGCGAGTTGAGCTTTTTCCCGGTCTCGTCCCTATCGAAGAAATCGATCTTGATCGCGTCGAATCCTTCTTTCTTGGCGAGCAGGGAATTGGACGCGTAATCGGCCGGAGTGACGGCCCAGAGATGTTCGCTGACCCCGACCTGCCCCCATCCGAACTGAAGCTGGCTCGCGTAGGTCCTCAGCTTATCGCGAACCTTTCCGCCGAGCAGTTCGTAGCAGGGGACGCCGAAATGCTTTCCTTTAATGTCCCACAGGGCGACGTCAAGCGCCGCGATTCCGGAAAAAATCACGGGCCCGCCGTTTTGCCCCCAGAAGGTTTCCTTGTGCATTTTCTGCCAAATCAGTTCGGTCTGAAGCGGGTTCATACCGACAATGATTTCAGCGAGCGCGCATACCATCCCGAACGCGCCGTCGCCGCCGATTCCATAGGCCATCCCGGCTTCGCCGTCGCCGAATAAGCCGTCGTCGGTATAAATCCGGCAGCCGATGGGACTGTTTATTTTGTTATTGGCCGAATTGAGCCTGAATACGTCTATTTTCTTTATCTTCATAGCACCTTCTCCTTTAGCCGCTACATGGACCACGCGCTCAGATTGCCCTCGATCGTGACTTTGCGAGTCTTATTCAAGACGTAATCGGACAACTCGTTCCCGAGTCCGGGCAGTTCCGGCACCTTGAAGCGGCCGTTGACGGGTTGGTAGTCGTATTTGCACAGCTTCTTGTTGAAATCGCACAGATTCACGATGTGGTGTTCATGGATGATGAAATTCGGGATAGCCGCTTCAATCTGCAGAGACGCAGCGGTGCTCAGCGGACTCCCGCACGCGTGGATTTGAACGGAAACATCGTACGTATACGCCATGTCGCAAATTTTCTTCACTTCGGTTATACCGCCGCTGGTCCCGAGATCCGGCTGAATAACCTGAAGCGACGCGTCTTTGAAATACTTCGCGTATTGCCAGCGGGTATAGATCCGTTCACCGCTGGCGATCGGAATATCGAGTTTACTCGAGATGTACTTTGCCGTATCCGGATCCGGCGTATTCGGCTCCTCGAAGTAGAAAATATTGTACTTCTCGATTGCCTTGCCGATTTGGATTGCCGATTGTGCGTCGGGCAGTGAATGGTTTTCAACGATCAGGTCTACTTTGGGTCCGATCGCCTCACGGACGGCGGCGACCCTTGAGACGATCAGATCGAGCCGTTCCGGGGGTAAAAGCGTAGTCCGTTCGGACTCCGAGAACCCGCCGTCCGACGGCTTCTCCTTATACATAAAAAAATCTATTTTTACGCAGTCGTAGCCTTCCGAAACGGCTTTCTTCGCGGACTCTTGATATTCTTTGAGCGACCGCATCGCCAACATCGCCGGCTGCCAACCGAATTGCAGCTGGCTCGCGTAGGTGCGAAGGTTATCGTTCATCTTGCCGCCGAGCAGCTTGTAGACCGGAACCTTGAAATACTTTCCTTTGATGTCCCACAGAGCCAGATCGATCGCGCTCATACCGGCGGTAAAAACCGACCCTCCGTTCTGTCCCCAGAAAGTTTGCCGGTACATCTTTTGCCAAATGACGTCGTTGTCCAGCGGATCCATTCCCAGAATCAGCTTGGCCAGATCCTGCACCATTCCGAACGCGCCGCCCGACGCGATGCCGTAGGCCATCGCCGCTTCGCCGTCGCCGTAAATGCCCTCATCGGTATAAATCCTGCATAGAACCGGTTTCCAAATAGGATTTTCAGGGTTGCTTTCCTGAAATACATCAATCTTTGTAATTTTCATACACTATACCCCCACGCCTAACATGATCACTTGTTCACTATGTATTTCAAACACATAGCCGAATTCTAACGCAAAGCGTCAAGTTGAAAGTTTTTTGACATAATTCAAAACTGATGCTATGGTATTGGTGCAGGTGTTGAACAGGTATGCAGGTGAACACCTCACGAAGTGAGTATATCCTTGGTTGGAAAAATTGTCGACTGAAATTGACGATTTTTGATTCAACGAGCGCCTAGACGGTGGATTTCTTCCGATTCGCGTTTGAAAAGGGGAGGTGCCCGAGATTCTTGGGAAAGACGGAACGAAGGATTTATCGAAACAGCTACCTTAAAGGAGTAACGTATGAAAAGAGCGAAGTTATTGAGTATCGCGGTCGCCGGCAGTCTGTGCGCGTTGGCGCTCATCGGATGCGGAGGAAAGACCGAAGCCGCCAAGCCGGCGGCGAAATCCGAAGCAAAAGCGAAAGGGATACCCCTCAAGTACAATTTCAACAATTCTGAAGCCCATTACGCCGCCGGCGATCCCGCTTCCTATGGCTTGAAAGCGTTCACCGATCACCTGAAAGCGAACGGACCCGACGTCTTCGACGTCAAAATATTTTACGGTAACCAATTGGCCGCGAAAATCGACGAGACCCTCCCCGCTCTAAAAAGCGGCGGTTTTGAAGTCGGAGGCGAACCTTACGGCAACCTCGGAGGAGTCACCAAGGCCTTCATGCCCTTGAATTTCCCGTTCCTGATGCGCACTTGGGATGACGCTGATAAATACTGGAAGGGACCTGTCGGACAGAGAATGCGCGCCGACGCTGAAAAAGATATGGGCATAAAGATCATCTGGAGCATGTACATCGGGTTCCGAGACATCACCAATAGCCGCGCGCCGATCCATAAGCCCGCGGACATGAAGGGCCTCAAGATCCGCACCATGAACGACCCCTACCAGGTCGCGGCGATGGGAGCCTTAGGCGCTTCCCCCACGCCCATGGCATGGTCCGAGCTGTTCACCGCCCTTCAGCAGAAGGTCGTAGACGCTCAAGAAAACCCGATCATGAACATTTATAACGCGAAAATGTACGAGGTTCAAAAATACGTCACCAAGACGGGACACAACTTCACCTGGGCCGGCACTTTCGTCTCCAAAGAATGGTTCGACAAGTTGCCCCCGAATGCCCAGAAGCTTCTGCTGGATGCCGGCGCGGCCGCCGAGAAAGCGTGCTTCGATCAGCTGAAAGTAGTTGAGACCCGCATGGAAAAAGAACTTGTTGAAAAATACGGCATGCAGATCTACACCCCCACGGCGGAGGAAGCGGCCGCGTTCCAGAAAACGTGCAAGAGCGTCTACGAGGACATCAGGAAGGTCATCGGGGATGACTATTACAACCTCATCATGAAAGAGATGAACGTCAAGTAGGATCCCGAGCCGTCCCAGGGGTACGGAGCGCGTCGTCGCCCCGTACCCTGTCCTGTTTTCAGACCGGAGGAGAAGTCACAATGAGCGAACGAAACGGAACACGCGCAGCGCTCTTCAAGCTGCTTAATAATTTTGAAATCTATCTTGCCGCTTTTATGATGCTCTTGATGACGGCCCTGCTCTTTACCCAGGTCGTCACCCGCTATCTTTTCGGTTACGCCGTCGTATGGACGGAAGAGCTGTCGATCATCATGTTCGTTTGGGTCGTCTACCTGGGGATTTCTTCCAGCACCAAGGAAGGTGGGCACCTGAGGATCGATATCCTGCCCAACGCGCTACCGCCGAAGGGAAAGAAGATAGTGTTGTTGATCACCGACCTGGTCGTCGTCGTCTTCTGCGTCGCGATCATTCCTTTCCTGATCAAGATCATGAACTCCCAAGGCAACGCGACTTCCGTCATGCTTAAAATACCCACGAAGGTGGCCTACGCCTCCATTCCGATAGGCATGGCGCTGACGGCGATACGCGGAATCCAATCCTTCATCGTTACGGTCATGGCAAAGCCCGAACAACTCAAGACCGAGGCTCCCACCGATCCGGGGCTTAAGAAATCCGAATAGAAAGAACCTTCGGAAAAGGCAGTAACCTATATGACTACAGCTATTTTATTATTTTCCATCCTGGTCATGTTGGCGATAGGAATCCCAATCGGCATCAGCCTCGGAGCCGGGATTCTCATAATGCTGGCGTTCGACCCCATTACCAGCTTTGAGTTCGTCCTTTCGAAAATGTATTCCGGAGTCGCGGACTTTCCCTTGATCGCCCTCCCCTTCTTCATGCTCTCGGGGGCGTTGATGGAAAGCGGAGGCCTTTCGCGGCGCCTAGTGAGCTTCGCCGATTCCATGGTAGGAAACATCACGGGAGGGTTGGGCATAGTAGCGGTTCTTTCTTGTATCTTCTTCGGAGCCATTTCCGGTTCCGCCCCCGCCACCGTGGCGGCGATGGGCACCGTCCTCATCCCCCAGATGGTTAATAAAGGTTACGATAAAGCCTACGCCACCGGACTCATGTGCGTGGCCGGCAGTCTCGGCGTCGTCATTCCGCCAAGCTTCATCTACGTGCTCTACGGCGTCACTGTTGACCAGTCCATAGGAAACCTGTTCCTGGCCGGTTTCGGCCCCGGCATCGTGGTCGGGATCATTCTCATCATTTTCAACTACTTCATTTCAAGGAAACGCGGATACAAGGGTTCAGGCGAAAAGTTCACTTTCAAGCGGGCGTTAACGACGTTCTGGGACGCGAAGTGGGCCATGATGATGCCCGTCATCATCTTGGGCGGCATCTACGGCGGTGTCTTCACGCCGACCGAGGCCGCGGTCGTCGCCGTAGTATATGCGATTCTCGTCGGTAAATTCATCTACAAAGAGTTGAACGTAAAAAACATCTGGGAGCAGTACAAGAGCAATACAGCCTTCTTCGCGGCCATGATGCTCACTTTTGCCCCCGCGTTGGCGCTGGGACCGGTATTCTCGTACCTCGGAATACCCGACGCCATCCAGACGTTCGTTTTCGGCTTTTCACAGAACCTTTATGTTATCCTCACTCTCATTTTCCTCATTCTGTTACCCGTGGGCATGTTCATATCCCCGCCGGTTATCGTCATCGTATTGGCTCCGATACTCCTGCCGATCGTGCAAAAGCTAGGCATGCACCCGATACATTTCGGCATCTTCCTAACTTTGAACATCTGCATCGCTTTCGTGACGCCGCCGTTCGCGGCGAACCTGTTCGTCGGCGCGCAGATGACCAAGCTGCCGGTGCAGAAGATCGCCCAAGTGGCCATGCCCTTCATCATCGCTTTGGCTATCGGGACCATGATCGTCGGTTTCGTTCCGGACATCAGTCTCGGCCTCTTAAAAATACTCGGAATCCGGTACTAAAAATCATGCGGCGGAGACATCGGTCTTCGGGACCTCTCCGCCGCGGCGATTGAAAAGGACAGGCGTACAGATTATGATACTTGGATGTTCAGTTCAAGTCTCGGCCCAATATTGCAATAAAGCGAGCGAGCTAATGGAAATGCGCCCCATGACTTCAGGCAAGATTCAAAGAGTGTCGATGGTCGAACAGGTAGCCACGGAACTCAAACGAGCCATCATCAACCAAGAGTGGAAGGTAGGCGACTGTCTACCCTCGGAAGCCGAGTTGTCGAGCCACTTCGGAGTCAATCGATTTACCGTTCGTATGGCGCTGCAGAAGCTGAACACGATCGGACTCGTCAACACAAAAACGGGGGAAGGCACCTTCGTGACCGATTTCTCTTTGGTCGCGTACCTCAACGAAATTTCCGAAGTGTACCTGGACCCGAACCGCATGTACGAGGTCACCGCGTTACGAAAGCTGATTGAGATAGAATGCGCGCAACTGGCGTGCTCGTTTGCCGGCGATGAAGAGCTGATTATCTTTGAGCACGCGGTCGCCTCATATCTGGAAAAGAAAAAAAGGTACCAATACGTGTCGGATACCCCCAATGATATGGACGCGGTAATTGAGGCCGATCTCGAAATCCATTACCTGATCTGCAAAATGAGCCATAACCACTTATACCGGGACATCTTCCTGCTGATAAAACCGCTGATAAAGCAACAGGTGACCTTTCAGGTCACTGCCCGAAACGCGCTCTGGAGGCAACAAGGACAGAAGGAAGAAGAAGATCAGCATGTACCGCTGTTGAACGCCATCAAGGCCAGGGATCCAGTCGCTTGCAGGCAAGCCTATGTGCAGTTGATTGAACCCCAGGGGAAATAGCCGCCGAACACCTGTTTCCGATAATTTGCGTGAAAGGTTTCTTCTCCGTATTTGCCGCCGCGTGTTAATATAAACGCATGGGAAAAGTGCTCCGACGGATCATCGACCTCGGCGTTCCGGAAGACATGGGAGCGGAAGAAGCGAAGTTCATCAGGATGAGCAACCTAGGTTCGCTCCTGATGATCCTCGTGAATATGCCGTACATGATTCTGTGTCTGCGGAATGGCTGGAACCTCGTACTGGCAGAGCTTTTCGCTCTGAATGCCTTTCTCGCCTTAACGCTCCTTATCAATGGGAGCGGGCGACATCTTCTGGCCTCCATCTATTTCGGCGCGCTCCTTAATTTCCATTTGATTTTCGTCACAGTCGCGATGGGCAGGGATTCCCTCCTGCCTCTCCTGATTTTTTTCACCGCCGGCGGCGCCATAACGCTATTCGGACGCGGGAAAACGCTTTTGATGATCTCGACGGTCGCGCTCATCTTCCTCGGTTACCAAGCGGCCCTTCTCCTTGAACGTTTCTTCGGACCGATCTACCGTCTGGCACCGGGCCAGATAAACGAACTAAAGCGGTACGTCGAGTACAGCGTCTTCGTGTTGATCGTCGTCAACGCCGTTATCGGAAGGTTCGGATCGATATCGGCGGAGGATCGCCTGCGGGCGGAACAGGAACGCTCCGAACGGCTTCTCGCTTTGGTACGGGAGCAGGATAAACAAAAAACGCTTTTTTTCCAAAATATTGCCCACGAGATACGAACTCCGCTGACCTTGATTTTGGGCTCCCTTGACGATCTTCTCCAAAGTGAAAGCAATCTTTCTTCGAACGGCGAGCGCGCAAAGCTGGAAATGATGTCGCGTAACGCGAACCGTCTCTTGCGCTTGATCAACCAGCTGCTCGATCTATCAAAAATCGACGCGGGCAGGATGCGGGTACAGGCCGTGAAGGGAAATCCGACCGAGTTCGTCGGAAGCATCGTGGAGACTTTTGTTCCCTATGCCGAAAGCAGAGGGATCGCTCTCCGGATGAAAAGTTCAGGAGAAGAGAGCGACCTCTATTTCGACAGAGAGATCGTCGGAAAGATCATATCGAACCTTCTTTCCAACGCGTGCAAATTCACTCAGGAAGGTGGAGAGATAACAGTCTCGCTAGAGAATAGCGCGGACGGAAGAGCTACCGCGATCTCGGTGAAGGACACTGGAATCGGGATCGCCCCCGAGGAGATCGACAGCATCTTCGAGCGCTTTCACCAAGTCGACGGTTCGGTCGCCCGCTCAAGTGAAGGGACAGGTATCGGCCTCAGCTTGGTGAGGGAGATCGCGCTCCTCCACGCAGGGGAAATCACGGTCTCAAGCAGGCTGGGGGATGGCACGGTTTTTACATTAACGCTCCCGAAAGGAAGAACCCACCTTGCGGAAGACGAAATATGCGCGGCGCTGCCCGTAGACAGCCATGAATGTCCATCGTACGCCGCGCTGGAAACTACCGGTCTCATGATAGCTCCCGTCGCGCGAATCGCCGAGTGTTCCGATTTGAAGGACCTGCCTACGATACTCGTTGTCGACGATAACGCCGACATGAGAGAGTATATCCGCGGAGGACTTTCGCGGTTCTACCATGTTGTCGAAGCGGTAGACGGGCTCGACGCGCTTACGAAGGCGGCGGAATGCCTACCTAATCTTATCGTGAGCGACATCATGATGCCGAAGATGGATGGACTCGAATTATGCAGGATCGTCCGCGCGGATGAAAAGCTTGGGAATATCCCGATCATTTTCCTCACCGCGCGCGCCTCACCCGGCTTCGCGGTAACCGGATTCGAAGCGGGCGCCGTAGACTATATCTCCAAACCCTTTTCCTTGGAAATGCTTCTTGCCAAGATCGGGAGCGTCGTTCGTCGTGACGCGAAGCTGGAACGAGAGGCGACACACGACGGACTCACCGGCCTCCTGAACCGCAACGCATGGGAACACGAAACGCGGCGCGATTTCGATCGGTTAGCGAGGTACGGAGGAAAGGCGAGTCTCGCTTTCCTTGATCTGGACGATTTTAAGACAGTCAACGACATCCACGGGCATCAGACGGGGGACGAAGTTCTCATTTCGCTCGCGCAGACGATCATGCGCGGACTTCGCGGTTCCGATCTAGCGGGCCGTTACGGCGGCGAGGAGTTTGTCATCCTTCTCTCCGGCTCCTCGGGGGAAATCGCCGTACAGACTATAGAACGCATCCTTAAGGAATTCCGCGCGAAGGATGTCCTGAGAAACAGTTCGAGCTGCACCTTCAGCGCGGGTGTCGTAGAGATAACGGATACGAAATCCGCGGGAATCGCCGACTTCCTTTCTCGAGCCGATACCGCGATGTACCGCGCGAAGGAAACCGGTAAAAATCGCGTTATCATTTGGACCGAGGAAATGAAGATGGGATGAAGGGATTCCCGACGCCGCCTCTCAGGCGTAGTTCCCGACGGTCAGCCCCTGCGCTTCAGTGGCCGGAACGCTTCCGCTCACGATGCCATACATCCTACGGGCCAAGCCTTCCATCGCGGAGGTGAGTTCGGGGTACGGGACGTTACAGAGACTGATCAGGCCGTGCTGCATGCATTCGCCATCGAAACGGCCCAGCACGGGTTGGTCGTTCATTTCGAAGTAATGGGTGCCCACACTGGAGGGGTGGGCCATGGCCCGCTCCATATAGTAAAGACAAGCCTTGGTCCGCTCGACCTGGTCGGGAGAGAAAACGAGGCCCGAGGCAAGGTTGCGCATCTCGTTGCCCGCGATGTGCCATTCGCCGATAAGCCCCGGCCGCTTTTCCTTCTCGGCCACGATATCGAACTTGGGTACAGGATCGGGCTTATAGCAGTTGAAGGAACAGAGATCGAAGGCCTCGTTGCCCGCGAATTCGTTTGGTGTAAGCTTGTTGTAGCGCATACCTAGATTGAGGTGGTCGGGGTCAACCGTCCTGAGCGACTCGGACGGGATCGAGCTGTACTTCGCGATGAGGATGTCGCGGAATGCCGCCAAATCCGCGCGCGACGCTTCCGATAGCGCATCGGCCGCGGGTAGGGGTTTCCGCAAATCGTCAAAGCATGAGAGCGACAGGCCCCAGGCGCGATTGAACGCGCCGATAACGCCTGAGTACTTGGCTTTCAAAAAAGCGATGAGCGCGTCCTTGGAGTACAGCGGGCCGTCGTGGGCAAGAATGCGTTGAGCCGGATTCACCGAGTCCTGGAAGAGCCATTCCGGTTCATTGGTGATGAAGTAGCCGATAAGATACGGATTGCCCGCGTAGCGGGCCAGCTGCTCGCCGGCGAAACGTTCCGAACGGGCGGCGTATTCGGGGCTGAAGACGTCGGGAAAATCGCGATAGATGCAGGGCGACGTGAGAGGAAAATTCTTGAGGGTCACGACGAAGGGGATCTTCGCCTTGGACAGGAAGTCGTCGACGCGCTCGTCGGAGTAGTTGTTCACGCCGACGCCTATGGTATTGATGCCCCAACGGCGCATCCGGGCCGCGTTGATGTCCACCCAGGCATCCCACCATCCGTCGGGGCCGAAGGCTCGAATCATATTCGCGCGGGGGAAGTTGAACATGCGACGGCCGACTCCGCTTTCTCTACCGTTTCGTTTTGCGAATTCGGGAATCTCGGAGGCTTCCGTCCAGCAGTCCTTCCAGGTCGGGTCGGTGAGATCGGGGAGCCAATCGAACAACTCCTCCATGCGGTCGACGAAGCCGTGCACGCCCATTCTGGCCCCGTAGCAGACTCCGTTGCTGTAAAACGCGCAGCCCTCCGGGTCAACCAGCCACCAGCGATTCCCGTCGTGTTGCGTACGGAAGAAGCCGGTCGCTTCGAAGCGCAGCTTCTTCCATCCGCCGAAACGGCTCCAATCCGCGGGATAGCCGCCCGCTTCTTTCGCGCGAGAGAGTTCGGATCGGAGGTAGGCGCGCAGTTCCTCGGTAGAATGCATCTTGCCCGGCCATTCGTAGTCCTTCCGCTGACCCATTTCATCCACTATCGGATCTCCGACTACCCGCATGTCCGGTAATTCGTCGGAAAGCTCAAGTCCGAAGAGGTCGAAGCCGCGGCAGGAATCGTTCTTGCGTATTCGGATGCGAATTTCATCAATCCTATCGATTTGCGTCGGTTCGCCTTCGACGTGGCCTTTGAAAGTACCCGGGTAGGTCGGCAGGAAATAGCGGTGGGAATCTAGTTCGGAAAGCCGCACCGCCATCTTCACTCTTCGGCCGGGTATCATGAAATAGCGTATGGACAGGAGATTTTCGCCTTCAGGTCCATGTTCGACAAAGTCGAAATACATGACCGGCATCCGGTCCATGTCGACGTTCATGTCCATGAAGAAGTATCGATCGCTAGACCAGAGGACTCCGCAGGCGGCTTTTTCCAAGGAAAGGCAGAAAACCCCTTCGGAATCCGGCAACACCTTCAGTCCATCGCCGGTTTTCACCACGTTGCCGGTGATCGTCTTAAGCCGTAAGAGATCGATACGCTCGTTCATGCATCTATATCCTTTTACTTG
>Ga0172379_10004196_pt1 | contig 21656 bp, 23 predicted proteins | sample GrowelOW334metaG_FD_119756 | JGI IMG/M metagenome (GOLD analysis project Ga0172379, IMG submission 119756) | Groundwater microbial communities from an aquifer near a municipal landfill in Southern Ontario, Canada - Groundwater well OW334 metaG | ecosystem: Environmental > Aquatic > Deep... | reverse complement strand
GCTGGGCGGATAAGGATCGGTGCCGCTGTCGCTTCGGCCCGCCTGGACGACGATAAAATCGACATCAGGAAATTCCAGCGCAATTTCACGTAAACGTTGGCCGAATTTGGATGTTTGCTGCAACGCTGTTCCTTCGGGGAAATTGGCGCGCACCCAAACAACGCCTTCGTCCATATAGGGCAAAAACTCCGTGCCCAGTCGGGGTAAAATAATTGTCAGGCTGCCTGCCAGGATCGCGACGGCTATGGCGACAGTGCGCCAGCGGAAGCGCAGAAGAATTACCAGCAAAGCGGAGTAACGGGGATACAGCCAAGTTAACAGTGGATTTTCCCAGTCCCGGTAGCCGTTCTTAAATAATAAACTGGCTAAAGCGGGCACTACAAAAATAGCAAATAACATCGCGCCGAACAACGCAAACAAAATCGTCAAGGCCATCGGACGAAACAGCAAACCTTCAATATGGGTGAGCGTTAATAAGGGTAAGAAGGCCCCGACTATCATCAGGATAGAAAAAAATACCGGGCGCTCCACTTCCAAGGAAGCGGCTAATACGGTATTGGCAATTCTGCCAGGATTTTTATTATGGCTTGCTTCATGATGTAAGCGATGGGCAATGTTTTCCGCCATGATCACAGAGCCATCGACAATAATGCCGAAATCGATAGCGCCGATAGACAACAACCCGATCGGAATGCCGAAGGCGTTCATTAGGACTAACGCAAATAACAGAGAAAACGGAATGGTTAGCGCGACCAACAGGGCCAAAGAGGGGCGGCCCAAAAAAAACAGCAGCACCATCGTGACCAGCGAAATGCCCAGTAAGACGCTATGACCTACGGTATGCAGCGTATTTTCAACCAGCATCGACCGATCATAAAAAGGGACAATGCTGACCCCTTGCGGCAGGTCAACCTCATTCAATTCCTTGATAACGACTTTAACATTATCCAGGACATCGGAGGTGTTTTCCCCTCTACGCATCAACACGATGCCTTCGATGGTTTCGTTATTGCGATCTTTGCTTAAAATTCCGGAAGGGACTTTAGCGTCAATTTCAACATCGGCAACATCATGGACATAGATCGGCGTTCCGCCAAAGGACTTGATAAAGATGTCGCCGATTTCCGAAACGTTTTGCAGCGCCCCCCGACCACGGATCACAAAGGACATACTACCCCTTGATAATACGCTGCCGCCGGCGCTTTCGTTATTGGTCTGAATGGCATCGACTACATCGGTTAGAGACAGCCCAAAGCGTTGTAATTGCGCCGGGTTCATCAGCACGGCATACTGCTTTTCAAAACCGCCAAAGTTGGTTACATCGGCGACCCCTGAAGCACGTAATAAATGCGGAATTGCTATCCAGTCATGGATTGAGCGAAGTTCGGTAAGATCGTAGCGGCCGTCCGAGACTAATTCATAGCGCAAGATTTCACCATACGCCGTTGCCAAGGGGCCTAATTCCGCCGAGGCTCCTGTGGGTAAATCCAGGCCGGTTAATTTTTCTTGTATGCGTTGCCTAGCCCAGTAGGCGTCAACGCCTTCTTCAAAGATCAGTTGAACGACAGATAAGCCGAAAATGGTGCGCGAACGAATGGTACTCACCCTCGGTACATTGCGCATCTGAATTTCTATCGGTACAGTGACTTGGCGTTCCACCTCTTCGGGAGCTCGTCCCGGATAAACGGTGATCACCTGCACCATCTGCGAGGAAATATCCGGATAAGCGTCGATTTGCATCCGGGAAAAAGACCATAAGCCCACAATAATAATCGCAACCGTAGCGCCTAAAACCGCCAAGCGATAACGCATTGCTTTGTTAAGCAATTGTGGAATCATGGCTTAACGACCTCGGGTTTCATTTCTTTATTGGCATTGAGCAGGGCTTGCACCAGCATGGGTTTTAACAATATTGCGCCATTGCCGATAATTCGCTCTCCGCCTTGTAAGCCGTTAAGAATTTCAACCCGGTCGCCAATGCTTTCACCCACCTGAACTTCTGTTATTTGCCATAGCCCGGCACCGGCGGCAATGAAGACGAAATCCGTATTTTCACTGTGCAGAACGCCATCGGTAGGCACCAATATCGCCGCGCGCGGATCGGTGCCCAAGCCGATTTCCGCATACATGCCCGGCTTAAATTGACTGTTTGCATCCTGTAATTCAAAAAATACCCGCAAGGTATGGCGCTGAGCCGATAAAGTCGGCGCAAGGCTTTTTACTTTACCGATAAAAGACTGCTCGGGCAGTCCGTAAAATTTGGCAACACAGGCTTGTCCAACGGATACCCAGCTGATTCTTAATTCCGGTACATCGGCCATGATGAGTGACGTGCCTGGGCTGGCATTTTCCAATAATGCCGGATCGACGCCTTCCTGCAATAATGTTCTTTCCAGCGCGGCGCGAGTGCGAGTCGACATTGTTAGCGCCGTTTCCGCCTCGTACACGGATTTTTGGCCTTCCAGTTGCACTTCCAGCAAATTGGCTTCCGCGGCGGTTAAATCCCTGATGGCTTCGGTTCCGGTAGCCACGAGTTTTCGCAGTCGCTCAACCGCCAATTTTTGCGAATTGTATTGCGCCGCGGTGAGTTCGCGGATTTTCACCAAGCGCTTGGTGTTAAATTCTTTTTCAGCGCGAGCCCGTTGCCAGTCCGCATAAACACCGGAAAGCTCAATGCTGTTAAATTGCCAACGGTCTTCCATAGGATTGGAACCGGCCGGCAAGCGCGCTACTACGGCACCGGTAACCAGAAGCAGCGGCGTGGTTATCTGCTCCTTTTTTACGTCCGAAATATTAAATTTCTGTTCCAGCAGGCTTCCTGGCTGCACAGCAATCGTCCGTGGCCCCACCAGCTTTACGACAGCCGAATTATCGACCGGCTTTTGCTCCGTTTTATTCGATTGCCATAATCCAAACATCAGCAGGGCAATGGATAATAGAGCAATGGATAACAAAGCCATTAAGCGGATTTTTGATTGAAAGAAACTGCCCGGCAGATTGTTTTTAAGACGGAATAAAGAACCCATAATTTATCGCAATATTTCTTTACCGATAACGGCGTTGAGTTGATATAGAGAATGCCAGTAATTGGAACGGCCGGTGATGTGCATACGATAGGTTTCAAGATAAACTCGTTGCGCGTCCAACACCTCTATCAGTGTCTTACCGCCCAGAGCATAGGCTTGGTTGATTTTGTCGCGGACATTTTTAGCGGCTTCCAATTGACCCGGATCATCATTGACTAAAATCTGATAGGCCGAGGCAAACGTATTTACTGCCTGATCGATTTCACTGCGTAGATTGACAAACTGCGCTTGAAGATTGAATTGCGACTGAGTTAATACAGATTTTGCCTTGGCAATATTGCCCTGATTCCGGTCAAAAATAGGCACGGAAATATCAACACCGGCGCCCCAGGAATTTGCATCAGGAAAACCAATTGCCTGTTGTTGAAACTGCCGGGTGAGACCAACTTTTGGGGTAACTTGCGGGTAGGCTTTACTTTCCTCCAGTGCAATATCGGCGCCGGCTTTATCTAATTGCCTTTGCATAGAAATAAGATCGGGTCGGTTTTCTTCAGCCCATTTAAAAGCCGTATCAATAGATAGCGGTTTAACCGGCGAGTCAACTTCCAGCGTCCCTTTGACCGTAACCGGAATATCCTCCGCAATACCTAATAAAGAGCGGAATTGATTCAATGCGGCCGTTAATTCAAGTTCCCGTGCATGAACGTCACGGTGGCTGCTGAAAATGGACAGCCGAATGCGGTCCGCCTCAATAGTGCCCACGCCGCCAAGAGATACCCGGTTAAGAATAATCTGCTCCATCTTAGTCAGATTGTCCTGGTTTTCCTGAGCCAGTTGCAGCATAGACTGTGCTTCAAGAACCGTATAAAACGCAGCAATTGTTTCGGCGATTCTAAGGCGGATAGTATTGGAAAAATCGGCGGAAGCAACATCCACTCCAAGTCGGCCTGAAACTATCGCTGCGGTGCGCTTGCCGAATAAAAACCAGTCAATAGGCATCGCAATCCCGACATCAATTTGCGGCGGGCCGCCTTGCCGGTCAACGGTAAACCGTTTATCCAGGGGTATTAACGAGCCTCCGGCAGAAAAGTCAGGATTTGGAATCAATCCGGCAGTAATTAAATCCGCTTCTGCCTGATTAATACCTTCAAAGGCGGCCAAAATTACCGGATCGGCTTTGAGCGCAGTCTGAACGGCCTGATTTAAATTAAATTCTTGAGACTGGCTTTTAAGTTTTGGGATTGGTTTTTCCGGCAACGCTTGTTTGTTATCAGGCAAAGCCGGCTTTTGTTCAAGAAAAGGTTTTACAGCAGGTAATTTATCTTCCTGTGTATAAATCGGTAATGGCGCAGGTTTGTATTCTTGTACGCTGCATGCATTTAAAAAAGCTAAGGCAAATAACCGTGTCAATTTACGTCTGGAATTAATGATTTTACGCATTATTAATTAAGGTGGCATTGGCGATTGACTGACATTCTGAATTTAATTCGCCATGCTTGGTATAAAAATACCGATAAACGGAGCGATAACGTCATTGAACAAGTAATGCTGAAAACTATAGCAATTATTTTTTTAATAGCATAGCATTGTCCTTATGTTTACAGCACTACGCAAATTCACCGTTATTTTTCTGGCGATACTGCAATTATTTGCACCGTTGGTGCATGCGCATGTCGGAGAAAAAATTGGTTTATTGCCAAACCCCGGCTTTGGAACGTTGCATGTTCCGGGCCTTGAAAAGTATCTTGTTGATCGTGATGCATTGATACCCCAGGTAGAAATGTTGCATTGCAACGTCTCTGTGCATGATTCCAGTTTCGATGGAATGCTTATCGGCATCGATACAGGTATTAAAGATAGACAGTCCAATGCAGGGGTAGACTTAGATCACAGTCACTATCTGCATCAACAGACGGCAATATTTAAAACCGCAATATCGCCTTTTGATATTAATTTTTCCCCGCAATCGCAGCTGTTTGTTGGTCGATTGTTAATTCCATCGCTATCCCCGCGCGCGCCTCCTGCTCAATAATCCCCACTTTTTGTAGAAATGTTGCAAAACAATGTTTCTCGGCAATTGCTCCATTCAGTTTTTCATAGAACTTTATAAAGCGGTTAACACCGCATCGAGTTTGATTTATGTTTTTTTTGAACCTTTTTAAAAGGCTCATACCCAAGTTTCTGCTTGGGAGTGTTGTTTTTTTAATGACGATAGCGCTCAGTTTTGCTGATTCGACCTATGTTGTCGAACATCATGACCCGATTGAAAGTGATGCGACTTTGAGTTTATCAAAGGTCGTTGATTTAACGCTGGAGAAATATCCCGATGTAACCTGGCTTAAATCGCTGGAAGAAGAAGCGACAGCGATAGGGCAGCGCGGCGACAGCTGGACAGCTGGCGCGTCGCAAGCTGGGCTTCGTTTTCAGGAAGCGACCAGCGGCACCTTGCATTATATTGACGGCACGGTGCAAGTGCCGTTATGGAATTTAGGCCAGCGCGATGCGGAACAGGCGCTCGCAAAGCTGGCGGAAAGCAACGCAATGTCGCAAACGGATGCGGTTAAGTTGCGGGTCGCTGGGCTGGTCAGAAACGCCTTATGGAATATTGCACTGGCAAACTTAAGTTATGAACAGGCGAAAATCGAGCTTACGGTTACCGATCAATTATTGAGCAAAGTGCAGCGGCGCGTTGAGCTGGGCGACTTGCCCAGAGCCGATTTCTTGCTGGCGCAAACCGAGTCGCTGCAAAAACGCTCCGTGGTAACGCAAGCCGAAGCGGAATTAATGCATGCCCGTAAACGTTATTCCAGTATCACGCAAATGACAAAAATCCCCAAAGATTATCAGGAAAAACTGGTTGGGTTAACTGAGATTCAGCAAAGCCACCCCGCCTTAGTGGCGATTAACAGCCAGATAGAACGCAAGCAGGCCGAACTCAATGCGGTTAAGTTGGTGGGTTCCGGCCAGACCAACGTTGACGTCGGCGTTAACAGCGATCAGTTCACCAATGATGAACGAAGCAATAAAACGGCAAGTTTCAACATCGGCGTTACCGTTCCTTTCGGCGGCAGCGCGCATTTAGCGCCAAAGGTTGCGGCGGCTAATGTCGAATTAAACAAACTGATTGCGGAACGCGAACAAATGAACCGCGATTTGGAACAGGCGCATCACGAGGCCGAGCATAATCTGGAAGTCAATCGGGTTGAACTGGGTATTGCCGATGAATTAAAGCAGGTTGCCGAAGAACATTTAAAAATGACTAACTCAAGCTTTGCGGTGGGGGAAATTAACCTGATGGATTTGTTAAAAATCCAGTCCAGAACCCAGCAAGCGGTGTTAAATGCCAAGCAACGGGCGGTCATGCTACAGCGTGATATAGCACTTTATAACCAGGCAGTAGGAGTTATGCCATGAGACTATTTTTTGCCCGCCCTGCAATGTTGTTGTTATTGAGTTTGGCCGGTTTCGGCAGCCATGCAACTGAAAATATGATTCAAATTTCACAGGAAAATATTGATAACCTCGGTGTAAAACTGGGCAAGCTGGAACCCGTTACACAATTTCCGGTGCTATCCGCCCCGGCTAAAGTAGTGGTTCCACCGGCGCAGGAATATATTGTCAGTGCGACGCAGGCCGGATTCATTGAAAAGCTGGATGCGGCGATAGGCGATAAAGTTACCAAAGGACAGGTTTTAGCCCAGCTGAACAGCCCGGATCTGTTGACGTTACAGCAGGCTTATCTTAAAGCCGGTAACACACTGCAATTGGTTTCGGCAATTTATCAGCGGGACAAAAAGCTGCTGGCAGAAGGCGTGATTTCTGATCGACGCTGGCAGGAAACCAGCAGCCAGTATCATTCCGCCGTTTCCGAGGCGGATGGACAAAAACAATTGCTGGAAATTTCCGGTATGACCGCCGGTGAGCTGGAACAGCTCGGCAAAAAACACCGGCTAACCCGTCAACTCAATGTACGTGCGCCGATTGCCGGGGTGGTAATCGAGCGATTAGCCGTTTCGGGAACGCATGTCGATATGATGGCGCCGCTTTACCGCATCGCCAACCTGGATGAGCTTTGGCTGGAAATTGCCATTCCGCAGGAACGCATAGACAGCATTAAAATCGGCGACCGGGTGGCGGTTGAAAACTCGGAAGTTAGCGCAAAAATCACCTTGTTGGGGCAAAGCGTTAACCCGGAAAATCAGACCATCCTGGCGAGAGCGGTGGTCGCGACGAAAGACACAGCATCGCTACGTGCGGGACAACGGCTCAATACCCGGATTATTCAGGCCAGCGACAAGGCGACGTTTAAAATCCCCAATACAGCTATCGCGCAGAACGAAGGCAAAGCCTTTATTTTTATCCGCAATGAACAGGGCTTTTCGGTGACCCAGATCAGCGTAGCCGGTAAACAGGATAATGAATCGATTATCAGCGGCGAGCTTACCGGCAACGAAGAAATTGCCGTCAAAGGTGCGGTTGCGCTCAAAGCAAACTGGCTGGGGCTGGGGAGTGACGAATAATGGCAAACCTGATTCGCTTTGCGCTGGGTCAGCGGCTGCTGATGATGTTGCTGGTCGTATTGCTGTCTGGCGGCGGTTATTGGGCGTTTAAAAATATTCCGATTGACGCATTTCCCGAAGTGTCGCCGACCCAGGTCAAGGTAATCGTCAAGGCACCCGGCATGACGCCTGAAGAGGTTGAGGCCAGAATCACCGCGCCTATCGAGGTCGAGCTGCTGGGCATTCCGCACCAAACCATGTTGCGCTCGATCGCCAAGTATGCGCTGACCGACATTACCGTCGATTTTAAAGAAGGCACCGATATTTACTGGGCGCGTCAGCAGATTGCCGAACGCTTGAATACGATGTGGGGGAGTTTGCCTGCGGGTGTCGAAGGCGGCATTGCGCCGATGACTACGCCTTTAGGCGAGATGTTCATGTTCACCGTGGAAGGCGGCGGTTTAAGCTTAATGGAGCGACGCAGCTTATTGGACTGGGTGATACGTCCCGCATTACGCACGGTATCCGGCGTTGCCGATGTCAACTCGCTGGGCGGCATGGTCAGGAGTTTTGAGGTCGTACCCGATAATGTCCGCATGTCGGCCAGAGGCATTAGCACCGCTCAACTGACGGCCGCATTGCAAAACAATAACCGTAATGACGGCGCAGGTCGGATAACCGACGGCGAAGAAGCCCTGATCGTCCGCGCCGAGGGCCGTATCAAAACCCTGGACGATGTCGGCATCATCGTGGTGGATAACAAAAACGGCACACCTATTACCGTCGGCGATGTCGCCACCATCAAAATCGGCGCGTTGACCCGCTACGGCGCGGTCAGTAAAAACGGCGAAGGGGAAGCCGTCACCGGATTGGTGCTGAGTTTACGCGGCGCTAACGCCAGACAAACCATTGCCGGTATAGAGAAAAAACTGGCGGAGATCAGCCCAGGTTTTCCTAAAGGCGTTGAAGCCAAGGTTTTTTACAATCGCGGCAATCTGGTGGACAAGGCGGTGGACACGGTCTTGCACGCCCTGCTCGAAGCCATCGTGCTGGTTGTGATCCTGTTGATTTTATTTCTGGGTAATTTGCGCGCTGCGTTGGTCGTGGCTCTGGCCTTGCCGCTGGCCGCGTTGTTCACCTTTATTTTGATGAACTACATGGGGATGTCTGCAAACCTGATGAGTTTGGGCGGCCTTGCGATTGCGATCGGTATGCTGGTCGATGCCGCCGTGGTGGTGGTGGAAAACCTGATCACCCATCTGGCGCATGTCGAAAAAGCCCAGCGCCTGCCGCGACTGCATGTGATATACCGGGCCACCCGCGAAGTTGCAGCCCCTGTGGTTTCCGGCATTTTGATCATTATTATCGTGTTTTTGCCGCTGTTGACCTTACAGGGGCTGGAAGGAAAATTATTCACCCCGGTGGCCTTAACCATTGTGTTTGCGCTCAGCGGTTCGCTGGTGCTGTCGCTGACGGTGATCCCGGTGATTGCCTCTTATCTGTTGAAAGAGGTGTCGCACGAAGAACCCTGGCTGCCCAGACAGTTGCAAAAACTGTATCAGCCCGCTTTAGTGTGGTGTCTTGAAAACAGCAAAAAGGTATTTATCGCGGCAGGTTCGCTATTGGTCTTGACCGTGCTGGTATTCACCCAGATCGGCAGCACCTTCATGCCGACCATGGACGAAGGCGACATCATCGTGCAGCTGGAAAAATTGCCGTCGATCACGCTGGATCAATCCGTGGCGCTGGATATGCAGGTGCAAAAAAGCCTGCGTAAAAATATTCCCGAGATTGTCGACATAGTCGCCAGAGTTGGTTCGGACGAATTGGGACTTGATCCGATGAGCTTGAACGATACCGATACCTTTTTGATACTGAAGCCTAAAAAGCAATGGCGCATGGACAGCAAGGAACAATTGCTGGATGAGATTCGGACGGTTATGGCGCAAACGCCGGGGATTGCCTTTCAGTTTACCCAGCCAATTGAAATGCGCGTCTCGGAAATGCTGACCGGAACGCGCGGCGATGTGGCGGTTAAATTATTCGGCACTGACCTTGCTGTGTTAAATGAAAAAGCCCAGCAAATAGCCGAAGTATTGAGGCACATAAACGGTTCCAGCGATGTGTTCGCCAAGCAAAATGCCGGGATGCAGTTTTTGCAACTGACCATCGATAAATCGGCCGCAGGGCGATTAGGTCTGGATAGCGACAGCATAGAAACGCTGCTGCGAGGGCAGATTGAAGGCTTAAAGCTGGGCGTGGTTCAGGAAGGCATTAAGCGCACACCGCTGATTTTACGCGGCGACAGTAATGTCGCCAATTTCGACAACCTGCAAATCGCCTTGCCGGATGGTGGGCATGTGCCGGTAACGGCGGTTGCCAAAATAGAAAAAGTGGAAGGCGTGGTGTCGGTGGGCAGGGAACACGGCCAACGTTTTGTGGTTATTACCAGCAACGTGCTGAACCGGGATTTGGTCAGTTTTGTCGATGAGGCCCGTAAAACGGTTGCGGAAAAAGTCGATCTGCCGATCGGCTACACCGTTGAATTCGGCGGTCAATTCGAAAACCAGCAACGCGCTGCGGCGACCCTGTCAGTGGTCGTTCCGGTTTCGTTAGGGCTGATCTTTTTATTATTGTTTACAACCTTCGGCTCGGTCCGTCAGGCCGTCTTGGTGTTATCCAACATCCCGTTGGCGATGGTCGGCGGCGTATTCGCCTTATGGGTATCCGGCGAGTATCTATCCGTCCCTGCATCGGTCGGCTTTATCGCGCTGCTGGGTATTGCGGTATTGAACGGCGTGGTTATGGTCAGTTATTTTAACCAGCTGATCGCCACCGGGATGGACTTGGTGAAAGTGGTGCTGGTTGGTTCATCCAGGCGTCTGCGTCCCGTGCTGATGACTGCCAACATTGCTGCATTCGGCTTGATTCCGTTGCTGTTTGCAACCGGACCGGGGTCCGAAATCCAGCGCCCCCTGGCTATCGTGGTGATAGGCGGTTTGGTGTCATCGACCTTTTTGACCTTATTCCTGTTGCCGATTTTGTTTAAATTATTTGGACTGCCGCCGGAGGTTAAGCAATGAATTCCAAGGAATATTTAGTCACACTCAACGTGCCGCTCAGCCTTGAAGAAGCGGTAGTCGATTGTCTGTTGACGCTGGAATCGGAGCATGGTTTCAGCAGTTTTCCGGTCAACTCCCATGACCATAAAAACGAGGGTTTGTCGCTGGCTGAGCAGGTCAGCGGGCGGCAGGAAAAAATCCGCTTTCAGATGTATGTGCCGGAACAGAGATTGGCTGCATTATTGGATCAACTGAGAGCAGAATTTTCCGGTTCGGGGATTAGGTATTGGGTGCTGCCGGTGGTTGAGAATGGGGTTATTTGAGTAAGTTTTTTATAACGAAAAGCCGAGTAGGGCGTATCGTGCACGCCAAAGGCATATGCTTTATTTATGCCAAATCTCAGAGAAGGCGCGCACGGCACGCCCTACGCCAAATAACGTTGGTGCATTTATCGTTTCCTACGAAAGCAGCAAATAATTAGCCAACTACCGTTCCGTCATAATTTTTTAATGTAAGGACATGCTTACATATCAGTGTGTTAGAGTTAAATTTTTAACAATAGGGCGGCAATGTCATGACACACATGAGAAAAATTGTTGACAGTAGCGAAGGCTACTCAATCATGTTCACCGAAGAGTTGAATGCTGATAAGATTCCTGTCTGTGCATGGTTTGGAGTCTACAGCCCTGATGGAATGTGGCTAAATAGCTTTTCTAGTCAGGCTGCTGCGGAAGCGTTCGTTAACTTCAAAATAAATGAGCATGAATCGAGACGCACGGAGCTACTATTTTTGTGAAAATTTGTTTGGATATCCAAGTCCGAGCAACCGGTCAGCTACTAGGACGTGCCGCGCGCCTTCTTCGAAGCGTGGATTAAATTGAGCTTAATTTTATACCTTTGGCGCATACGGTACGCCCTACGCTAAATGCTTTGTGTCTCGGTAAAACTCTTTTGCATTACTTTACCTCCTGTATGTGCCCAGTCTTCGTGGTGTTTTTTACGAAAGCAACGAAGCCAGCAAAGGCTGTAGATTATGCTGCTGACGCTGCCGGGTTAACCGGTTGGCGATGATGATGCTTTTTAATTCAGTCAGCGCCAGCGCAAAATCGTCATTAACCACCAGATAATCGAATTCGTCATGGTGGCGGATTTCGGTCACCGCATCGCGCATCCGGCGGGCGATGATTTGTTCATCATCCTGGCCCCGGTTTCTGAGCCGCTGCAACAGAACTTCTGTCGATGGCGGCAGGATAAAAATGGAAAGACTGTCGGGCAGCAGTTTTTTGATTTGCTCCGCACCCTGCCAGTCGATCTCAAGAATCACATCCAATCCCTGGTTCAGGTTGTCTTCCACGGTCTGATGCGCGGTGCCGTAAAAATTATCGAAAACCTGGGCATGTTCAAGAAACGCCTGATTTTCCTGCATGGCCTGAAAATCGGCGACGCTGACAAAGTAATAATCCTGGCCATGTACTTCACCGGGGCGCATCTGGCGGGTGGTATGGGAGACTGAAACGGTCAGCTCAGTCAAATCGGCAACCAGTTGTTTAACCAGGCTGGTTTTACCGGCACCGGACGGAGCGGAGATGATATACAGTTTGCCGATATTCATGGGTAAGGTGAAAGGCTCAAGGTGAAAGGCTCACATCTGAATTGATATGTGTTTTGTATGGATATGCACAAATTAAACAGCTTACATAATACAGGATGCTGTTGCCTGGACAAAGTAGCAGCCTTTAATAATTTCAAAAACGGCCGCACAAAGGCAGTCGACAAGTTGGTTGAACGGCAATTTGATGATTCAGTCGCGTCGGATCGAAACACGGAAGAAAGGGGTAAAATAAAAAAACGGACGAAAATTGACGCCGTTAGACAATTTGGGTTGCCGTTGCTACGGGAATGGCATGCGGTTGGCCGCTTTTTTGGTGGCATCGGAGCGATACCGCGGCTAGGACGTAGCGTACAGGTCGGGAAAACGATTTTGGATTGATGCTGATTTACAAGCTCCAGGTTGGGATTGTAAGTCGCATAGCCTTAGCTTTTTGAGCCGGCTTTTTCGTGTACGTGTGGGGGAATAGCGATGGAGAGCGTGCAGAGGCGGGAGAGTTAAAACCCTACCAAAACCGGACGGCATTCTGATAGGGTCGGGTCAGTCTTAGATTAAGCTTTTCAAAGCTTCAAACTTTTTGGCTGCATCTTTTAATGCTTCTTCTGCTTCTTTTACCTTGCCTTCTTGAGCAAGTTTTCTGGCTGATTTCAGAACGTTGTTAGCTTTTGAACGGGCTATATCAACTTTATCGTTAGCATTGATTTCTTTGCTTCCATCCGATGCTTCTTTGATAAGATCGGCAAGTGCATCGCCCTGTGTACCGGTAGCCGCAGCGTCAATCGCTGCTTTAATTTTTCCGGTTACCATATCAATTGCATCAGCAGGAGCATAGGTAATTCTACCTTTATCAGTTTCAGCCAATGCTGAGGTTGAAACAGCGCCCATAGAAGCTGCAATTAATAAAGACAGTAAGATTTTTTTTAAGATTTTCATATTACACTCGACCTCAAGTCATTGTTATTTTTTAATTAAATTGGCTGTGTAACTATTGGATGATAATAGCCAGATACCGGAAATAATTTTAACACAGATTGAAACTTTTCAACCAGATGTGGAGCAATGAAAAGAGTGATTTTTAGCGAGGTTTATTTTTGAATTTAAAATCAGATTCAATCACGTTGAAAAATAATTGAATCTGACTTAACAACCGGTTACTTATGTGCTGCGTCGTAAGTTACTTTCATTTCTTTAAATTGAGCCAAAGAAGCTTTTAATGTTTCTTCTGCTGATTTATTGTCACCGCTTTCAACCGCTTCACGAGCTACTCTCAATTTATCATTGGCTCTTTGACGAAGACGTTCAGTCAGTTCATAACGAAACTCTTTTTGCAGTTGGCGAGCTTCAGCAATGGCGTTTGAAGTGTCTTCTTTGCTGCCGCCTTTTTCTATCAAGCTGATCGCTTCTTCGATTTTAGCAATCGTACCTTCAGCCGCTTCTCTAACTACAGCATTAGGATCTTTTTTTTCAGCAGCAAAAGCTGTTGATGAAATTGCCGCCATAGACATTGCGATAACAACAGAAACTGCGATTTTTTTGATTAATTTCATTGATTATATAAACCTATGTGGTTGAAAATGTTGTGTTCGGCATAACAATTAGAATTGAGAATTCATGCAGAAAGCAAGAATTGAATGGTTAGTGCCTCAAAGCATTTTAGCACAGAAAAAATTAATTACTTACCTTTTTACTATGAAATACAAGAGTTATTAAAATAACATAACCCTTTATAAATAAAGGGTTATAGGGCCTTGCAAAAACATACGATTTGTCACTCAGATGGGAATAGAATTTAATGGCTACAGAGTTATTCATCATCCCTTTTAACGTCGATGACCATTTCCCCTGCATCATCTTCGGATATGACAAATAAAATCGGTGCACAACAAACCGCACAGTCTTCGTAATATTGCTGCGGCCCGGAACTCGTATCCACCAATACATCCAGGGATTCACCGCAGTAGGGGCAGACGATAATGATTTCATCCAAATCGTGCATGATTAAACCTTTCTGAGCAAAGCATCCAACCATGACATCGGCAGTATGCGTTTAAGAAACGCAAACAAGTAGGTTGGGAAAGTGACGTAATAACGCATTTTAGGCCGTCTGGCTTCCAGTGCATGAATGACTTTTTCGGTAACGGCAATAGCGGGCAAGGTAAACGGCGCGGCCGCTCCTTCTTTTTGTAAACGGGCTTCCATCGTTTGGTAGGTCAGTTTATGGTGGCTGTGAGTGGGGTCTATGTTTTTCTTATACAGGGCAAAAGAATTTTTCCTGAAATCGCTTAGGATCGGCCCCGGTTCAATCAGTGAAATATGAATATTCGTGCCGTAAAGCTCCAGGCGCAAGGTATCGGCCAAGCCTTCCAGCGCAAACTTGCTGGCATTGTAGGCTCCCCGATAAGTCATGGCGACGAGCCCCAATACTGAACTGTTGTAGATAATCCTGCCATGACCCTGTTCGCGCATCAAAGGTATGATCAGGTTGGTCAGTTCATGGGTACCGAACAGATTGGTTTCAAACTGAAACCTGAGCACATCGCGGGTTAAATCCTCGACAGCGCCCGGCTGACCGAATGCGCCATTGTTAAACAGCGCATCAATCTTTCCGCCGGTCAATTCAACCGCCAAACCGACAGCCTGATGAATGCTGTTGCTGTCAGCCAAATCCAACTGAATTGCACTAAAGCCTTCCTGCTGCAAGCGGGATACATCGTCAGTCTTTCTTGCCGTAGCGATAACATGATAGCCGCGTTTTTTTAACTCAACGGCAGTGGTGTAGCCAATGCCGGTAGAGCAGCCGGTGATTAATATGGTTTTTGATGGATTCATTTAGGCAATTCCTTGTTATGAGCCCTTCGGCTACGCTCAGGACGACTGCATGGATGCAGAAGGTAGAGCAACGCAGGGAGCGGTTGCCGAGAGCTTTGTCGAATCACTTGGCTAATTCTTGTTCGGTAAAATGGAAATTTTTCCCGCTGCTGCAATCGACTGAAAAGACCAAGGATTTCTTGCTGCTTTTGCTATGCAATTCCGAGGCTTCAACGCGCTTGCATAGTCCTGAAGCCAGTGCTTTTTCGGCGGCTTGCCCCCTTAAGCGTTCAATATCAGGAAGTCTGGCATCGAAATTTTTGACCAATTCCGGCAATTGATCGGGGTCATAAGGCGGAATGGAAAACGCGGAGAATTTTTCGGGGTTATTTTTAATAAGGAACTGGTTTTTTGCGCTTGCACTCTTTGCGTCTTGTTTATGCTGGTTTTGCTTTTTCAGTAGCTGCTCTCGCTCAAGTTTTTCAGCTTGTTCCTTTTGCGCTAAAGCCTGTTTTTGCTTTTCCTGATCCAGTCCGTCATTAGAGATGCCCGTTTTAACATTGATTTGCACCGTCTTATGTTCCTGGTCGCAAGGCTTGGATTGGTAGTCTGTCTTGCCGTTAATATCCGTGCATTTGTAAATTTCGGCAAAAGTACAGGCAGAAAAAAGGCTTCCTAAAATCAGCAGTGTAATTCTCATTTTTTTCTCGGCAACTTTAGAGTAAACGACAACAATTCGGAAAAGTATAGGTGATAAAGGCTATAGGGCAGATATTTTGTTCGAAGTAATAACAATTAGGTAATGAATTTTAAAGCTTATTACTATTATTAGGTAACTAAAAACTTGTTGATAAGCCGGTTTTTAAATATAAAATCAATATCTTGATTGATATGATAAGGTGCGATTAAGGTCGTCCATATCGTGTGCGTGAATTGTGGATAACTAAAGCTTCGATGTTATCCCCACCCTCATCCACAGCTTGTTAAGAATTTGTTAACAGATTTACTCTATGTTGCCTCGGGCCATAACCGTATAAAATAGGCTTAACTTTCGTTGAAAAAATGATTTGCAGACATATATCTCCGTCAGATAAAAAAACTTGCTTGGCGCTTAATGTGCAAGGCTTTCGCACTGTGATTTAAGATTAAACTACTTCATCATGTCAGAACAAAACACTCATAAGAAAACCGCCCAACCTGCGTTAATGCGCTTGAAAAACCACATCAACCGGGAGATCATCGGCCAGGATGTGCTGGTCGAACGGATGCTGATCGGCCTGTTGGCTGACGGCCACATCCTGGTTGAAGGCGCTCCTGGACTTGCCAAAACCCGTGCGATCAACGTGTTAAGCAAAGGCATACAAGGCGATTTTCACCGGGTGCAATTCACTCCCGATTTGTTGCCGGCCGATTTGACCGGCACTGAAATTTACCGTCCCCAGCAAGGCACGTTTGAATTCCAAAAAGGGCCGTTGTTTCATAACCTGATCCTGGCCGATGAAATCAACCGGTCACCGGCAAAAGTGCAGGCGGCGTTGCTGGAAGCCATGGCCGAACGGCAAATAACCGTAGGCCAGGCGACTTATCCGCTGCCGCAATTATTCATGGTCATGGCAACGCAAAATCCCATTGAGCAGGAAGGTACTTATCCGTTGCCGGAAGCGCAGCTGGATCGTTTCTTACTGCATGTGAAAATCGACTATCCGGAAGCGGAACATGAAAAAAGCATTCTGCATTTGGCCAGATCGGAAGCGCGCTCAGGTTTGGTAAAAACCGGCGACCAGTTTCAGCCGATCGAGCAAAAGACGTTGTTTTACGCACGTAACGAAGTGCTGGATTTGCACATGGCAGAAAGTCTTGAAAACTATTTGCTGCAAATTATTCTGGCTACCCGTAACCCTGCGGCCTACGGGCAAGATCTGGCAACTTGGCTGCAATATGGCGCAAGTCCCAGGGCCAGCATAGCGCTGGATCGCTGTTCCAGAGCCAAAGCCTGGCTGGCGCAACGCGATTTTGTCAGCCCGGAAGATATTCAGGATATGGCTTTTGATGTGTTGCGGCATCGCCTGATATTGTCTTATGAAGCCGAGGCGGAAGGTATCACCACCGATCATGTCATTAAAGAACTTATTGCCAGAGTCGCCGTACCTTGATGTTATTCGCTAAACAAGCTGATTCGGTCAGCGAATTGGTTGCCGCGTCGTTAAAGACTCTGATCGATTTGGCGAGACCTGCGGCGGGATTAAACCTGAAGCATTCAGCCATACGTGCCGGGCAAAGCGGCGGCTACGTGTCCCGGTTCAAGGGGCGCGGCATGGAGTTTGAAGAAGCCAGGATTTATCAAGCGGGCGATGACATCCGCAGCATCGATTGGCGGGTCACGGCGCGTACCGGCGAACCCCATACCAAACTATTTCGGGAGGAACGTGAACGGCCGGTGTTCATTTCCCTAGACAACCGCCTTGCGATGCACTTTGCGACGCGCGGCGTTTTTAAATCGGTGCTCGCCGCCAAACTTGCCGGTCTGTTGGCTTGGGCGGCCCAGCAGCATGGCGACAGGATCGGCGGGCAGATATTTACCGACACGGTGTGCCGCGAATTAAAACCGCAAAACGGCAGGCATGCCGTGCTCAGGTTTTTGAATGCCATTGTGTGTGAAGTTGCCTCCACAACTGAATTAAAAGATGGGCAAAAAAGCGTTGCCCATCCTACTGCCGCCACAATTACATTGGAACAGGTACTGGCAAGACTGATGCAGCATGCCCGACCCGGCAGCTTGGTTTATATCATCAGTGATTTTCGCGGCATTAACGGTCAGGTTGAAACCTATCTGGCCAAGCTGTCGCGGCATTGCGAAGTGGTGCTGATTTTTGTCTATGATCCGCTGGAAAGCCATTTGCCGGAAAAAGGCCGTTACCGTTTTATTGCCATGGATGGTGTGTATGCCGCAAGCCTGTCGGGAACAGGCGCGGCGACCGACGATGTGCGGGATGTGGTTATCGATACCGGCGACCGGCAGCGGCTATTAAAATATCAACAGCATTTTTCCGAGCGGTTGCAGCAACTGGAACAGATGACCAAAAAAATGGGGCTGGCGTTTATTCAATGCAGTACCACGGACGACCCGATACAACGTTTAAGATAAATGAATCCAACTCTTCTTGATTTAAAAGACATCCATGAACCCGAAGTCATAGGCTGGTGGCCTCCGGCTATCGGTTGGTGGATCTTGGCGGTAGCGATCCCGTTGCTGATTATTTTCCTGGTCTGGCTTTATAAAAGGCTGACCCGCAAGACCGCGCTTAAAACCGCCTACAAAATATTGGCTCAAATCAAACAGGATGTAACTCGCGATAACCTTCAAAAATTATCCGAGCTTTCGGTGCTGGTCAGGCGGGTAGCCATCAGCGTGTCGCCGCGGGCAAAGGCCGCCGGATTGACCGGGCGGCAATGGCTGGCGTTTCTCGACAGTTCGGTAAAAGGATTGCCGTTTAGCGAGGGCGTCGGCCAACTTCTGGCTGACGCGCCCTATCGAAAAACGCCGGTCACAGATCAGGAGCTTTCCCAATTAATCGACCTATGCGAAGACTGGCTTAAAGCTCAGGGAAAAAGATGATTGATGTGAAAGATTACCTTGTCCCTACGAGCGGTGTCGCTACCAATAAATTAAGCGCTGTAGGAGCCGGGCCATGCCCGCGATGAAGCCGCTAAAACTCTGCAAATGCCGCCAAAATGTCGCGGGCGCGGCCCGCTCCTACGGTGCCAATGTGCTTAACGAGAAAGAATATGATTCACTTTGAATGGCCCTGGCTGCTGGCCGCTTTACCGTTGCCCTTGTTAATCCGCTGGCTGGTTCCTGCCAATAGCCCTGCGGAGCAGGCGGCATTAAAAGTCCCGTTCCTGGACGACTTTTCCGATGTTGAAACCCGAGCGCTTTCCCAACCCCGGCAATGGCCGTTATGGCTGGCGGCGCTTGCCTGGTTGTTACTGGTCATCGCCTGTACCCGGCCGCAATGGCTCGGCGAGCCGATTGAGCAGGCGGTCAGCGGCAGGGATTTGATGCTGGCCGTGGACTTGTCCGGCAGTATGGAAGAGCAGGATTTTTTTATTAACAAGCGGGCTGTAGACAGGCTGACGGCTGCCAAAATGGTTGCGACCGATTTTATCAACCGGCGCGTCGGCGACAGGGTCGGTTTGATCCTGTTTGGCACCCAGGCCTATTTGCAAACGCCGTTAACCTTCGACCGGAAAACGGTGATGACCTTGTTGAACGAGTCCGTCATCGGACTTGCCGGCGACAATACCGCGATTGGCGATGCCATCGGACTGGCGGTCAAGCGCCTTAAAAACGAACAGGCCAACAGCCGGGTTTTGGTGTTGATGACTGACGGTGCCAATACCGCTGGTGAAGTCTCGCCTTTAAAAGCCGCCGAATTGGCCGCAGCCAATCACCTGAAAATCTACACGATCGGCATAGGCGCTGATGAAATGATCGTGCGCAGTTTTTTTGGCAACCGCAAGATTAATCCATCGGTTGACCTGGATGAAAAAACCTTGATCAAGATTGCCGAAAGCACCGGTGGCTACTATTACCGGGCCAGAAACACCGATGAGCTGAATAATATTTACATGAGACTGGATGAGCTGGAGCCGGTGGAAAAAGACAAACAATATTTCAGGCCCCGCAGCGAATTGTATTACTGGCCGTTGTCGCTGGCATTGGGGCTGGCGGCGTTCGTTGCTTTGTCCAAGGTACGATTGACATGAACCTAGCTGAATTCCATTTTATCAGGCCGTATTGGCTGCTGGCGGTTTTACCTTATATTGTGATCGTGGCCTTAATACTCAGAAACAAGCTGGCCCAAGGCAACTGGTCGGCAGTATGCGATGCCGCGTTATTGCCGTACCTGTTGCAGGAAAAGTCGGTTAACCAAAGCCGTTGGCCTATTACAGCCGGAGCCATCGCCGCTCTGCTGGTGATTATCGCGCTGGCCGGACCAACCTGGGAACGGCTGCCCTCACCGGTATTCAGGAATGATTCTGCGCTGGTGATTGCGTTGGATTTGTCCCGGTCGATGGATGCGGCCGATATTAAGCCCAGCCGTTTGATTATGGCGCGTTACAAAATTGCCGACATACTAAAACAGCGCAAAGACGGCCAGACCGCATTGCTGGTTTATGCCGGCGACGCCTTTACCGTAACGCCGCTGACAGATGATACCGAGACCATAGACAGCCAGCTGTCGGCATTGAATACCGACATCATGCCCAGCCAGGGCAGCGACACTGCGTCGGCGCTTGAAAAAGCCGTGGAGCTGCTCAAGCAGGCGGGCCTGCAAAAAGGCCAGATATTACTGGTCACCGATGGTGTTGATGTGGATAAAACTTTGCCAGTAGTCAAGTCACTGGATAAGTATCAGTTGTTAATATTGGGCGTCGGGACGGATGACGGCGCACCGATAGCGCTGCCGGAAGGCGGTTTCCTTAAAGATGAAAGAGGCAATATCGTGGTGCCCAAATTAAATTCCAGTGAGCTGAAAAAGCTGGCGCAGGCGGGCAATGGCGTTTATCAAACCATAACGACCAATGACGCAGACATTCAAGCTGTGCTGGCAAACGTGGATAGATCGGTGCAGCAACAGGGCAAGCAAAACGATAACCTGCTATTGGATCAGTGGGCGGACAAAGGCCCCTGGCTGTTATTGCTGGTCTTGCCACTGGCCGCGCTGACGTTCAGGAAAGGCCTGCTGTGTTTTGTCTTGTTGCTGATCCTGCCGCTGCCTAAAAACAGTTATGCATTGGGCTGGCAGGATTTATGGCAGACCAAGGACCAGCAGGCGCAACAGGCTTATAAAAAGCAGGATTATGCCAAGGCGGCGGAGCAATTTGAAAACCCGGATTGGAAAGCGGCCGCGCATTACAAGGCGGGCGAATATGACAAGGCGCTGGAAAGCCTGAAAAACAGCAAGTCAGAAAGCAGCGCTTACAATCAGGGCAATGCGTTGGCGAAAGCCGGTCAGTTGGAAGAGGCCATCAAAGCCTACGAAAAAGCGCTGGCTGTTAATCCTAACGATAGCGATGCCAAACACAACAAGGAAGTCGTAGAAAAGGAACTGGAAAAACAAAAGCAGGAGCAAAAACAGCAGGATCAGCAAAAGGACGATAAACAAAAGTCCAAGGGCGATTCCGAGAAAAACAAGGATGGAGATCAATCGGAGAAATCTGACGAACAAAAGCAATCCGAGCAAAAACCGGAGCAGAAGCAATCGGATAAACAGCAGTCGGAAGAAAAGCAGCAAGATAAAGCCGAGGAAAAAAAGCCGGAAGAGGAAAAGCCTCAGCAAGCCGAGCAGGGCAAAGACGAAGCGAATAAACAAGACAAACAGCAAGCGCCGGGCAAGACCGAGCCAACAGATGAACAACAGCAGGCCAATGAACAATGGCTCAAACGAATCCCCGACGATCCGGCCGGTTTGTTAAGGCGTAAGTTTAAATATCAATACGGCCAGCGCGGTCGCCAAGAAAGCGGTAATGGTGGTTGGTAAACATGACCAATAACCCCATCGCGATTTTCGGTGAAGCGCTGATCGACCAATTTTCGGAAGGTCAGCAAATATTAGGCGGCGCGCCTTTTAACGTGGCCTGGCATCTT
>Ga0172379_10004195_pt1 | contig 21658 bp, 25 predicted proteins | sample GrowelOW334metaG_FD_119756 | JGI IMG/M metagenome (GOLD analysis project Ga0172379, IMG submission 119756) | Groundwater microbial communities from an aquifer near a municipal landfill in Southern Ontario, Canada - Groundwater well OW334 metaG | ecosystem: Environmental > Aquatic > Deep... | reverse complement strand
CCCCTAAAGGGTACTCCTCAAGAGGAGAATCGTGTTCAACCCTCGGTGTTGCACATATTTGCATTTAGAAAAGTGCGTATGATATAATTTGCAGATGAAAAAGGAAGTGAAAAGTAAAAAAATGACAATCGACAAGTTGGCAATTATGGTTGCAGACGGTTTTGAAAGTATGAAAGCGAAAATGGCAACAAAAGAAGCACTAAAAACTCAACAAAATGTGCTAGACATAGTGCTAGAAGAAATCAGAACTATTCACGAAGACAATAAATATTTCAGAAAAAGCATTTCCAGTTTAAATATTGACGGTTTATCTTACGAAAAAAGACTCGAAAAGCTGGAAGCAAAAGTGAAATAATTCTTTTAAGCCCCTTCCAGAAACCCCCTCTCCTTAACAAGGGTAGGGGGTAGGGGGTGAGGTGTGTGCAACGGAGAGGGGAAAAGCAAAGAGGTGAGGTGAATTTTCCTTTACATTTTTTAAATACTTGATATAATTTTCAGCATCGTGAAAAAAATAAAAAACACCAAGAAGTCTAAAAAGGATTTGAAAAAATTCTGGAAGCTGGGAATGGAAGAATTTAATACCCAATATTTTGATGTTAGCGAGAATGGGGATTTGGTAGTGAAGGAAGGGTACTACCAATACAACATCATGAATATTATCAAAAAATACGGCACAGTAACCCGAGTGTTTTTTCCGTTCATTTTAGAGAACCGCGTGCGCGACTTGATAGAGCTTTTCAACGCCTATATTAAAATCTTAAATTACCGGGGCAAATTCTTTTATCACTATGTGATGAAGTCCAACCAAAACCGCGACTTTGTCCTGCCGGCTATAGCCGAAGGCGCGCACATAGAGGTGTCCTCGGCCAACGAGCTTTTCCTAGTGAAGAGGATGCTGGAGCAGGATAAATTTAACCGCAAAATCCGGGTTACCTGCAACGGGCCGAAGACCGAGCAGTACATCGGCTTGATCGAAGAACTGCGAGAAAAGGGCTTGATAGTTATCCCCATAATAGAGAACGGAGAAGAATTGAATAGGTTGAAAAAATTCAAAGGAGAAGTGGGGGTCCGGGTGAATTTGGATTTAAAAGTTGATGCTCACTGGGACAAGAAATACAATCATTTCGGCTTCGCGGAGGAAGAGCTGGTCAAGATCGGCCGGATAAGAAACCTTTCCATGTTGCATTATCATATCTCCACTCAAAATGAAAAAATTGAGGGCTTTATAAAGCCTCTCAAGCGGGCGGTAGCTCTGTACGCGATATTAAAAAAGCACAACCCAGCCCTAGATACGATAAATTTCGGAGGGGGGATGGCCGTGCCCTACGAGAAAAGGAAGAAATTATTTTCCACCAAAAATTTGGTTTTGCAAATGATCAAGACAGCCAAGCGAGAAAGCGACAAGCTCGGAGTGAGGCACCCGAATCTGGTTTGTGAGTGGGGCAGTTATTTTACCGCGCCTTCGCAAATTACGATTTTTAAAATTTTAGCCGAGAAAAATATTTTCAAAAAACCAGACACCAAATGGTATTTTATAGACGGGAGCTTTATCTCAAACTTAACCGACACTTGGTCTCCAGTGCACCACAAGTGGCATTTCACCACTGCCAATCATTTGAACGCCCGCCGTTTGCAGAAGGTGTGGTTCGCCGGGTCCACTTGCGATTCTGATGACCGCTACACCGCTTCCGGCACTTACGTATTGTTGCCAAAGTTTACCGAAGATGTGCCAGATCTATATCTGGTTGTTTTTGACACCGGCTCCTACCAAGATACTTTTGAAAACAATCACTGCTTGCTTTCCAAGCCGGCGATGGTGATCTGCCAGAACGGAGAGGTGAAGCTTTCCCGCAAAAGACAAACGCCAGAAGAGATAGGCAAGCTCTTCGGCTGGAACGGAGATCATAAATAAAATACAAAAAACATGAGCGAAAACATCCCAGATAATTTTTTAGGCATTCCGGAAGTTCTGCCCAAAGATGCAGAGGTTTTGGTCTTGCCTGTTCCGCTAGAGGCCACGGTATCTTTTGGTGGTGGCACCAAGAATGGCCCAAAGGCTATCATTGACGCTTCCAAGCAAGTGGAGCTTTATGACCACGAGCTCGGCTATGAAGTGAACCAAAAAGTAAAGATAGCCACCTTGCCGGCGATTGTTTTTAAGGAGTCTGATGCCGAGAAAGCGCAGAACGTAATCGCGCAGACGGCGGGGCCCCTGACCGATAAATTTATCCTAAGTTTGGGCGGGGAGCATTCCATCACTCCGGCCTTGGTGGGCGAGTACCTGAAAAAATATCCGGATCTGTCCATTTTATATTTTGACGCGCATACCGACCTGCGGGAAGAATGGGAGGGGAGCCGGTGGTCGCACGCTTGCGCGGCCAAGCGATGTGAAGAGCTGGGGGTGGCCAACATCGTGTGGGTGGGCATTAGGAACACTTCTCTCTCCGAACAGCCGTACCTAAACAAAGAACAGGTGAATTATGGAAATATTTATGATTTGAAAAAGATTCTTAGTCAGCTTTCAAAAAATGTTTACCTCACTTTTGATGTGGACTGCCTGGACCTTTCCACCATGCCGGCCACTGGCACGCCGGAGCCCGGAGGCCTCTCTTGGATACAAGTGCTGGAGATTTTTGAAGCAGTCACCAAAGAGAAAAACGTCGTCGGCGCCGACATCGTAGAGCTGGCCCCGGTCCCCGGCCTGCACGGATATGATTTTTTAACAGCCAAGTTGGCTTTCAAACTAATTGGTTATAAATTTAAGGACAAACTAAAAGGAAATTAGTTCTTGAAAAAAGCCTTGCGCAGGAAATTAGAAAATAAAGGAGGTATTCCGACTATTATTTTCTTGATTGACGAGCAGAGCAAATTTCAAGCTTGAAATTATGTGTGCTTTTTGAGAGAAGCTAATTTCTTTTAGTTTGGAACATACTTTTCTATCAGCTTGTTTGCTTCAGCGGGATTTGCTTTGCATTCTAAGAGCGCGGTCAGCATGAGCGGAGCGACGATGGTGGCGTCAGACTCGACAACGAACATCGGAGTGTCTTTGGTGAGCTTGTCCCAAGTTATTTTTTCGTTCGGTGTGGCGCCCGAGTACGAGCCGTAGGAAGTGGTGGAGTCTGAGATCTGGCAGAAGTACGCCCAAGGCTTCACTGGAACCTCCATGTCGTATTTGAGCGAAGGCACGACGCAGATAGGGAAGTCCCCGGCGATGCCTCCGCCGATCTGGAAGAAGCCGATGCCCTCGCCCTCGGAGAGCTTTTGGTATTGGTCGTAGAAAGCGCCCATGTATTCTATCCCGGACTTCGCGATGCTGGCGCTAGCGTCGCCCAGCTTCACATGCGAGGCAAAAATGTTGCCGAAGGTGGAGTCTTCATAGCCGGGGACGACGATGGGGATGTTGTTCTCCGCGGCGGCGAGGAGCCAGCATTCGTCGGCTTTGCCTTCGTGTTTCTCCTTCCCTATAGCTTGGATCAAATCATAAAAATATTCATGCCAGAATTTACGGGTGTTTTCGGCAGTGGCCTTTTCCCACACGGGCACTATCAGGCTCTCCACCGCGCGAAAAGCTTCGTCTTCGGGGATGCTGGTGTCGGTCACCCGGCGCATGCGGTTTTCTAGAATTTTCGTGTCGTCGTCTTTGGTAAAGTACCGGTAGTCGGGAAAGTCTTTATAGCTGTCGTGCGCCACCAGGCGAAAGAGCGACTCCTCGAGGTTGGCTCCCGTGACGGACATGCCGTGAATGAGGCCGTTCCGGATAGCCGGCGCGAGCGTGATGCCGAGCTGGGCCGAGCTCATCGCTCCGGCCACCGCCCAAAACATTTTCCCGCCTTTTTCTATGTGGCGCCAGTAGGCGAGGAGCGCATCTCGTGTAGCGCGAGCGTTAAAGTTTTTATAATTTTTTAAAATAAATTCCAAAGTTGCAAGGTTGTTCATGATTTTTTATATTATTTTAATAATGTAAACTTTTTTGTTTGGTAATTGTAACATATGCTCTAAAATAAAAAAGGGGTCGAACGGTCGCAGAGCGAAGTTCGACCCCAAAAACTATCTATTCTGTCTTTTTTAGGTTCATCATACCGATAGTAAGCACGATACTAGATACAATGAACACCACTACCTCCCACCTTATGTTTTCCAACACGAGGTCCTTGGCCGATAATATAACCAAGGCTAAACCCATAATGGTACCAATCAAACTCATCGCCCCTTTTATGATTTTGAGGTTTTTGTCACTTTTTACGTATATAACCCTAGCCATATTTTCTCCTTCAAGTATTTTTTTTCAGCCCATGAGTCCACATCTGTGGCTTTGATGGGTCTGATCAATCTGTTTTTTAAGTTTTCTAAGAACCACTCTCGCTTTAGAGAACATATTATCCCTAATGTCAACATAAAGCAAATTTTTTAACAATATTGACAAAATAATCACAATTTGTTAGAATTCCAACATGATAACCATAAACCAAGTAGCAAAAGACATTATTAATCGTTCGCCCTTTTTATTAGAAGTGCTGTATGAAGATGTCGCCAACATTTCAGGAATAGCTAGAAGAATACGCCCCCAAATAGAGAAAAAGCTCTTAGAGGAGGTGTCTGAAGAAGCAGTAGCTATGGCTCTGCGCAGAATCAAGAAAAATCTTAAGGCGCCAACTTCAGACGAGGAAATACTAAAAGACACAAAAAACATTACTGTGCGCTCAAATCTTATTGAGTTTGTATTCCCAAACTCTTCGGATATTATCGAAATACATCAAGAGATTTTAGAAAAAACAAAAAACAAAAAAGATTCATTCTTCAATATATCGACGGGGCACTCTGAATCAATAATCGTTGTAAACAGTGAGCTAGAAAAAGAGGTAGATAAAATCTTAAAAGACCAAAAGGGTATTATGAAAATAAAAGATTTATCTTCAATTACCATGAAGTTCGGAGATAAACTTACCCTAGATACTCCGGGGGTATATTATGTAGTATTGAAAGCTTTGGCTTGGAATGGCATAAGCGCCATCGAGGTGGCATCCGTTGGTTGGGAGCTAACCATGCTTTTCAAAAATGATACAGTAGACCGAGCCTTTTCGGTTATTAAATCTTTAACTTCGTAATTGCTCTAAAGAAAATACTTTGTCAAGGTTTATTGACGGGCTCTTTTCAATCTCTCTTTTTTAGCCACAGGTATAACAAATTCTTGTCTACTAGCTTTAATCGGTTTAATTATTTCATTTTCCAATACACCCATAACGTAATCCTGATGTTTCTGAAAAGCTCCATTACTTTCAAATTGTTCCTTTGGTCTAATATACCATTTTTGCCACCAGAGACGGAGAATTTCTTCAAGTTTTATAACTGGTATTTTATCTTTATGGCCCTTAATCGCAACTTGTAAATTTTCGACATAATGTGGATCATTAACAGGAGTACCGTCTGGATTCCACTCAAATGGAGGCAAACGATAAAAAATTTGTTTAGAAAAATCAGGTTCGCTTGTATTCGGATCAGTATAATAAAGCCGGCGAGCGGAATTGCTGGATTCAAATAAAGATATTCTATTAAAAAAGGCTTCGGCTTCGTCCACTGCCTCTCCAACAACAGAATTAAGCTCGCCTAATTTTGTAATTTCCTCTAAAAAACTTTCATCTATTTTTTTTGTAACGCCAGTTCCTTGTTGTTTTGTTTCGGTTGCGAGTAAGCGTACGGCTAATATATCTTTTATAAGCGAACCATAGGCGCCACTAATGACATTACCGTTTTTGTCTTTTGCAATCAGACATAAAAAACAATTATCAGGATCCTGTCGCCTCAGTTCTTCTTTAAAGCTCTCAAGTGGTTCTAACTCTGCTGGATTAAAAATGGTTCCTAAAAATTCATGAAATTTTTTTAAATCAATAGACTCAGGGTCGGTCACTCTTTTAATGGAAATTTTTTTTTCAGTTTCTTTTGTCGAGCTGTGTCCAATTTGCGCTAAAGATGGTGTTTCTTTCATAAGTAAAAAATCATTAATAATATTTACAGTTTAGGTGGTTTTACTTTAAATGTCAAAAAAATAATTTATTACTCTCTTTTATCAAGAAATTGAGGAGAGTACTAAAATACTGACAATGACTAAAATAATTCCGAAAAATTGATGGGGCTTTAATTTTTCTTTATTAATAAATATGCCGAATAAGGCAGATAATGCGATATAGCTTTCGCTAATAGTGGTGGCGATGGAAATGGAAATGTAAGTCATCGCAAGAGCAAAAGCAATCCAGCCGATATTATCTAAAATACTCTGAATTAAAATAATTCCGCTATTTCTTTTTATGTCTTCCCTGAGATTTTTAAACTCTCCGCTTAAAATTAGATAAACACCTGTGACAAGCATAAATAAAGTATGGGTAAACCAAATGGTGAGCAAGGGTGAAGTTTGCTGACTGGAGATACCGGTCAAAAAGTTCGTCAACGCCATACCGACAGCCCCAACCCCAGCCAGGATAGCTCCTTTTTCCACAACCCATCGGCGGACATCCAGGTGTTTTCTTTCTTTTGCGACTGTGAATATTATGCCTAAAAAAGTTAAAGCAATCAGGATAAACTGGGGCAACAAGAGATGTTCTCTTCCTAAAACTACGCTCAAGCCCACCGTGAGCGGAAGCTCTAGTCCGATCAAAGGGTCAACTACAGCAATTTTCCCTTTTTTAAGTGCCAGAAAATAAAACAAGGTAAAAGTGATTGATACTACGGCTAAAAGCAGCAATAAATATAGATTATTTAGGCTTGAGATTACTGTCAGTAATTCTTTTTGAATAAATAAAAAAAGACCCACTGATCCTAAAATACCAATAAAAAATAATGACTTCCATATGCCAACTTGCCGGACAGTTTTTTGGATGAAAAAATCTCCAAAGCCCCAAGCAAACAACGCAACAAAAGAAAAAATTATTCCAGTGCTAAGCATAAAATAGTATTAAAAAAAGTTTCATAGAGATGTTACTTTTTTGCTTTTGTTTTTAAGTGTTGCAATTCTTTGGCTACATCTTTTAGTTCTTCTATTATTAGTTTATGGTCAAATTCTAATATGCTCTCCATTTTATTTTCGGAAATTCCGTGCGAATGAGTAACTGTTTCAAATATATGATTTAATAATTTAGCAGCCAGCTCAGATTCTTGCATTAACCAATTTACCCTAATTACCAACCTAAGATAATTTGGCTCTTTTGGGGCATTTTTTATAATATCTTCAACGAAACTCAAAGTATCCTCGTAATTCTTTCTGGTCGGGCTTGATTCCAAGACTTCAGCAATCCAATCACTAAGGACTGGGCGTATATTTTTTTCTGCTATCACTTTAACCAACCTAATTTCTTTTTGATTTTTAATCTTACTCTTACTTTTTGTTTTAATTTTTGTCATATAAAAATATATTAACATAAAAATTTTACAATAGAAAATCCCCTGCGTTTAGGCAGGGGACTCTCATTTTCTTTGCAGGTATCTATAAGCCGAATTCTGTCCTCCGACCAAGGTCGGACCGATAGCAATTTGTCTAGGCCCTCGGTTACCCTCGGGCTCAAGCGATTCTCCCCACTTCGCGCAAGGCTATGCGGGGCACGATCTTGCACACACGTAAGTATTTTGCCGTTTCACCCGAACTAAATCGGTTCGTCACTGTTCGCAACTCTGTCCTTGCGGACGACGGGCGTTACCCGCTACGCTTCTCCGGCTTGCGCCAGAATGTGTGTTCGGACTTTCCTCTCCGACCTGGGTCGGAGTAGCTATCCAATACCTGCCTTTGTATGGTAACTCTCTTGCATTTTTATTGCAAGTGTGCTATACTTTTTCTGTGAGTGTAAGGAGTGATCTTACATTAATCGTGAACAACATAAGTGCCGCAAAACCCCGTCGCAAGACGGGGTTTTGTTTTTTTATGTTATAATTTTAGGCACAGCATGAATTTCAAGAAATTTAAAAAATTAAAGCTCACTATCGTCTTTATTGTTTTAGGTTTCGGGGCGGTGGTGTCGCTCTTAGTTTATTACAGCTTGGACCCGGCGCTTCTCACCAAGCTTTCTTTTTATTTAGACTTAGCCAACCCTGCTGTGCGGATAGTCCGGGTGCAGGAAGGTTTGCGCAAGGAAGAAATAGCCAACGTCATGGCCGACAAATTAGGCTGGGACGAAAAAGCCAAGAACGATTTTATAAACGCGCACCTAGCCATGAATACCGACAACCAAGAAGGGCATTATTTCCCGGAGACTTACCTCATAAACAAAGACGAAGGACCTTCGGTGGTCAGCGCCACGATGTTCGAGGAGTTTGACAAAGAAACAGGGAAGATCAAACAGCCCAAGTCAACCCAAATAATAAATCCTGAAATGGCTCTGAAGATCGCCTCGATCATCCAGCGAGAAAGCAACGGCAAAGTGGACATGAGGCTGATCTCGGGGATTATTTGGAATCGTATCTGGAGCGGAATGAAGCTGCAGATCGACGCCACGGTACAGTACGCCAAAGGCAACGCCGAAGACGGCTGGTGGAAGCAGGTGAACAAAGGCGACACAAAAATAGATTCTCCTTACAACACTTACCTTTACGTGGGGCTTCCGCCGGGAGCCATTGCAAACCCTGGGCTGGATGCTATCGCCGCCGCCTACAACCCTCAGAAGACAGAATGCTTGTTTTATTTGCACGATAAGCGCGGGCAGATACACTGCTCTAAAACTTACGAACAACACAAGAGAAACATAGAAATATATTTCTAGAGATAAAAGCCAGGCAAGACCTCACATGTGAGGTCTTGCCTGGCTTTCTTATACCACGCGGATTTTTTCTTCCATCGTTTTTGCTTTGGCGCGAGCTTCCTGGATATTTTTGCCAGTAGCGAGCGCCACGGCCATCCGGCGGTGCGGATAGGCGGCAGGCTTGCCGAATATCCGCACCGCAGTGTCTGGAGTTTTTAGCGCTTCCTCAATGCCGGAAAAAGCCGGATTGTTTGTTTTTATTTCGGACAAAATTGCCCTAGAAGCTCCGGGCACGCAGGAGATCCGAGGGATAGGCAGGCCGAGGATCGCTCGGACGTGTAGCTCCATCTCGCTCATGTTTTGGGTGAGCATGGTGACCATGCCGGTGTCGTGTGGGCGGGGAGAAACTTCGGAAAAATATACTTCGTTGCCTTTTATAAAAAGCTCCACGCCAAAGATCCCGCGCCCGCCGAGCGCGTCGGTAACTTTTTTAGCAATCTTCTCTGCCTTGTCAAGGTTCGACCTTGACATCGGCTGGGGTTGCCAGCTCTCGCGGTAATCGCCGTCTATCTGGATGTGCCCGATCGGCGCGCAAAAGCTTGTGCCGTTTTCGTGCCGGACGGTGAGCAGGGTAATCTCATAATCAAAATTAATTTTTCCCTCGACGATAACTTTGCCGGTGTTGCCTCGGGCTTCGGCGCTTGCGTATTTCCAGGCCTTCGCCAAATCTTTTTTATTTTTAGCCTTGCTTTGGCCATGGCCTGAGGAAGACATGGTCGGCTTGATGAAGCAAGGATAGCCCACCGCTTCCGCTCCTTTTTCTAATTCTGCCAAGCTAGAGGCGAAGCGGTACGGGCTGGTCGGCAATTTTAATTTCTCCGCGGCCAGCCGGCGGATGTTCTCGCGGTTCATGGTGGTCTTGGTGGCCAAGGCAGTGGGGATCACCTTCCAGCCTTCTTTTTCTAATTCAAGCAGAGTGTCGGTAGCTATGGCTTCTATCTCCGGCACGATAAAATCCGGCTTTTCTTTTTCTACCACTAGACGGATGTTTTTACCTTCCAGCATCGGGAAAACGTATGACCTGGTGGCCACTTGCATTGCCGGAGCATTTTTGTAACGGTCGCAGGCTATGACTTCACAGCCTAGGCGCTTTGTCTCGATAGTCACTTCCTTGCCTAATTCTCCGGACCCAAGGAGTAGAATTTTTTTGGTTTTAAAAATTTTAGGCATGATGTGAATCGTACAGGACTCTCGACCTACGGTCGCGGGTACTTTTCCGCCTCACTTCGTTCGTATGGAAAAGTCTTTCTCGTCCTGACACAAGCAAATCAATTTGCTTGTTTACGGGTGGACTACATCGGACTCCATTGGGAACAAATTGTAGCAGAATTGCACGAATGGAGCAAGGTTATGGCCTTTGAACGGACGTTAACTGTTTCCGTTTGAACTTAATTTATCTATGTAAAAAATACTTTAAATTTTCAGTTAAAGGTGTTATGATTTGAACATCATTATGAATTTTGAAAAGAACACAATCAAAGAGTTAAAGGTGTCTCAAAAAGAAGCTTTTGCTGAAAAAAAGGAAGATTTAGAGTTGGTTAAACAAATACTAGAAGAACAATTTGGGAAGGAAGGATTGCCCAAGGATCTAGTTTTGGAGATGGTCAATATTAGAAAAGAGATACGAAATGAAATAGAAAATGAAAATTTTGTAGCTGAATTGGATGAAACAATTGATAGTCGTATTAAATTATTGGTAGCTAAGATTTGTAATTTAAATTTTGAAGATGAAAAAGAGTTAGACCAAAATCAAAAAGAACTCTTATCATCACTAAGATTATATTTTGATTCCTATCGTCTAGCACATAACGCTGGAAAATTCAGAAGCAATGTTGATGAAGTAAAGGCTAAAATTATTAAAGATAGTGAAGATAGAAAAACAAATTTTTATTCAGAAAAAGACAAGCAAGAAGAATTAATATCTGGGTTGAAAGAGAAATATGAAAATGCTGGATTTTCAGAAGAAGAATTTAAAGAGTTGGTTGAAATCTGTGACTTGAAGGATTTAGAGAATTTACCTATCCACGAAATAAAAATGATGGGGAAAATTAAGGATATATTTTCTCGTTTTATGGGAGGTGATAAAACAAAATATGTTGGATTATCAGCCGCATTAATGGTGCCAGCATTTATTCAGGGATATGCACCAATGTTATTCGCTGATGCTTTTAAGGGCAGCCAAACTGATATCAAGCAAATCATTTTATATGCTCTTGTTTCTAGTGGTGGTGCTGGTTTGTCAGTTTTAATACAAAAGCAGTATAAAAATTTTATAAATAAAAACTATCAAAAAGAAGGTGGGATCAGCGAATTCACTGCTACTAATCTAACTGAAATGCCACCAGATGAAATCCAGAAATTTGGACAAGAAACGGTAAAACAAAGAGCTAGTAAAGGTCGCAACAGTTACGAGGATGTTCTAAATGCTTTTAGCTTCGATGTTTTACCTGCCGTAACAACATTAACCACAAGTGCTGTAATGCTTTACGAAAAGAGTCCAATACTGGCTGGTGGAACGGTTATAGCCTCAGGTATAACTATTGCTTTAGAGAAATATTTTCAAAAAGTTGGTAAATTTTGGGAGAAAGAAAGAGATTCTGAAAGAACTTCTGAACAAATGGCTCAAAAATTAAGCGAGCAACTCAATGCTCATATGGAAATTATCTTAGCTGGAGAGAAAGAGAAATTCTTTAATGAGATTAAGGAATTTATAGAGAAAGAAAAATTGGCTGGGAGTAACAGAGAATTTTTTGATGTTTTACAGAATGCCTTTTTTAGATTTTCTGGTGCTATTAATTTTACGTTAGCTGGTGTTGCTAGTTTGTTGGCTGGTGGTTCCCCAGACAAAACTATTGCTGCTATTTTATATTCTAGTAATTTTAATCAAGGGATTCAAGATTTATTGAGTACAAAGAAAAAACTATTGAGGTCTTTAAGAAACATTATGCAAATGGAGTTAATGTTTAACGGCTATGCTCAAGAAGAAAGTGAGAAAGAAAAAAGTCGAGTAGGTGTCAATCAGATTGAAGGTGGGGATATTAGTTTAAGAGACGTTAATGTTGAACTAGATGGTAATCAGATACTAAGTGGTGTTGATTTAGATATACCCACAGGCTCAATGGCTTATCTAGAAGGTGCAAGTGGAGCTGGGAAAACTACTTTAATGAAGATAATTTCTGGCTACTATCATCCAACCTCTGGTGAAGTTAAGTTTGGCGGTGTTAAGGTAGACGATATTAAGAAAACTGGAGAAGAATCTATTTATAATAAAATTGCTTATTTGTCACAGTTCCCTTATTTGTTTGAGGAAAGTTTGAAAAATAATTTGAGATTTGGTCAAGGAGAAGAAATAAATGATGATAAAATGAAAGAAGTTTTAAGAGATGTCGGTCTTAGTGAAAGATTTAGAGATCTAAATGAAAAGCTTTTCGGCGGTTCTGGTGATGCTGGTAAAACTTCAGGAGGAGAAACTTCTAGAATTGGCTTAGCTCGAGTTTTACTAAAAATAAGAAATAGTGATTGTAGGTTGGTGTTCTTGGACGAACCTACTGCTTCTGTGGACGAAGCTACTAAAAAGGATATTGCTGATGTTATTAATAAAGAGAAGGCAAAGAGGCCAGAAACAACTTTCATTGTCATAAGTCATGATAAGCAATTTGTGGAAATGTTGAATTGCAACATTAAAGTAAAAATGGAGAAAGGAAAAATAATATAAGGGTACAAAACCACAAGTACAATCAAATGGATGTTCGGATTTCTCCGATCCTTCCTTGTCATGTGGGTGCTCAGCTATATCTCCAATTGTGGTATTGGACACTAAAATATCCCTCCTTGCCATATATAGAGTCAGCTACTCGACATTAACCACCAAATACCGCAATTTATAATGGTTTTAGCTATAAAATGATCCTAAATAACTCAACTATGTTTGCTATAAACAAAAAAGAAGAAGCAAGAACCAAAAGATATGCTAAAAATATAGTAATGGTTAACGGATGGAAGATAAAGAATTTCTTTTGATCAGCTACAGGTGCTTTTTTGATGTAAAGAATACCTAAATATATTGAGCATAAGAATAAAAACAAATACGCAATCATCCAAGTAGCTGTAGCAAAAAGGAAAGGAAATATTCCAGGGTTAAGAATTAATGCGCCTCCTGCGACAAAGAATATAGCTGAGAAAATTAAATTCAATTTGTTGTTTTGATTATTCATGTATTTTTAGTTAGTTTGATAATGCTTTAGCCTCGTTATACCTCTCTATAGCTTTTGTACATTTATTATCCACCCAAAACTGATATCTTGCCTTATTCCAATCTCCTAGTGTTGCGTTCGGATGATTGTCGTAGAAGTTATTTGTCCATTTATTCATATCTGACATCTTCTCGTTAAGCCCTGCATTGGTGTCAGCATAGTCATCTGGACATTTTGAAAGTTTATTTGGTGCTGGCCCATAATGGAAATACAAAATAGCTAGAGCAATAAATATAACTGGTATTAAGATATAAAATACTTTTCTCTCCATATTTAGTTAAATGGGAAAGGTGTCTTTAATATTACATTTGAAAATATTACAAATGATTTTGTTGAAATGTTTTCTTTGAGAATTTGTTTAAAACTTGATTGTTGATCTGTTAAAAACATATTCCAAGTATCTCCTGTTGCTTTCTCACCCAATACCCAAAACTTAGTATTGGGAACTTTTATTTTTACTTTATCTTTCTCTTTAATATCCATAGCTTTAAAGTATTAAAAATAAATTTAAGGAAGTACTGTGTAAATTATTTGCGCATTATCGTCGCAAGAGTAAGCAGCCCAATTACACCCACTAGATCTTCTATGATAATTATCATTAGAGCTTTTGATATAGGCATACATGAAATAACGAGCAGAAATATCTTCAGTCGTAAAAGTTTTGGTATATGTTAAGTCTGTACTCCATGGCTTCATTCCGCCTTCTTTTACCCAGTCATAACCTTGAGGAAGAATGAAGGCGAGTACTCCAGAGGTTTCTTCTCCAGTCACTTTAATAGTGAAATTTAAAGTTTCTCCTACATGAACCGTAGGATATGGGGATGAGGATGAACTAGCCCAAGATTCAGCGACGGAAGAATGTACGCAATTTCCTTTATTATCACAAAATGATTCAATGATCGGCTTGTCTGGCATTACATATGCTTGAGGCTGTGGTGGGGTTGGTGAGGTGGGGGCTTGATATGTTGGTTGATTAACTATATGAGGTGTATTTGAAACTACTGGAATATTTATAGTAGGTGTAGGGATAGCAGTACTGCCACATGACATACCATCGATTGAACTGAATCCTATACTTGAATTGCAACCTGCTGGAAATGTTTGACTGTTATTAACAACAACAGATGTAGCAGTACAGGGTCCTACAACTGGACACGGTCCCGTCGTAATTACTCCATTACTACCTCCTCCACTTTTAGAAATAATTGGAGGAGTTGAAGTATTTGTAATAATTTTTTTTGATATTGGTTGAGTGTTTTGTTTTTCTTTTTTAGATATTACTTTTTCAACTTGTTTGTCGCTAGTGGAAATAGTAGGGGTTGGAGTCGGGATAGAAACTTGAACTACTGGAGGTTGGACAACTTGTTTTTTAAACCAGGAGAATGGATTCCACCAACTAGCAAACACTAAGTTTGGAATAAAAAAAGAAAACAATAAAAAAACAATTATTCTATTTTTCATATTTTCGCGTGGGTTTTACTAATAATATAATCCAAGAGGTAGCAAAAAAGGCTACATAAGATCGCGATAATCTCTTTCGAGACTATCCTATGCACCTTTCAATGCACAGACCCACGCGAGTAGTTGCGACTTCTGTAGCCGTTTTTACTCGCGTGGGATTTCTTATATACCGTGCCATTTCTGGTTTAGGATTGTACATATATGATAGCACTCATTGAACTAATTATACAACCCTAAAAAGCTGTAGAAAATTAAAAAATTTTTAGCCCATATTGAATTTATATATTGGAATTGAATCGAGACAGCCCCTAGGTGCCTTTATACGAAACACGGTTTTAAATAACCCTTATAAAACAACACCTTGAAATTGATCACTCGTACCAATAGCCCCAACGTGATACATTATGCCTTTTTGAGTTTTGGAGTCGCGGAAGCAGTTAATAACCTTTACCTGGTACTCATGAAATTTATTCAGTACCTAAATCGTCTGCCCCCCCATGCTCATATTTATAAATACTCAATAACAACAAATAAAACTATTTAGTTAGTGAAGACTAGGTCGAATATATAAGTCTTCAAGCACGAGTTGTCCCTCGCGCAAATTTAATCTACTAGTTATAAATCACTATGTTAAAAAGTGTAAAACAAATTATCGAAGGTCCAGTGTCAGAATACACAGGATCAGAAGCAACAAGGTTGATGGTTGAAGAACAGATAAAAGCAAAGTACGGAGTATCAGAAATAAAAAATCTGGATTGCTATCACAACATGAGAACTTTTAAGTCATGGGCCAATCTAGGATTCAAAATTCGAAGGGGTGAACATGCTTTTAAATCAATCACATATGTCGAACAAAAAGATCCATCTGGCAATGTGATAAAAAAATACCGTCGTCCTGTATCACTCTTCTACTATAGGCAAATCGAGCCCATTACTTCAAACAAATCTGTATGAAGAAAATAAACACAATCAGTTATCAGTATAGGCACGGAGTAAAAAGAGATCGTCCTACAGCTCCAAAGCTTACCATAGCAAACCATATTTTAGAGAAGTATGGTTTTTTTATTGGCGACAAGGTGAATGTCGAATACTCACCAAACTTAATTACTATTAGCAAATTAAATTAACATCATGAATACGACAACATATAAAAATCAGATAAAATCTCCGTTTCAAATAGCACCAAGAAAACCGTTTGAAAGGAAAGATCCGTTAAGGGAAGAGATAAAGAAAAACACAGGCAGTTTTAATTTGTCTGTGACGGTGGAAGAGGATGTAGCCACCAAATCTTTATTCAGTCACATTCAGGGCTTTATTGGTTTCATAGCAACAATTAAAAAGGACAATGTAGTCCTAGGAATTGGTCGAGGTTCAACCATCCTAAATAAAATGAACAAGTATGTTGAACGCAATATTCGTTTTGCCTTTGGCAGTTCCATAATTGACGGCATAAGTCGTTCTATTAAAACAATGGATGATCTCTTTATCAAAACTAGCAATCAAGAAAATCCTGGAATCTTAAATGAAGAAACAAATGAAATTGATTACACTCCTGAGCTTGCTTCCGAGCGTCAAAAATCCTACCTACGTCAGCTAATTAGCCTTAATGTGCTGGACGAAAGAGAAAGGAATCAGTGGGAGTCAGAAATAGACGAACTTACGAAGGACGAAGCTTCGGAGAAAATTCAATTCTTTATGCGGTAGTCTGGTGGTGAATAATTAAGGGGGCTATACTTTTTGTGTAGCCTCCTTTTTTATTTATTCCCGATGTTCCATTTATGCGTTGTGTGAGTATACCTGTGTTTGGACATAAATCTCCTGTGTGGCTTATCCTGTGAATGCAAATACTTTTGTTCTTGCGGTTGCGCCCGCAGACGCTTAGATACAAATCTATACGGGCGGAAACTAGTAAAAAGATTCTTGAAGTGGTTAAGGAATGTCATAAACTATATTATATACGATACAAATTCCTCCAGTAAGCTTCCTTTATTAATCCTAGTATTTAACTGTTAAAGTAATATAATAGGGTTATGGAATCAGAAACTAAACAATGCCAGAACTGCAAAAGTGACTTTATCATAGAGCCAGATGATTTTGGGTTTTATGAGAAAATGAAAATACCAATACCTACATGGTGTCCTGATTGTAGAATGGTTCGTCGTCTTGTGTGGAGGAATGAACGTAATTTATTTCGCAGAAAGGACGCACTGATTGGAAAAGATTCTTTTTCTGGTTTTCCTGCCGAAGCCAATTTAAATACATATGAAAATGATTATTGGCACGGAGATAAATGGGATTCTTTAGATTACGGAATAGATTATGATTTTTCAAAACCATTCTTTAAGCAATTTAATGATTTATTATCTCTTGTTCCATTGCCAGCAAAATCATCTGCAGGTTTTATGATTAATTCAGATTATTGTAACGAAGCTGGAAGACTTCGTAATGCATATTTGTGTTTCGACTCAGATTTTGTTGAAGATTCAGCCTATTTAGTTAAAGCAACAAATATCAAAAATACTTTAGATTCTCATGAAATCATAGAAGATGAACTATGTTATGAGGATGTTATGGTTTATAAATCTTATAGAACTTTTTATTCTCTAGATTGTGAAAGTTGTGTAGACGTTTGGTTTAGCAAAGGACTTCGAGGATGTACTAATTGTTTTGGATGCGTAAATTTAAGAGGCAAATCAAATTATTTTTTTAATGAACCATTATCAAAACAAGAATATGAAAAAAAATTATCTGAACTAAAACTTGGATCATATGAATCAATTGCTAAATTACGCCATAAAGCTTTAGAATTTTGGCAGAAATTCCCAGTAAAATACTATCATGGTATACGAAATCGTAATTGTACTGGTGAGCGAATAAGTGATTCGAAAAATGTTCGTGATTCTGTCTCAATCCAAGAAGGTGAAAATATGCGCTATATTCAAATCGTTGCCCTCAAAGCAGCTAATTCATACGACAGTGTTCAGCTTTTTATGGGAGTTGAAAATGCTTATGAATGTGCAACCTGCGGAGAGGGGGCGTACAATCTTAAATATTGTTTTAATTGTTGGAGTGAATCACGAGACCTTGAATATTGTGGTTATTGTATAGGATCATCTGATTGTTTTGGTTGTATAGGATTAAAAAAGAAGCAATATTGTATTTTTAATAAACAATATACAAAGGAAGAATTCTTTGAGTTGAAAGATAAAATCATAAAACATATGGATGAAATGCCATATGTTGACTCGCTAAATAGATTATATAAATACGGTGAATTTTTTCCATCTGAGTTTTCACCTCTCGCATATAATGAAAGTTTGGCACAAGATTATGTTCCGTTAAATTCAAAACAAGCTAAAGAAAAAGGATTTATATGGCGTGAGCCAAATGCGCGCGAGTTTCAAACTACAACTCAAGGCGTAGATTTACCTGATTCGATTAATGATGTGTCGGATGATATTCTTAAAGAAGTTATTGCTTGTGAGATATGTAAACGTGCTTACAGAATAGTTTCTATTGAATTACAATTCTATAAGCGTATTGGCTTACCCTTACCTCACAGGTGTCATAATTGTCGATTTTTAGATCGTTATAAATTTATTAATAAACCAAAACTATATCATCGTACTTGTATGAACAAAGGATGTGGAAACGAATTTAAAACATCCTATTCTCCAGAACAGCCCGATATCGTTTACTGCGAGAGGTGCTATCAGCAGGAAGTGTATTAAACGATTAGCTTTAGGTTAGGTAGTGTCGAGAAATTGCTTTATTTATTATTAATTTAGAATATAATATATCTATGGAAATAACATTAAGTACAACTATCAGTTTCGTGTTGGGAATTACTATAGGAAGTATCGCAATGAATTTTTACTGGATTAAAAAATCACAAAAAAGTAAGGGGGATAAATCTCCAAATATTATGGGTGATAATAATTCACTTAAACTTTAAATGCTTAATTCAGTCAAACAAAGTAGTGATGGTAATAACTCACCAAATATAATTGGCGATGACAATACTCTACATTTTGGTACTAAAGATAAATTAACAAATGAAGTGGATACAATGCTTAACGTAATTACACTTATTCCAGAAATTGCTCGCGAACAGGGAGTTTCAGCAGATCAGGTAGATCATCCGAAGGATTTTTTAACCAAAATTGAAGTAAGATTTGAATTATATACAACGCAACTCAAGGAGAAATTTAAAGAGTTACATCTTTTGTATAAAAATTCTTACGATGAAGCAAAGAGAAATTCTGGTATTGATGAATTTGGTTTTGAAGAGATGTGTAATTACTTAAGAAATTTAAGTCTAGAAATTTTATCCAAAAATAACGATAACCCAATTCAGTCCTTGAAAGCACTCTGCGATCTTTTTGAGGATAAGTTTGCAAAAGGAGCTGATAAAAATTTCAGTGCTGGAGCGATAGAATATTTTTTATATAAACAATTAGTGGAGTGTAATGTGTTCCCGAATCCAATTTCGGAATAATTATGGAAATAAAAAAGCTTTTAATTTCACAAGAACAAGATGTTAGAGATTCTAGCGTATATGCTGGCTATTTGATATTAAAAGAACTAAAAAAAGCAGAAAGAATGTCAATTTTTGACTTGCATCAAGCACTTAAAACAAAAGACAGAGGATTTACTTATAGTAATGCCATGTATGCTTTAATATTCTTATTTATGAATGGACTAGTAGATTTTGATGAACCATATATTTATCGTTTAAAAATATGATCACTTTAAAGAAATTATCATTTTCTCCAAATACGTTTAAAGATAAAAAGCTTGAATCTGTAACTTTCGAGTCGGGTCTTAACTTTATAATAGGTGATAAATCTGAATCAGTAAAAAATAAAAAAGAAAAAAACAAAATGAATGGTGTAGGCAAATCATTACTAATTGAGTCAATAAACTTTTGTCTTTTTAAAAAACTAGAAGATAGTAGAGTAAATAAAATTCCTGATATAAACCTAGATCCTAGTATTTATTTTTGCTTAGATTTTGAAATTGAAACAGAAGACAAAATAAAAAAAGTTCAAATTAGAAGAAATCGCACAGAAAATGATCCGATATCAATCTGGGTAGATGATGAGGAAAAATCATTTGACGATCTAAAAGATGCTAAAAAATATGTAGAGTACTTAGTTTTTGGGAGTAAACTAACAGAACATCCATCATTAAGAAGCTTACTTTCTATACTAATCAGAGAAGAAGATAGTTTATATAAAGATATTTTAAAACCATATCATAATTCGTCCTTGTCTTCCTTTGAGGATTTACTCAAACCTCATTTTTACTTATTCCAAATTAACCTTGAATTATTAGACAAGATTAAGAAAGTTTCTACTGACCTAAAAGTAACTACAAAGAGTTTAGCCTCTTTACGGTCCGATTTTAAAAACAATGGAATCGCAGAAAAGGAAGTGGGTTCTTACATAAATGACCTAAGAGACAGTGTAGAGAAACTAAATCTGGCTATTGACCAATTACACCCCTCAGAAGCCATGACACAGACAAAGAATGAGATGATTAACTTGCAGATTCAACTCGAAAAACTGGTTGCAACAAAAGCAAGCAAGGAATACTTAATGAGAAAAATTAAATCACTTCCAGAGCTTGAAAAAATCAATACAAAGCAAGTTCAAATTGTTTATAACTACTTCAAGGCGGGACTTGGCAACTTGGTGGAAAAATCATTTGAACAGGTATTGGATTTTAAGAAACAGGTAGATGATTTCCAAAATAGCTTAATGGGTGAAAAACTTAAAGAATTGATAGATGAAATGCAAGAAATAGATAAGCAGATATCAGTCATTGACGAACAAATTGCAAAGTTATACGAAAAAACTGAAGCTCGAGAGAAAATCGATAACTTGAAACAAGCAGTTCAGCTTGAAAGAGAAAAAAATATTCAACTAGATAAACTCTCATCAACGTATGAAATGTTGCAAAGTAAAATTGCTGAACAAAAAAATCTTAAAAAGAGAAAGGAGTCTCTTATAGAGGAGCTAGAAGTTGTTTTATTTGGGATAAAAGTTACCGTTTCCAGTTTTGAGGAAGATCTAAAAAAGATGCATGAATTTATCGCAGGAAATAAAAGATGCCAATTCCAAATTAATGTTGCAGAAAGTTTAGCCAATTTCGTAGAATTTGAGTACAGAATAAAATTAGATGGCAGTTCGGGAATTAATAGAATTAAAACTTTTATTTATGATTGCTTGCTGATGATCAATAAGACAACCTCAAAGAGACATCTTGGTTTTTTGATTCACGATAATATTTTCGCATCAACTGGACGAGACGATATGGTAAAGTCATTAAATTACCTATCTGATCTATCTAAGAAACATAAATTCCAATATATTTTAACCATTAACAAGGATGAATTTGAATCCCAGATAAAAGAGTTTAGTTTTGATTATAAAAAACATATTCGTACTGAACTTACAAGAGATAAACCGTTTTTGGGGTTTGAATATTCTGAATTGTAACATCTATTTTTAGTAAGTAAAAAAGTAAACTGGGTTAGAAATTTTGCAGGATTTATAAAATAATATGAATGTTTCAATTAAAAAACAAATGAGGTGGTTTGTATTAAAGCTTATTGATATAAGAGATGATTTGAATCGTACACCAGATCATGTGGCTGATATAGAATTTAGGTATGAAGATATTACCACAAGACAGGAATCAATATTTGGCATTATGGGGAGACCAGCATTTCAAAGAAAAGTTAAAGAAATGTTAGTTCGAATAAAAAAGGATGGAGAATTCTTAAGCAGTTTCAATAATTTTAATGCGAAGTTATTAAATTTAAAAGTTTTAGCTAATGGCAATATTAAGATTATAGGCTATCAAAAAGAATTATTAACTACATATTTTAAAAAAAGAATTTTAAAAGGGGAAAAGACTTTTGGTTTAGCAACAAATCCTGATGGTCAAAGTGTTTTAACGATATATGGAGAAAATACTGGCAAACGAATTGAATCACAGGAACAATATAGGGCATTTTGCTATTTTTTAAATAATCCTAACCGTATTATTCCTTACTTGGAAATTTTTGAAGAATTTAAAAGAGGAGCACTTCATGATGGTGATTATTGGCACAACAAATGTCCAACAGATGGAAAGAAGGAGGAATTTGTGCAAACT
>Ga0172379_10004194_pt1 | contig 21666 bp, 21 predicted proteins | sample GrowelOW334metaG_FD_119756 | JGI IMG/M metagenome (GOLD analysis project Ga0172379, IMG submission 119756) | Groundwater microbial communities from an aquifer near a municipal landfill in Southern Ontario, Canada - Groundwater well OW334 metaG | ecosystem: Environmental > Aquatic > Deep... | reverse complement strand
ATGCGACACACCGAGAAGGGTGCCTCTGCGCGCGCGGCCGCGGTCTCTACTTCTCCCGTTATTAACGCCGGCGACGGGGCAGGGCAGCACCCGACCCAGGCACTGCTCGACCTCTACACGATCAAGAAGGAGATCGGCAAGATAGACGGCGTGCACGTCGCCTTCGTCGGTGACTTAAAGAACGGGCGGACGGTCCGCTCGCTCACCTATCTGCTCGGCAAGTACGCGAAGGTGCATATCACCTACGTGTCGCCGAAGGGGCTCAAGATCGGCGACGATATCAAGCGCTATCTCGATAAGCACCACGTCGCCTACGACGAGCGAGAGAAGTGGGACGCCGTGCTGCCCTTAGTCGACGTGCTCTACCAGACGCGCATACAGAAGGAGCGCTTCAAGAGCCTCGCTGAGTATAAGAAGTACAAGGGCGGCTACGTGCTCACGCTGCGGGAGGTGAACAAGATGAAGAAGGGTTCGATTGTGATGCACCCCTTGCCGCGTATCGACGAACTCTTGCCCGAGGTAGACGCCTCACCCAAGGCAGCCTACTTCAAGGAGGCGAAGTACGGCCTCTTGGTGCGCATGGCGCTTCTCAAGGAGGTCTTCGCCAAGCGGTAGCTCTGCACTAAGGTATAATCTGGATATGGTGAAATGGATTGTTAATTATTTCGACAAGCTTGAGGATCGGATACGCATCGCGCTCAGCCACCGCCCGATCCCGTACGCCATCATCGGTGGCGTCGGCATTATCCTCTTCTGGAAGGGAGTGTGGGAGACGGCAGAACTCTTCCCCGTGCTCTACGGCCCCGTCTCGATGGTCATGGGAGTGGTCACACTGCTCCTCACGGGGCTCATGGTCTCGTTCTTCGTGGGGGACAGCATTATCCTCTCCGGCTTCAAGCGGGAGAAGAAGCTTGTCGAGAAGACGGAGAACGAAGTCCGCTCAGAGAAGGATATCGACCAGCTCATACTCGAGAAGCTCGAAGTAATCGAAGCAGAACTCGAGCGGATAAAGGGTCCGGGCAAATAAGGGAGGGAGAATAAAAAATCCCGCGCGGAGCGCGGGACTTAGGGCGGAGCTTTTTTGAAAGCTCTCAGATTGGCAAGCGACTTTTTATATTGTGTCGCGGTGCTCCGGTTTGAGGATATGACGATCACGTCGAAGTCTGGACCCTTCGGCGTCGAGTGCAGGTTGTAGTCGAAGCTCACCCTGCCGTCACGGAACTTGCGTACACTCGGCTGGCCCCAGTCGGTAAGCGGTTTGGTGCAATCGCCGTCGTACACCTTGGTGTAACTAATGGTGTCCCAGTTCTCGCCGGATGGTCTCGTGATGATGAAGCAGTTGCCGTCGGCAGTGACGCCGCCGTACTCGACCACCTCGTTGTGCGAGAGGCCAGATACGGTGTTGTCGGCCCCGACTACTACCTCGGCACGCGCTCCTCCGGTAAGGAGGAGCGCACACAGAAACAGAATAAACTTCATGTTCTCCTCCCTGTAAGGTGCAATGGTCAGGTTATATTATAGCATGAAGTACTTTAAATAGCAATACCTCGCGTGTTTCTGTATTTTGGTTTGCTATACTTATGAAAATGAAACCGCTCGAAGCGCATCATCGTTCAATCGCGAAGTCGATTAGCTACCGCGTGCTCAGTCTCAGCGTCGACTCGGCGGTCGCATACTTCTTCACGCGCGACGTCGCGCTCTCGGCGGGCATTGTCGTATTGGTAAACGGTTACAGTACGCTCCTCTACTACTTCCACGAGCGCATCTGGGCGCACGTGCACTGGGGCAGACAGAGTTAAGCGATGAAGACGTACGACGTCGTCGTTGTCGGCGGTGGCGCTTCGGGCATGATGGCAGCCGGCCGTGCTGCCGAGTGCGGGAAGCGCGTCCTCTTGCTCGAGAAGAACGCGAAACTCGGCGAGAAGCTCGCGATCACGGGCGGCGGCCGCTGCAATATCACGAACGCCGAAGAAGATGTGCGGCTCCTGCTCTCGAAGTATGGTGCGGCTGACCAATTCCTCTTTTCTCCGTTCTCGCAGTTCGGCGTGGCAGAGACCTTTTCTTTTTTTGAGTCGCACGGGTTGCCGCTTATCGTCGAGGCAGGGAAGCGTGCCTTCCCCGCGACCGAGCGCGCAGCAGACGTCGTCGCCGTGCTCGCGAGGTATCTCGAAGAGGGCTGCGTCGAGGTACGTACCGGTGTGGTGGTGGAGCGCATCGTCGCGGGTAAGGGGCGCATTGAGCGCGTCGAGACGAGTGCGGGAGACTTTTCAGCACAGACGTACATCCTCGCTACGGGCGGCGTGTCGCACCCCGAGACCGGCTCGACCGGAGACGGCTTCGCCTGGCTAAGGGAGCTCGGGCACACGATCGAGGAGCCGACGCCGACCGTCGTCCCGCTCAAGGTGAAGGAGGGGTGGGTCAAAGAGCTCGCCGGCGTCGCTCTCGCCTCGATGAAGATTACCTTCTTCGTGCACGGCGCAAAGAAGTTCTCGCGCACGGGTACGCTCCTCTTCACTCACTTCGGCATCTCGGGTCCTACGATCCTCAACAGCGCGGGCAGAGTAGCCGATATGCTCCAAGAAGGAGTAGTCACTGCTACTCTCGACCTCTTCCCGGGAGTTGACCTTGGCGCGCTTGATAAAAGAGTTACTGAAGTCTTTGATGCGAATAAAAATAAGCTGCTCAGGAACGTGCTCAAAGAAGTGGTGCCGCCGGGCATGGCTGATGCGCTCCTCTCATTTACGGGTACTGATCCTGAGATCAAGGTGCACAGCGTTACGAAAGAAAATCGGAAGAAACTTGTCGAAGTGTGCAAGCGCGTGCCACTAACGATCACAGGGCTTATGGGCTTCGACCGGGCGGTGGTCGCCGACGGCGGTCTCCCGCTCTCTGAGATAGACACGAAGACCATGCGGAGCCGGCTCTACGAGAATCTCGCCGTAACGGGAGACCTGCTCCATATCCGGCGACCGTCGGGCGGCTACTCGCTCCAGCTTTGTTGGTCGACGGGCTTTGTAGCGGGGAATCATGTATCGTAGGGGCACGAGTCTACTATGAAAATCAATTCAGCAGAATTTACACGCGGGATCGTCGGGACAGACACTATCGTCACTGACGGTGTACCCCAGATTGCCTTTGTCGGGCGCTCAAACGTCGGTAAGTCGAGCATTATCAATGCGCTCGTGAACCGGAAGGACTTGGTAAAGGTGAGCAAGGAGCCCGGCAAGACGACCGAGATAAACTTCTTCTCGATCAATCGCGGCGCGTGCTACTTTGTCGACCTGCCAGGCTACGGCTACGCTAAGAAGTCGCCTAAGGAGAAGGAGAAGATAGAGAAGCTGATCCTCTGGTACCTCATGTACTCGGGCGCACGACCACAATGCGTCGCACTTATCCTCGACGTGAAGGCGGGGCTGACCGACTTCGACAAAGAGATGCTGCGAGTGCTCCGCGAGAAGGGTCACCCGGTCGTCATTATTGCGAATAAAATCGACAAGGTGAATCAGAAGGAGCTCTCGGCTCAGGTGCGCGCGATAGGAGAGGCAGCACACGAGACAATCGTTATCCCGTATTCGACCGTCGAGAAGAAGGGCACCGACGCACTTCTCGACGCACTCTTTCAGTAAGCTTATTTCATCCCGATCTGGGAGAGGAAGGTGGCGAGCTCGTCACCCTCAATCGCGCGCCACGCGTTCGGCTGCAGATTGTCGAGGCGGATATTTAATATGCGGGTGCGCTCGAGCTCGACGACCGTGTTGTGCATCGCCGAGACCATGCGACGTATCTGATGCTTCTTACCCTCGGTGAGAGTGATGTTGAAGCTCTTCGGCCCAGTCTTGCGCACCATGCAGGGCTTGGTGAGGTAACCCTCGATGTCGACGCCTGCCTCCATCGTCTTCTTGAAGCTGTCGCGAAGCGCGTCAAGCGTGCGCACGCGGTACTCTTTGTCGTGGTCGTAGCCGGGAGAGAGGAGGCGGTCGGTCACGCGACCATCGTTGGTGAGGATGATAAGCCCGCTCGAATCCTTGTCGAGGCGCCCGACGGGGAAGACGTCCGAGGGGAGGGTGGCACTCTGCCTGATGTCCCTCTCACCGAGTTGGGGCGAGTGGGTGATCACACCGACCGGCTTGTGGTAGGCGTAGTAGAGGAACTTTTTCGACGAAGTCTTGCCGCGGAGCTCGACCACATCATTCTTCTCTACCTTCTCACCAATCGTGGCGACGCGGCCGTTTATAAGCACCTTCCCGCGCGCAATCAGCTCGTCTGCGCCCCGGCGCGTCGTTAACCCCTGATGGGCGAGGTACTTATTGATCCGCATCGGGTATTCGTCTGCGGCCTTTTCGCTCGGTTTCTGCATAGCGGCACTATACGCTATTTTCCTTTTTTACTCTAAATGAGTTAAGTGGGCTTTCTCCCTGCACTCGTTTCGGGCAAATGCGTGCAGACACGCTTTGCCGCTCAACTCGTTTGGTAGTAGGGTGGTCTAATGGCTAAGGAAGAGAGCGTTATCCGCTTCGAAGAAGTGTCGTTCGAATATGGGCACAACAAGCCGATCCTCGAGGAGGTCGACTTCGCGCTGCGTCGCGGGATGAAGATGGCGGTGATGGGTCAAAACGGCGCGGGGAAGTCGACCCTCTTCTCGCTCATGACCGGCGAGAAGAAGCCCGAGTGCGGCGAGATACACGCGAGCCACGGGATGAAGGTCGCGCTCGCGGCGCAGGTGATCCCGCGCGAGAAGATGGAGCTCACGGTGCGCGACTTCTTCTCCTCCTATTTCGATAAAAAGGTATATGACATCGACCCGAAGATTGATGCGGTGCTCAAGGTGGTGAACCTGAAAGGGCACGAAAAGCTTCATGACCGCGCGGTGAAGAGCTTTTCAGGCGGGCAGCAAGCGCGACTCCTCCTCGCATCGGCACTCATACAAGATCCAGACCTCTTGCTCCTCGACGAGCCGACAAATAACTTGGACAAGGCCGGTATCGAGCACCTCACCACCTTTCTCGTCGAGTACCCGGGGACCTGTGTCGTGATCTCACACGATGCAGAGTTCCTCAACGCATTTACCACGGGTGTCCTCTACCTCGACGTCTTCACGCGCAAGATCGAGCAGTACCCGGGCAACTATCACGACGTGCAGCGCGATATCCTCGCGCGTATCGAAAAGGAGAATAGGAAGAACGCCCAGCTCGAGAAGAAGATCCAAGAGAACAAGGACAAGGCGAACTTCTTCGCGCAGAAGGGCGGCAAGATGCGTCTCGTCGCCAAGAAGATGCGCACTGAGGTCGAGGAGATGGAGGAGGCGAAGGTAGATGTGCGCAAGGAGGACAAGACGATCCGCCCCTTCACCATTCCCGCGCAGGAGGAGCTGAGTGGTGTTGTGTTCGAGCTCACCTCCTACACGATCCCGCACGGCAAAAAGCCCCTCGAGAAGAAGGCGCGCGTCTCGCTCCGTAAGAACGAGCACCTCTTGCTCAAGGGCCCAAACGGTATCGGCAAGAGCACGCTCTTAGAAGCTATCGCGAAGGGGGTCGCGGGAGGGGCGACTATCACCGAGGGGGTGAAGGTTGGCTACTATCGCCAAGACTTCTCTACGCTCGACTTCGACCAGGCAGTCTTTGATGCGCTCATGAATGTCATGGGACAACCCGACGAGAAGCGTCTGCGCTCTGTGGCCGCAAGCTTCCTTATCACGGGCGATACGATCTATACAAAGATTGGCTCCCTCTCGGAGGGGCAGAAGGGCTTGGTCGCATTTGCCTCGCTCGTCCTCGAGCGGCCCGGGCTCCTCATCCTCGACGAGCCGACAAACCACATCAACTTCCGTCACCTTCCGGTTATTGCAAAGGCGCTCGACCAGTACGCGGGTGCGATGATCCTCGTCTCGCACGTGCCCGAATTCGTCTCTCAGATCCGTATTGACGATATCCTCGATTTAGAAAAATGAAGAACAGGGGAGTGATATAGTGGGGGCACCATGGGTGAATTCTTCGGGAAGCCGCTGAGACGTGCAGAAGAATATTGGGACACGCTCGGCCCCGGGCTCACCACCGGCGCTGCCGACGACGACCCTTCTGGCATCGCGACCTACTCGCAAGCAGGAGCGAAGTACGGGCTCCAGCTTATCTGGACCGCACTCTTCACCTATCCCTTTATGGCGGTGGTGCAAGAGATGTGCGCGCGTATCGGGCTCGTCTCGGGGCAGGGTCTCGCCGCAAATATCCGGAGTCATTACCCAAAGGGAGCGCTCTACGCGGTCACTGCGCTACTCTTCTTCGCAAATGTGTTTAACATCGCCGCCGACCTCGGTGCGATGGCGGCAGGGACGCGGCTCCTCTTACCAAGCATCGCTCCCGAGCTGCTCGTCGTCGCTTTCGCGCTCGTAAGTCTCTTGCTCCAGATCTTCACCACCTACGCGCGCTATGCGAAGTATCTCAAGTACTTGGCGCTCGCGCTCCTCTCCTACGTCGTGGTCGCCTTCTCGGTCGGGCTCGACTGGGGTGACGTGCTCCAGCACACACTCGTCCCCTCGATGACCTTCTCGAAGGACCAGATCTTCTTGATCTGTGCGGTGCTCGGTACCACGATCTCGCCGTACCTCTTCTTCTGGCAGACCTCGCAAGAAGTTGAAGAGCAGATATTGAAAGGGGAGGTCACGGTCGAGGAGCGGCGCGAGCAGGTTGACGCGCAGTCGGTGCGCCGCATGCGCACCGACGTGTGGAGCGGGATGCTCTTCTCGAATCTCATTACCTTCTTTATCTTTGCTGCCTGCGCGGGTACACTCTATGCGCACGGCATCACGAATATCGCGACCGCAGACCAGGCCGCACTCGCGCTGCGCCCCTTCGGCGAGTTCGCATTCTTGCTCTTCGCAATCGGTATCGTGGGCACCGGACTCCTCGCCGTGCCGGTCCTCGCCGGCTCGAGCGCGTACGCGATTGCTGAAGCCTTCGGCTGGAAGGACGGCTTATATCTGAAGTTGAAGCAGGCACGCGCCTTTTACGGCGTCATCATCGTCTCGATGATTATCGGTGTTATCGCGAACTTCATGCACCTCGACCCGATCAAGGGGCTTATCTACGCCGCCGTCGCAAACGGCGTGATCGCGCCGGTGATCCTCTTCTTCGTCGTACGGCTCTCAAGCGACAAGGAGCTCATGGGCGAGTACACCAATAAACCCTTCATCTCGCTTGTCGGCTGGGTGACTATCGCAGTCATGACCCTCTCTGGCCTCGCAGCGATCGCGACCTTCTGGTTCTAGATAGCGTGCGTTGTTGCATGAGGCGCGTTAGTGTTGTATATTGAACTGACAGCCCACGCGGCTATTTTATTTTTACTACCAAGCGAAGCGAATCAAATGAGAATCTCGATTCTCATTTGTGAGCGAGCGAAGGGAGAAAGCTTACTTATGGAAATTCGCAATATTGCTATCATCGCGCACGTCGACCACGGCAAGACCGCGCTCACTGACGCTATTCTCAAGCAGACGGGAGCAGCAGCCGAGGGCACAACGATGGACTCAAACGCGCTCGAGCTCGAGCGCGGCATCACGATCTACGCCAAGAACGCGGCGGTCGAGTACAAGGGGACGAAGATTAACATCGTCGACACTCCCGGCCACGCCGACTTCGGCTCTGAGGTCGAGCGCGTGCTGCGCTCGATCGACTCAGTGCTCCTTATTGTCGACGCGCAAGAGGGCCCGATGCCGCAGACCCGTTTCGTATTGAAGAAGTCCTTGGAGCTCGGGTTGAAGCCTATCGTCGTCCTGAACAAGATCGACAAGCCGGCCGCTGACCCGGCGCGCTCGCACGACCAGGTACTCGAACTCTTCATGGAGCTCGGCGCCTCTGATGAGCAGTGCGACTTCCCGGTGGTCTACGCGATCGGTCGTGACGGGCGCGCGGCACTCAGCCCCGACGAGCTCCTCGTAGGCGATGAAAAAGATCTCTCGCCGCTCCTCGACCTGATCCTCGAGAAGGTGCCGCCAGCAAACGCGACTGCCGATGCGTCTGCACCGCTTATGCTCCAGCCCTTTAATCTCGCCTACGACAACTTCATGGGTCGGCTCGCGGTCGGCCGGATCTACGAGGGTACCGTGCGTCCTAACCAAACCGTCTTTATCAAGAAGCCGGACGGCACGATGCGCACTGGCCGCACCACAAAGATATTCACCTTCAAGGGTCTCGAGCGCGTCGAGGCTGCCGAGGCCTGCGCCGGGGACATCGCGCTTGTCGCCGGCCTGCCCGACATTTATATCGGCGAGACCGTTACGACGAACGAGTCGGCGGCCCCGCTCCCGGCGATCGCTGTGGACGAGCCGACGATTGCGCTCAACTTCTTGGTCAACAACTCGCCCTTTGCCGGGAAGGAGGGTAAGTACGTGACGAGCCGCCAGATCCGCGACCGACTCGAGAAGGAGCTCGAGGTGAACGTCGGTCTCAAGGTCGATTTCGATAAGACAGAAATATTTCACGTCAGTGGTCGCGGCGAGCTTCATATCGCGATTCTGATCGAGAACATGCGTCGCGAGGGATACGAGATCCAGGTCTCTCAACCGCACGTCATTATCCGCGAGGAGAATGGCGTGAAGCTCGAACCCTTTGAAGAGGTCACTATCGATACGCCGTCAGAGTTTCAGGGTGCGATTATCGAGAAGCTAGGGGCACGCGCCTTCGTGCTCCAGAATCTCGTCCAGCACGGTAACATCGTGCGCCTTACGCTGAACGGCCCGACGCGCGGGCTCCTCGGCTACCGGAACATTTTCATCATCGACACGAAGGGTGAGGGTATCCTCTCTTCGCGTGTGCTCGGCTTCCAGCCGTATGCGGGTGAGATCAAGAAGCGCCAGGTTGGCTCGATGATCTCGATGGCGACCGGGAAGAGCTTGGGCTACTCGCTCTGGTACCTGCAGGATCGCGGCCAGCTCTATATCAAGCCGGCGACTGAGGTGTATGAGGGTATGGTGATCGGCAACACCTCTAAGGGCGAAGAGATGCAGGCGAACCCGACAAAGGGCAAGAATCAGTCGAACGTCCGCTCCTCGGGTATGGACGAAGCGCTCACGCTCGTGCCGATATTTGATCTCACGATCGAACGCGGGATGGAGATCATGTCTGATGACGAGTATCTCGAGGTTACTCCCAAATCGGTTCGTTTGCGCAAACAATATTTAACAGAAAACGATCGGGCAAAAGCGAGACGGTAGTCGGAGCGCAAGCCCCGTTAGAAATCTGATTTCTAACGGGGCAAGCAATACCTCACCGAGAACGACCGCGCCAAAGCCCGCCGCTAAATTCTGGTATAGTTTCAGGATATGACATCCGCTCGTGCGTTTGTCGGGGATTTGCTTAAAAAGGCTGATGTTGAGATCGGCGGTGGGCGACCGCAAGATATCATGGTGCATGACGAGCGGCTCTATAGTCGCGTGATCCGCTACGGGACGCTCGGCCTCGGTGAGGCCTACATGGACGGCTGGTGGGAGGCGAATCAGCTCGATGTGTTTTTTGATACGGCGCTTCGTGCACACCTGGAAAAAAAGTTCGAGATGAATATTTCATCCGCTCTTACTGTCGCGAAAGCATTTATCTTTAATCAGCAGTCAGGCAAGGACGCCTTCACGGTCGGCGAGGTGCACTACGACCTCGGCAACGACCTCTACACTGCGATGCTCGGTACGCGGATGGTCTACACCTGCGGGTATTGGAGTGGTGCGAAGACGCTCGGCGACGCACAGGAGGCGAAGCTCGACCTTGTGTGTAAAAAAATTGGATTGAAAAAAGGCGACCGTGTGCTCGATATTGGTTGTGGTTGGGGGAGCTTCGCGAAGTTCGCCGCAGAGAAATATGGTGCAGAAGTTGTCGGGATAACTATTTCAAAAGAGCAGGCAGCTCTGGCTCAAGAATTATGCAAAGGGCTTCCCATAGAAATTCGCGTTCAGGATTATCGTGAGGTGAATGAGAAATTCGACCATATCGTCTCTATCGGGATGTTCGAGCACGTGGGCGTGAAGAATTATCGTGAGTATTTTAAAGTTGTAGACCGTTGCTTAAAAGATGATGGTCTCTTTTTGCTGCACACGATCGGTTACAACCTCTCGCTTCTTACGAGCGATCCGTGGATTACGAAGTATATATTCCCGGGCGGCGTACTGCCGTCTATCGCGCAGATAGGGAAGGCGATTGAGGGAAAATTCATCGCCGAGGACCTTCATAACTTCGGTGCCGACTATGACACTACTCTAATGACTTGGTTCAAGAACTTCGACGCAGCATGGCCCACGCTTCGTGCGAAATACGGGGATCGGTTTTATAAAATGTGGAAGTATTATCTCCTTTCTTGTGCAGGTATTTTTCGTGCACGTGAAGCACAGCTCTGGCAGATCGTCTTGTCAAAAGAGGGTGTCCCGGGCGGCTATCGAAGCGTGCGTTAGAGAGATAAAAAGCAGGCCACCGATGCGGTGGCCTGTAGGGGGTTGCGTGAGAGAGTCATGAGACCTTGGCGATCTCTGCCGCGAACTTCTTCGCGGCTTCGACGGGGTCGGGCGCAGCCGTGATTGGTAGACCGACGACGACCTTCTCCGTGTTGCCGAGCACGTACCCGCTCAACACCTGCACGTCCAACATCTGCAGCGTCTCCAGGGTGCCGACGACGGTATCCGGTATATCGTTGAATTCGCCATCGAAGAACACCTTCTCATTGAGAATATAGAACAATGAGCGGACTTTCTTAAGCTTGAAATTCGCCTCTTCATCGCTTCTGGCCGAGACAAGCTGGGCCAGTATAGAAGTGACAAATCGTAGCCCGATCTTGAACCCGCCGACATGCGGAGCAAGTTTGAGTACAAGATGTACCGCGTCAGCCGGTGTGAGAGCTGCATCGAGCTCTACGATTAGATTCTTTCTTTTCATCCATATACCTCCCAGAGTGATTGAAGAGCACGCAATTACATCCCGAAACGGGCTAATTACAGGGCTACAGTACGCAACATCGAGCATAAAGTCAAAGCTGCGGTATACTCTCCTCTATGACCCTCATCGCCAACAAGAAAGCCCACCTGAAATATGCCCCGCTCGAACACTACGCGGCGGGTCTTGAGCTTGTGGGTACCGAGGTGAAGGCACTGCGGGACAAGCTCGGCTCCCTCGACGGTTCGCGCGTGGTGGTGCGCGGCGGGGAGGCGTTTATCGTCGGGATGACGATTCCGCCCTACCAGGCCGCCAACACGCCGAAGAGCTACGACCCCGAACGCCCGCGGCGACTCCTCTTGAAGAAGAAGGAGGTCGCCGAACTTCTCGCAGCAGAAGGAAAGAAGGGCTTGACAATCATACCTTTTGAGGTGTATACTGCAGGGAGGCTCATGAAGGCGCGCATCGCGATTGTCCGCGGCAAGGGCAAGTCTGACCGCCGCGAAGACCTTAAGAAGCGCGACGCCGAGCGCGAGACCGGACGCGCGCTGAAGAATCGCTGATCAATCGCAGAAAGCACAGAAATGGTATTCTGTTCTCTCTGGGGGTGACCGGCTTTGACGGTCTGTACCTTGAAAGACGTGCGGCGCAGTGCACGCTCGTATGCCACTCACAATCCAACGAGCAACCAAACTTGCCAAGAACACTCTTGCAAGCGTGAAGTCGCCGTACTTCGGTATGAAGGACTTCACGTTCGCGTACGCGACCGCCTAACGGCTCCTCGCCTCGCGACATCTCTCCTCTCGGGTTCTTACAGCTAGAGGAATAGGTGGAATGGTCTGTAAGATCGACGTCCGGCCTCCCGCCCGACACGTCTAAATAAGGGATCGAGTAGGAATGGTTTCGTCTGCGTTCCTCGCATCCTACTTTAAAGATAACGCTGACTACGCGTCGTAGACTCGCTTCCTTGGCCAGATTCGGACTCGGGTTCAATCCCCGACACCTCCACATGTAGGGACTTTTGAGCACCAATTTGCTCAAATAGCCCGTAAATTAAGGATTTCTCCGGTGTTTGAAACCCAGACACCGGGTCATATCGCAATTTCGCAGAAAAGATCAGCTTCAAAACTGATCTTTTCTGTATTATATCCGGTCTTGCCCATACAGCCGCCGGGTTACGCAACACCGCGAACATCTGCTTAAGAGCGCCTTCGAAGTCCCCTGAACGTTCTGTAAGCCGCTCAATCTGAGTAGCAAGAGACCGCTCTTCACGTCCCGCGCGCATAAGCTGATCCTCATACACACTCACCAAATCTTCTTCCTGTGCTCTTGAAAGACGGGCTGCCAGTCCTTCCGTTTGTCTCCGTGCAGCTTGCAACCTCTTTTGCAGAACTGTGCGGTGCTCGTCCAGCTTGCTTACACGCTGACTCCATACATCCAAGAGAATTTGATTTGCAAGTTCCAGAAGTTCAGGACGAGGTTTTATTTTATCAAGTAAGACATCAAACCTATCTTCGAGACCTGACTTTGTTATACTCTTGTTCTTGAGTTGGCATCCATTCCAACGACACCAGTAATAGGGGTACTTCCTGGTCTTCCCCTTCGTCCAACTCGCAGTTAGTGGATGCCCGCAATCCTTGCAGAGGACAAACCCACGCAAAGGAAAATCGAGGCAGTAATCCTTTCTCGAGATCAAATATGATTTTCCAGTCAGCTTCGCTTGAACCCGATCGAAGACCTCAATACTTACGATTTCTTGATGCAAGCCCTTACGTCTCGCAATTTCCCACGCCGCATACTCGATATGGCCGGCATAGAGAGTCTCTGTGAGAAGTCGACGTACTAATGACATATGAACGGGACGGCCATTTCTGAAGTTATTGATTTTGAGGAAATTGCGGACAGCGACCTGGTCGTACAACTTGTCCGATGCATAACCCTCCAATGCCATTTTGATAAGCTCAGCTTCAGGAGAGATTGGAACAAGGATCTTCCCGTGTTCAGGATGTTTCTCGAATTTATAACCTGTTGGTGGGCAGAAAGACCAGTACCCTCTCTCAAGCCGAGCCTTTTGTTTCTGGATAACCTGCCGCCTATTTTGTTTGCGTTCCAGTTCTGCAGCTCCCACGAGAATCTGCTGAACAAATGACCCCTCGTCAGAGTCATCCATAACAAAATTCGGACTTTCCAACTTAATCCCTCGCACCCTGAATTCATCCTTGAGCTTCATGTAAAATGCCGTGTCTCTCGAGAGACGTTTCAAATCATCAAAAAGGACCACATAATCTCGGTGAGCATGTTTATCCGCATGCCCAAGTAAGGCGGACATTGCTGGACGATTCATAAAGTCTCCGCCCCCACTGAAACTATCTCTAAATACTTTCTCGACCTCGTAGCCCTTACTCTCGGCATAAGCACGGCAACGATGCTCTTGTGCATCTAACCCATGCCCTTCCGTTGCTTGCCTCTCGGAAGAAACACGTGCGTATATAAGGGCAAGTCGTGACATGGAGTCTTAAGTGATGTTATGCCGTGGAATCTGAGTTATTGCAACTCGATTTTGTGGACAGACCGTCTCATTCTCTCCATCTTCCAGACAGAGCCAGTCTTCTACTATTTTATGAGCAAAGACATAGAGTGCATCACGAACCGCCTCCAATTTTTCATCGGTAAGTTCACTACCCGCGTATTTCCTGCATTCTTGTAAGGTAAGCATGAATTGGAACAGCCGGCCGCGTGGTGACGTACGCTGCCGGCTGTTCCAGTGACGTCACCAGGTCGCAAAAAACGACCATATGCCAATGGTCGCTTTTCAATGCAAATGTGTAGAGATACTTTTAAGAGGGTGCTTTAAATGGTGCCTCTTTTTAGCCGACGCCTTCTTAGAACAATATTTTTAATGTAATCAGAATCTATAGGTCCATATTTCGTAGCAATGAGTCGGGCTATACCTATCTGCTTATATTCGCCTTTCTTAAGTCCGAGCTCTGCACGGGATTTCTCATATAAACGTAGTATCTCTTCATCTCTATCTTTATGAGTCCAACGTCGGATTCGGCGTGTGGGTTTTCCTCGCTGCTTATCAAGACTTTGCTTAATATTGTTCCAGGACTTTTTCAAATATTCTTGCGTCTCTTCCAAACTGGCGTAATCGTAAATCAATAAACTAACAAAGGGCTTCTTGTCTTTTCTATGCTGCTCTGTACAATATCCACTTGGCGTATCAATCTCGTAAAAAGGATGCGGTCGAAGCGGATATAGATTCTGGGTTTCGTTGGTGACCACATATTCCTCTAATGGATTAATGAAAGAGTTCGACAGTTTGTAGTGCCGTAATATGTCCGCGAGCGCATCTAAAAACTGGCTGTACTTATTTCTGCCGAGAGATTCGTACCATCGCTTGGTATCGCCCTTTTTTAGTCCGCCCTCCGGGATAGTAAACGTGTCTCGACATTCTCGAACATGTGCTTGAAAATCGTCCCTGATGGAAATTTGATAGAAAAGCTCATCACTCTTAGTGTCACCCTTCATATTTATCTATGGAATCATAATAGTGTTCTTTTCAATTAGGCGATCAATAGTCGCTTTTTCTTCATCAGTAAGTCCGTCGTCCATCTCTCCTGAATGCTCCATGCCAAATCGTTCATGCCAGTCCTCGACTATCTTCATCCACGCCATAACTCTTGGAGCGTCGCCGTGCTCGAGCGTAGTGCGGTAAAGTGTCCCCACTACGTTCTTGGTGAGTTCACGCATATCCATCTTAAAGTCCTTAAAATCGTTACCATTTTGCATCTCTCGCTTCCAATGAGAGAGTGTTGGCTCTCCCACTCCAAACTTCTCCGAGAACTCCCCCTGCGATCGGATGCTATAGAGCTCAACCGTCTCTATATCTGTAATCCCCAAAAGATTAAGCACATGTTCTCCTTTTCCCAGAAAGATACGCGGCTTCAGTAACCACGCTCGGAAAGCTGCTCTTGTGCTCTCCATCTTGTTTCCGCGCCCGACACCAGCCCCAGATTCCTTATCGTTTTTAGCCTTTTCGACCAGAGTCGTGTGGCGCTTAATTTGTGCAGTTTTTATCGCCATAAGCGTTCATTTTGAAAACCCTAATCTTTACGGGAGAATACTTTGCATTTTCTTCCTAAACTCAGACGTCATTTCTGGAAACATTGGCATTGAACGAACAAGGATGAATAAATACACAGGCAGTAGCATGAATATCGAAAAAAGCGGTATTATCACGAATTTCGTGAACACATCCTCTAAAGTCTGTTCTTGAGTTTTCATAATCGACTTTATACCAATTTTACCTTTATCCTGATACCATATCAATGTAGCCAATAGAACAGGTTGCACCGACCTAAACCACCGCTCCGGCGATGGCATGGTCACGAAATCATAGGACATAGAAAACCCGTCATCACGGCATGTCCTATGTTGCGCTGGGAAACTGGCGTAGACCCGCAAGGGTTCGTGGTGGCGGGTTTTGCGTTACCCAATAAAAACATAGGACATATGGAAAAGAAACTGGTATTTGCCGCACTCTTGCTGCTGATCGGATTCCCCTCATTTTCACACGCAAGCACACTCGTGAGTCCGTACTATCGAGGAGATACTTTTGTAGATCCTTACTATCGGACTGATGCTGACAGTAACCCCTACAACAACTACGGGTTTCCAGGCAATTACAACCCCAATACCGGGAAGACTACTACGGGCAATCCCGACACCTACCTTTCTAACTATTACGGCATCGGGAGTAGCGTCGGTGGCAGTAGTAATGCCGATCTTTATAAAACACTCAACGCAGGAGGATTAAAAACTGTTCCGCTACCGGATCCATCCGAAAAACTTTTCAAAGAGTTGCAGGATTTTCAAAACGAACTCGAGCAAGAGAAGAAGACCATAGACGACAGACTGTACCAGCTACAACTTAAAAACTCGACAGGAATCTTTGCCTCATGCGTCTATCCTTCGAGCTTGGGATGCACCACAGAGAGCCAGTATTCGAGCATGCGTGCTTTAGATGCAGCTACTGGCATAAACAGTACAGATAAATTGAGTCAATGCCGATCCCAAATAGATACATACCAACAGAAACTAAACGAATATAACCAGTGCGTGAGCACTACTCAAAATCAGGCATTGGATAGCATTGCCGACAAGGCTGTTGAACTTGCTAAGTTGAAAAGCGAAAGTGCTTACTATCAATCCCTAATCGCACAAAAACAGAAAGAAAGTGCCAATCTACATGTGATGGTTCAGCAAGTCCGTCAGCAAGTCGAGGCTTGTCAGAGCAGTCACGGTTCTTTGGCGACTTACAACGGCAATACAAATCAATGCAAATGTAGGGATGGAATGGCACCTGACACCGGTAGTCCATATCAATGCATTCCACTCGTCATATGGTGCAAAGTCGAGAGTGGCATAGGCGCTACCAATAAAGTCGATGTGTATGTGGACTCAGTAAATAGAGACGTAATCTGTAAGTGCGATACTGGTTATCAATGGGATACGAGTAGCGCGAAATGTATTCAGACTGTCGCACCAGTAAAGATGACCCGAGCAGAGTATCAGGCAAAGTATGGGACAGCACCGGGCACAACGCTCAGTCTCTCAGAGATAGACCCGTCTCGGGTTACCACAACTGCGCCAGCAGTACCAGCAAAGAAACTCTTTGAGTCTTCAGATATTGAGATTAAAAAACCGAAAGCAGCTATTGCACCGACATCTACAACGTCGACTTCATTCAGAGTCTTAGTAGCTGCAACTACCAGCTCATCAGATCAAGTATCATCGACACAATCTAAATCGCCTCAAAAACAGAATCTGCTTCAGAAATTAAGATCGTTCCTTTTCGGATGGTGGCGATGATTATGAACTTGGCTTTCCTGATAGAGAAGAGGGTTACCAATTAAAACATATGGCATATGTTCAACATATTTTGGACTGAGGGGATTCTTTTAGGAATACTCCTTGTCGGTATCCAGTGGTATTGGAATTACCGAAGTTTTGTATCAGAAAAAGAAAGGGAAGCGAGACAGATGAAAACTGAAAATAAATTTGAAGATATCAAAAAGCACATCGATGATCACTTTGAGAGATTCGAGGATTTGCTCGACAAGAAAGTAGATTTTCTCGAATCAGAGATCGTTGCTCTTGACAAAGAAGACAACAATCCATTAAAAGCCTGGGATCAGGCACCCTAAGTCAAGCATCTCAATCAAGAACACTAAACTTGCTTGCGTGAGCTTTGATGGTTGCTGCGATTATTTCACCGAGTCCTACCGGTACAGCATTTCCAATGTGGCGGGCAATCTTCGTCGCAGAAACATGTCCTTTTATACCGAAGTCATATCCTTTTGGAAAAGACTGTAGTAGTGCGGCCTCGCGTAAAGAGATTGCTCTATTTTGAGTTGGATGACCATACCTACCTGTACCCAAGGTTGTACAGTGCGTCGTAATCGTTGGAGAGGGTGTGTCCCAACGCATTCGACCATAGACCGTGACTTTGTAAGAATCTCCTGATGATTCTTTATAGCAATCAGGAAGCAGGTGCGCTGGCCAGCTCGTGGCACTTCCTCCATTTTTGGGAGTAGCAATGATTCTTTTTTTGTTTAGTGCACTAAGCTTACTTGCTCGATGCAATGCATCTTTAGAAGAAGTCTGCCCCTCAGCAATCCGAGCCAAACTACTTATTTTATCTCGTACAGTAACAAACTCTTCAGGTCCATGAGTCTCGGGTAACAAAGAAATTGGTCCGAGTCGTGAAGCCAGCAGTACAAGGCGACGCCGCCGTTGTGGTACACCATAGCCTGCCGCATCAACTACTCGGTAGGAAACATAATAATCGCAATCTTCAAGAGCCTTCAAGAACCTCTTAAAGATTGGATATTTTTTAGTGTCTGCGAGATCCTTCACGTTCTCCATAGAAACAATCTCCGGTTTTACCTCACGAATTAAAGAAGCAAAACGCTCAAGGGGTTCCCAGTTTTTGTCTTGAGCACGACCGGTACGACGCTTCCTGTTAAGAGTAGAGAACGGCTGGCAAGGCGCACATCCCATCAAAATACGTATGCGTGCTCCATCAAACAACTCTTCTATTTCGGATGCTTTCACTTCTGCTATATCTTTCTGTACGAACGTAGCTGCGTTATTTTTTTCATACGCATATTTGCATGAACCATCGTTGTCGATCCCAGCAACAACATCAATTCCTTTTCGAAAGAATCCGTGAGTGAGGCCTCCAACCCCGCAAAAAAGGTCGATGGCCTTCATATCGTCTGTCATGGAAACTGAACGCCGCATACCTTACATAATACGGTGAAAAAGAACGAATGTCTCGAGGGAGTTATCCACGCCTGCCCCTGTTGAAAATAATGAAACTGGCCGTTCGAGGGATCACCAGAGTCGGATAAACGAAATTCTCTGCAAGTCCATCGATCTTCGTATCAAACAACCACAACGTTGGTTTATCTCGTACAGCGTTTTGCTGAACCACTGCGTCATTGAGTGCTCCCGACTCAAACTTCTCCGTAGCGAACTTGGCACCACGAGTCGCTGGTCGGAATTGTAAATGTATTCCGTCTCCAAGTTCGGTAGCCAAGTCTCGTAATATCGATGGCATGTGTTTGTCGCGCCACTTATTTTTACCCTTCGTTTTGACAAAAGATAGCAAGTGAATCGCTTCGTCAGTGGTCACAAGTTTGCCTGTACTGTTCCCTTTGGTTTTATAGTCGGGGAATAGACTGTTAAGAGCCTCGAACGCTTTGACGTGCACTCGCTTGGAGGCTGGTTGCTCCAGCAATGGGAAATCAGGAAACACCTGGGTTGCAGGCTCCAGATAATCCATGCTTGAGACATCCATAACCATACGACGTGTAGGATTTATGTTTGGTGCGATTCGCACGAGGAAAGTAGTGCCTCGACCTTTCATAGCCTCGATGCTTTTTCGTAGCCTCTCGTCACTTAAATATATTTCTCTGAAAGTATCGTAGATTTGTGGCGGCAGAAAGACTTTGGTGTAAGGAAGGGTGTGCTTACGATAACCGAACATGCGGGCATGCTGGTACATCGTATCCATTTGTGTCCGAGCAGCCTCACGAACATAGTAGGTGATCAGTAGGTTTTTAATAGCCAATCCTCGACCCAAAGTATTGCCGCCGATAAGAAAGTTGAGATGGGACCCGTACACAATCTCCTTTCCTTTTTTCTTACCCTTCATATTTATTACGAGATACTTGCTACGATCAATCACATCCGTTAAAACCTGCAATACCTTATCGAAAGAGGGCGTATTCCCGCGACCATGACGGAACTTATCATAGGTCTCCTTCAAATCAGCATAATCGGTGCTGGTTGTTTTATCCAAGGCATCTGATATTTCAATGACATAGTCTCGCATCGCATCTGCAACGCGTTTGTGGTCGTCGGTTTTCACACTTGGATGGCACAGAAACTTATAGCCTCCCTTTTTGGGTAGTGGCTTTTCAAGTACAGCAACTGCAGCTGCGACAAGGAAGTATCTTATTGCAGTTCGTAATCCATCAGGTGCCCCGCGGCCACCACCAAGTAGGGCGCTCTTCTCATTGGAATCAATCAGAGAGATGAGCGGGTTTATTTTCGGATCTTCCGTTCCAAAAAAACGCTCCCCTCCCACATAATCCTCGCCGGGCTCAAGTAGCTTCGTAAAAGATGGTCGATGGACACTATCGGCGTTCGACAATAATAATGCTTGAGGAGTACCAGTTACGCTTACAAACACATGATGTTTTAAGACGCTCCGCACCGAATCGACATCTTTATCATGGATGAGCCTGCATATCGTGCTCGCAGCCACAGAAGGATCGCGCGTTGCGCGACGTGCTGCATTTGTATCCAAACTTGCCTGATCGCCCTCGTCATCAAAAATAAGAGCTGGCACATTTGCTGCACCTATATTCCGCAAGAATTCTGTTGCTTGTTCGAGTCGTGTTGATCCTTTGGAGCAAACAATGACGATGCCGCCCCTACCTCTTTTCAAAATTCTCTTGCCCTGCAAAACCTCATCGAAATCACCTTTTGAGTAGACAGTGGCACCTTCGGGAAGGCCCGAGTCGAAATCTTCGTGCGTCTGCCCAACGAGCAGATCAATGTTACTTGTTAGAACAACAACAACTTTGAAACCATTGTCGAGCGCAAGAGCAGCGCTTGTAACCATAGCACGCGTCTTTCCACTCTGTATCCTTCCGTATACAAGCCCAGTAGGGCCATGTCCGGTACGCGCTGTGTGTGTGCCACCACCTAAAGAACCACTACCGAAAGCTCCTTCATATGCCTGAACAATGTCGGATATAATCCCCTCAGCATTCTTCCGTGCTTGTCTTTTCTCCTTCGCTTTAAGAGGTGGATCAATGGCCTCAATCGCAGCATCAAGTTTTCGACTATTAGTGTTCATACCGAGAGCATAGTACAAACAAGAGAGGACGTAAATCTACTCTATCTGCCTCCGACATCTCGACAAAGAACCCTATACTCAATTACCATCATGTGACCCCAAGATGCTGAACGTGAGCCAATTTGGCGCCTTGGGGCACCATTCCTGTGCCTTGCAGTGAGTCGTACCAATCAAATATGAAGCCCTGAATTGAGTTCCAACTTTCTACCGGCATGTCCACAAAACACACAACGAGCGCCTTCGGGCGCTTTTTGCTTTTGTCAGGCAAACAATTTCTCTATTTCAGCACGCTTGGCGAGCAGGTCGTCCCAGCCCATCTGGTACGACTCTGCTATCTCGCGCCGGGAGCGTGTGAAGAGGCCGCTCGGGAGCGGGTACGAAGGGCTCACCACGAGGATCTCGACGTCGGCGGGGAGGTGGTCCCAGTGCGTGCGCTCGAGATCGCGCCGCACGAGCTGCCGGACCATCGGGCCAGCGAAGAGTGTGTAGAGTCTCGTGAAAAATTTGGAGAGTCCACTTAGCGTCGCGGTATTCGAGATCACGATAATCTTCGTCGCCCCCTCCTTGCGCGCTTTGCGGATAAGCTCTGCCATGTTCATGTTCAAGTCGCCATCGATAAACGTGTGCGCACCGAGGCGCACCGTACCGCCATAGAGGATCGGGACCGCCTTTGCGGCGCGCATCACTTCGTAGGGGTTGAACCACGTGTTGTTACTCACGTATTCGGTGTGGCCGGTGTCGAGGTCGGTCACCGGGACAAACCAACGCGTCTTCGCCTTGCCAAATGCGTGCTCGTCGAGCGGCAGCTCTTCGCGCATGATGGTGTCGACGATGTAGTCGACGCGGAGCTTCGGCGGGAACCGACGCACCACCTCGCTTGAGGGGAGGTAGCGCAGCCATATCTTCTCGATATGGCCGTATTGCCCCGCGAGATAGTAGAACATCGCGCCGACGGAGCCTGAAGAGGAGATAAAGATGTCGGGCTCGGTGATGCCGAGCTTCTTTGAGAGCGCGACGAGCGCACCGGCAGCATAGGCGCACTTCATCCCGCCACCGCTCGTAATGATCGCCACTTTCTCTTCATTCATGCAGTAGAGTATACCCCGTAGTAGAGCTCTGCTTCACTACAGGGTATACTGTCTCTCTATGGCACCTGTATCTCCCAAGCCCGTGAAGAACGGCTCCGCGCAAAACGGAAAGTCGAAACCAAGACTCCCGAAAGGGGGCAAGCGCAGCTGGAAGCCTGGCCTCGGCGGCCCCTCCTTCTTCGGCAATTTCATCACGACCGTTCTCATCTTCCTCCTCCTGATGAGTGTGTACTCGCTT
>Ga0172379_10004193_pt1 | contig 21669 bp, 20 predicted proteins | sample GrowelOW334metaG_FD_119756 | JGI IMG/M metagenome (GOLD analysis project Ga0172379, IMG submission 119756) | Groundwater microbial communities from an aquifer near a municipal landfill in Southern Ontario, Canada - Groundwater well OW334 metaG | ecosystem: Environmental > Aquatic > Deep... | reverse complement strand
GTAGAATGTGATTTATTAAAACCATATCTAGCAAATGGTTCAATAAATTCCCAAATTTGTTGAGCAATACCTTCCGTAATATTTTTTTGTTTACAGCCATTAATAAATTTTTGTTTCTGTTCTAATAATAACGACTCGATTTTTTTAGCTACCGCTTTAATTAATAAGTAACCTTCACCGGCCGTAAAACCGGCTAAATCACGGGCTAATGCCATCACTTGTTCTTGATACACTAAAATGCCATAAGTTTTTTCCAGAATCGGCTTAAGCATTGGATGTAAATAATCCACGGTGCGTTTACCATGTTTACCAGCAATATATTCAGGAATACGTTCCATTGGACCAGGTCGATATAAAGCCACCATGGCGATAATATCTTCAAATTCAGTAGGTTTTAATTCACGTAAATAACGTTTCATACCAGCACTTTCTAACTGAAAAATTCCAGTAGTATCACCGTGCTGTAATAAACGATAAGTGCTTTTATCGTCCAAGGGAATAGTATCTAGATTAATTTTAACACCAGTGGTTTTTTCTACTATAACGATAGCTTGTTCAATAATAGTAAGGTTTTTTAGGCCTAATAAATCCATTTTTAATAAACCTAGTTGTTCAATAGAGTGTAATGAATATTGTGTTACTAAACTATTATCATCTACCGAAGAATATTGAATGGGAGTATAGTTTTCTAAAGGTTCTTTGGTAATTACAATGCCGCAAGCATGGGTAGAAGTGTGGCGCACTACACCCTCTAATTTTTTAGCGCTATCCAATAAGCGACTAGCATCTGGATCAGATTGATATAATTGCTGCAAATCTGGCACCGTTTCCAAAGCGTCGTTTAAGCTAGTAAACATAGGAATTAATTTAGCAATGTGATCACAAAAGCCATAGCCTAAACCAAAAACACGTCCAACATCACGTACAGCAGCGCGAGCGGCCATAGTTCCAAAGGTAATAATTTGAGCTACGTGGCCTTTACCATATTTTGATTCAATATAATCAATTACTTCGTTGCGCCTGGCATCAGCAATATCTAAGTCAATATCAGGCATACTAACTCTATCTGGATTAAGAAACCGCTCAAACAATAAATCATATTTTAATGGATCGATATTGGTAATGCTGGTTAAATAAGCCACAATGCTACCTGCGGCACTGCCTCGGCCAGGACCAACTACAATACCGTGCTGTTTGGCCCAGTTTACTACATCTTGGACGATTAAAAAATAAGAAGCGAAACCGGTTTTTTTAATGATAGCTAATTCATAGGTTAATCGTTCAGATACAGTAATTCGTTGTTTTGTTAAATCATAACGTTGTTGTGCACCTGTTTCACACATTTTTTTTAACATGTCATCAGCAGTAATATTTGGTGGTAAGTAATAATAAGGCATAGTAATTTGTCCTAAAGTAATATTAACATTACAACGCTCGGCAATTCGGGTAGTATTTAAAATAGCTTCTGGCACATCTTTAAACCAAATGTTTATTTGCTCACTAGTAGTTAAAGAGTAATCTTCTTGACGCATGGACAAGCGTTTAGTATCGGCTAGTTGTTTTTTGGTTTGAATACACACCATAATATCTTGAGCTTGTGCATCTTCACTGCGTAAATAATGGCTATCAGCTGTAATTACTAGAGGAGCCTGGGTGGCTAAACTAAGCTCTTTTAAGGCATTATTAACTATGGTTTGTTCGGGAGAATTAGGATGATGTTGTAGTTCTAAAAAGAAATTATTTTTACCAAAAATAGTTTGATAATTAATTACGGCAGTTTTAGCGGTGGCTAAATTACGATTTAACACAGCTTGAGCAATTGGACCTTTTAAACAAGCACTTAAGGCAATTAAACCAGTGTGATATTTTTGCAATAATTCTAAATCGACTCGCGGTTTATAATAAAACCCATTTAAATGAGCCTGTGTTACTAACTTAATTAAATTATAGTAACCTTGATTGTTTTCAGCTAGCAACACCACATGCATTGGTTTATCATCTAAACGTGGTTGTTTATCGGTTAATTTTCTAGCAGCCACATATACTTCAACCCCAATAATTGGCTTAATGTGATATTTTTTGCAGGCTTGATAAAATTCAATAATACCATACATAGAACCATGATCAGTTAATGCCAAAGCTGGCATGTTTAATTCAACAGCTCGTTTTACTAAAGGCTCAATATCTGGCAAACCATCTAAGAGGGAATATTGGCTATGAACATGTAAGTGAATAAAATTCATAAGTGTTGTAACTATTAGAGCAAGTATGTTATACTCTGTGTAATATGAAAAAAGAAATAAGTAAAGTAAAAACTAAATGGTTTACACTTAATCGTGTATTACGCCTTACCTACGTCTTAGTAGCTTTAATTATATTATTATCAGCTACTAAACTATGGTTATTGTCTATTCGCTATAGCACTTTGTTTGATAACGCAACTTATCAGGCAGTAACACTAACTAATGGCCAGACGTTTTTTGGCCGTCTTAGCAAATATGGTATAAATACATACGTACTAACGGATGTATATTATTTACAACAAACTGATACGCAGGCTGCCGCTACAAATGTTAATACTAATGTTGCGGCTGATAATACAGAAACAGCAGATAATTCAAATGATAATTTAAATAGTAATGATAATAATGTTACCGCTAGTGGTTTATCACTAAAACGTTTAGTAGATGATGTTCATAAACCATATAACTATATTGTTATTAACCGTGATCAAATTTCATTTTGGCAAAGTTTAAATCCAGCATCACCAATTATTGAGGCGATTAAGAAAGGGAATCAGAATTAATTCTACCTCTATCCTCCCAACCTCCTTTCCCCTAATAGGGGAAAGGAGGAGTTTTTTAAATTAAAACCCCCTTCTCCTTTTAGGAGAAGGGGGTAGGGGGATGAGGTAGGATTTAATTTTTCGCGCGTTTCTTAGATTTAGACATGTTGCGGATAAAATCTACTACATAAGCAACCTGGTCACTAATAGCTGATAACGCTTCTACAGAATGAGATACTTTGGTTTGAATAGTTTTAACTGTTTCATCTAGCTCTTCTAATTTCTTTCTAAAATCAGCTAACATATCATTACTTTGCTTGGTAATTTGACCAATATAGTACATAATCCAGATTAAAGTAACAGTAAAAGCTGCTACACAAGCAGCTACAGTTAAGTATAAAATATCTTGGCTGGTATTTAACATATTTTTTTATTATTTTTTTAATTAATCATAGTATAGCATAGTTTACATAAATTCGATAACTCACCGGGATAAATCCGGAAGTTATCTTTAGGCCGGTGGGTTTTGCGACAATTGGATTTGCTTGCTTTTGCTAGAGCAATTCAGTACACTTCAATTAAGCATTATGTATCAGCTACCAAAAAAAGAATTAAACGAAGCTTATTGGATTTTTTCTAATAGAGTGTTATTGCGTCAAATTGGTTATGGAATTTTATGGTTTATTGTTAGTGTTATTTGGATAATCACTATTTATAGTTTTGTACGTTTTGTATTTGGTATTAATAGTGCTAATAATGCCCAAAAAAATATTGGTACGGCATCAGTAAATTATAGTAGACGTAGTATACCGCAAGTCATTCAAGTGACTAGTACAGACATGGTAGCACTAGATAAAAACAAAGCCATTGTTTATATATTATTAACTAATCCCAATACCTATCATGCAGCTACTTTTGATTATACTGTTACCATAGCGGGCAAAGATTTAAATTATAAACAAGCTCAATTAATGCCTGGTGAGCAAGCTTATTTTACTATTAATGATGTTGCTGCCACTACCACAGCTATTACCGTAATTTGCCATGTTACTAATACCACTTGGGAACAGGTTAATGTTAATGATTTGATTGCTACTAAAAAACCTACTATTAAAATTACTGAAACCGTTTTAACGCCAGTGGCTATTAGTCAAACTAATACTAATCAAGCTACTAATACTAATAATAATGTTAATGCTAATTTAGCTCCAAACAATATCAATATTACTACTACCGATACAATAACTTATCCTTATACAAAATTGACTACCAGCCTTATTAATCAATCAATTATAGGTTATCATAGTAGCCGAGTAGTAGCAGTAATTACTAATAATAATAGCATTATCGGCATACAAGAACAAAATTTGTCTGAATTTAATTCATATGCAGAAAAAAACATACAAATGTTTTGGCAACAACGTTTTTTAGCTAATGCCCAGGTGCAATTATTTTTTTACACTGATTATATTCATAGTAACAACCAAATTCTACCTAAACAGCAGTAATATATGAAATGGTTAGTTATGTGGCGAAAAATGGACTGGTGGTTAATGGGAGCTATTATTATATTAGCTATGTTTAGTATTTCATTAATGTACAGTATTAGCGGTGAGCGTTATGTAAAACAAATATTATTTTTTGGTATAGGTTTAATTATTTGTTTTTTTGTAGCGACAGTTGATTATCATCGTTGGCAAAGTTATGCTTATTTTATTTATGCATTTGGCGTATTAATATTATTAGCTGTATTGTTATTTGGTGCAGAAATAAATGGTACTACCGGATGGTTTCGTATTGGTTCAGCTAGTTTTCAACCAGTTGAATTAGTAAAAATTTTTATGCTGATTGCATTGGCGCGTTATTTAAAAGACCGAGCCTTTATGTTTAACAAATGGCATACTTTAGTAGCAACATTAGGTATTGTAGTCCCTTATGCGTTATTAGTATTATTGCAACCAGATTTAGGTTCAACCTTAGTATTTATTGGTACGTTCTTAATATTATTAGGTTTAACTAACGTATCAATAAAACAATATTTAATTATTTTAGGTAGTGGTGTAGTGCTAGCCTTGCTAGCTTGGCAGTTTTTATTACAGCCTTTACAAAAAGAACGCATATTCATTTTTCTAAATCCAAATAAGGCCTCGTCTACGGCTGGCTATAATGTAAAACAAGCTATTATTTCCGTAGGTTCTGGTTACTGGTATGGACGTGGTTTAGGCCTAGGTACACAAAGCCAATTACGCTTTTTACCAGAACGTGATACCGATTTTATTTTTGCAGTTATTGGAGAAGAATTAGGTTTTATTGGCTGTGCGACTACAATTATATTGTTATTTATTATTCTTTGGCGAATTTGGAAAATTATGCGGGCCAATAAAGAAGAGTATGGGGTATATTTTTGTGCTGGTTACGCTATTATGATTTTTATACAGGTACTGATAAATATCGGCATGAATATTGGAGTAATGCCGGTAACTGGCATCCCTTTGCCTTTTGTTAGCGCTGGAGGCAGTTCTTTGTTGACTTTATTATTAGGTATTGGTATGATCCAAAATTATTATATTCAAAGCCACTCGCAACTAAATTGATTGACAAATATTGATAAAACTTTTAGAATGCTTTTATGAAACAAGCTACTTTGCCACAATCTATTAAGCAGCTGGCTTTAGAAAAAATAATTGCTCATTGTCCAATTTGTTCAGCAGATAAACAGGCATTACAGTCGAACATAGTTAATCATCGTAATAACGCTGAATTATTACATATTCAATGTCAGGCTTGCCAAGGTGCTGTAGTTGCTTTAGTATTTAGCTCTGGATCAATTGTTAGTTCTATTGGTTTGTTAACCGATCTAACTCGTGAAGAAGTATTAAAATTTCAAAATAAATCGTTATTATCAGAAGATTATTTAATTGATTTACATCATTTCTTTAATCAAACGGCTGCTCCAGAGAAAATTTTACAATCATTAACACACTAAATTAATCATTAACTATAGGTCACATGAAAGATACTGCCACACTTGTTCTTAACGCTAATACTAGAACAGGCTTAAAAAAGATTTGTCGTACACTCAGACAACAAGGTTTTGTTCCTGGTGTAGTTTACGGCCATGGCTTAAAAAATTGTAATGTACAGTTTTCATTAAAAGAATTGGCTAAGGTTTATCAACAAGCCGGTGATAGCACCCTCATTGATTTGATTATTGATAATAAGCCAGCTATTAAGGCTTTAATTCAAGATGTATCTTATGATATTCTATCGGATATTATACAACACGTTGATATTCATGTGGTAAATATGCAAGAAGCTATTCATGCAGAAATTCCTTTAAATTTTATTGGGGTAGCCCCAGCTATTAAAGAATTAAATGGCATATTATTAAAAAATAAGGAAAAAATTAATGTTAAATGTCTGCCACAAGACTTAATTAAAGAATTAGCGGTTGATATAAGTTTATTAAAAACTTTTACAGATATTATTACTGTAACAGATTTAGCGTTTCCTAAAGCTATTACAGTATTAGATAAGCCAGAAGAAACTGTAGTTAAAGTAACACCACCACGTAGTGATGAGGAATTAGCCGCTTTAAATCAAACAGTTCAAGAAGATGTTACTAAAGTAGCTGGCGTAGTGAAAGAACCTAAAGAACCGACGGCCGGTGAAACTACCGATAAAAATGCTAAAGAAACTAAAAAAGAAGCTAAAAAGTAATCTATGGGTAAAGCACAAGAATTAATTAATAGTGCTATTGTTCATATCAAAACCAACAAACGTACCCAAATAATTATTTTAATCACCATTGTAGGCTTGTCCATTATTGGTATGGCTGTAGCTATTATTAATCTTAATAAACCAAAAACTACACCACCTATTGTTAATACTAACACCGCTATTGTAACCGTCACAGAGCCGGTAGCTAGACAAATCGATGGCATTCCAGTGCCGGCTAATGAAAGCAACATTTTGCCAGTAGCTGTAATGATAGAAAATTTAGCTTCAATTCGTCCACAAGCTGGTTTAACTGAAGCAAATCTGATATACGAAGCTTTGGCCGAAGGTGGTATTACTAGATTTATGGCGATATATGCTAGTAAAACAGCGGTTGATAAAATTGGACCCATTCGCAGTGCGCGAGCTTATTTTGTAGATCTAGCAGAAGAGTATAAAGGCATTTATGTACATGTAGGTGGTAGTCCACAAGCTTTGGGCGTGTTAAATTCTAGTAATTATGTTACTGATTTAAACCAATTTAGCTATTCTAATTATTTTTATCGTGATACGGCTTTGAATGTGGCTATGGAGCACACCTTATTTAGCAATACAGAATTATTAGCATTAGCCTTGAGAGACCTAGAATTAAATAATAAAACAGGTGCTTATCAACCTTACAAATTTAAAACTAATTTAAAAAAGGAAAGCCGACCAACTACTACCAAACCGTTGGTAATATATTATTCTAATAAAAATTATTTAGTAGATTGGCGCTATGACAGAGATAGTAATAGTTACTTACGTTGGAATGGTGAAAGCGAACATCGTGATGTTAATAATAATGAACAAATTAAAGCTAAAAACATTGTGATACAATATATTGATACTACTGTTATTGATCAACAATCTGGAAGATTAGAAATGAATACCATTGGTACTGGAGAAGCGATTTTAGTACAAGATGGCATTAGTAAGGCTGGTACCTGGAAAAAGGAGCAGCGGGGCGATAGAACATTATTCTATGATGACACTGGTGCTGAATTTACTTTTAATCCTGGGCAAACTTGGATAGAATTAGTACCAACAGCTGATAAGTCTAAAGTTAGTTACTAAATATTTTATGGGGGAATTTTGGCGTAATAAAAATGTCAGATTGAGTCTGGTAGCCAGTAGCATGTTATTATCAGCTATATTTGTTTGGCTTGGCATATATTTAGTAGCCCGTAATCAAGTAATTTTGGAAAAAACCACTACGCAAGTAATTTTACCTGTTTTATATAAACAAAAACCATTGCCTATATTTAAAACAGCCGTTGAAATGCCACGGCGGTTAGATGGTGTATTAGTCAATCGTAATGATGCTAATCGTTATCCAGTAGCTTTGATGATAGAAAACGCAGCGTTTGGTGGAGTACGGCCACAATTTGGCTTAAATGCAGCTCAGTTAGTTTATGAAATAGTAGTAGAAGGTGGTATTACTCGGTTTATGGCTGTGTATTCCGGTGATTTTCCAGAAAAAATAGGACCCATTCGTAGTGCCCGGGCTACTTATTTAGAATTTGCGTCGGAATATGATGCGTTATATGGTCATGCTGGTGGTAGTCCAGAAGCACTACAAGCTATTTCCGGCATGAATGTTAAAGATTTATCTGCTTTGAGTACCGATGCTCGTTTTTTTAAGCGTGATGTACAACGAGAATCACCACATAATTTATTTACCTATGCTAGTTTAATCAATTATGTTCGACGTGACAAAAATTTAGCTGACAATGCTAGTACTTATCTATCATGGAATTATAAAAACGATACTAAATCAACTACGGCTCCAGATAAAGACAAGACAGTAGACATTGATTTTGGCTCTTCACCTTTATACAACGTACATTATGTGTATAATTTTACCAATAATAACTATGAACGTTGGAATGGCAATGAGTTGCAACACGATGCTAATGATAATAGTGTTTTGGTTACTAAAAATATGATTATCCAAATTGTTCCACCAGGACAAGAAGCAGTTGATCAAGGTCGAATTAATTTTTCAGTTACTGGAGAGGGTTCAGTATATATTGCTCGTGACGGCGAAGTTATTGAAGGTACCTGGAAAAAAGCTGATCGACTTAGTCGAACACAATTTTATGACAAATCTGGCCAAATTATCCAATTAAATCGCGGTAATTCTTGGGTAGAAATTTTACCTAATACCGGTAAAGTAAGCTATCAATAAAATAAAATATTTGCTATACTATAAACTAAATCAATTAATTAATATTAAGCGCTAAGTAATAATAACCTATGAAAAAAATACAAATAACCCAAATAATAATGTTACTAAGTGTAGGTATACTTATTAGTGGTTGTTCGTTAACAGATAAAGTAACTGACCAAGTTAAAAAAACCTCTAATAATAGTAATAATTCTTCTACAGTAAGTTCAGTTGATAATGTTGCTGATGTGTTTACTGATGAAAATATCAATTTCACTGAAGATGTAGATACTACAGAATCAGACGCTGAAATAGTAACTAGTGATGTTTACGGTAAAGACTTAGATATGGCCAAACGATACACTAATTCTATTAGAACTTATTTTTCTGAAAATGAGCTAGAAAAAGACGTTACTTATCAAACAACTGCTACACAAGAAGCTGTAAGAAGTTTTTATAAAACCGAGCTAGCGCAAGATTGGAAAGTTAGTGAAGAAGCTACTGATTACATTGAATTCTCTAAAGGATCAGATGATAACCCAGAGTATTTAACTGTATATCTTACGCCATATAAAAACATCTTAGAATACGAGTTGGTTTATGAACCAGCCTACACGGAAGAACAATTAAAGGAATTAGATAACGAAACTGATACAACTAATACCAACGAAGCAGAATAATTTTTATTAATGCTTACTAAACAACGTCATCAGCCGGGCACATATTATACGGCGATTGCTATTTTAGTCGGTGCGGCCATTGGCGCTGGTATTTTTGGTTTACCATATGTTATTTATCAATCAGGTTTTATAGTTGGTTTAATATATTTGTTAGGTTTAGGAGTAATTTGCACATTCATTAATCTAATTTATGGTGAAATTGTGCTTAGTACTAATGGTTCTCATCAATTACCATATTATGCTGAAAAATATTTAGGACAACGTTGGAAATGGTTGACACTAATTACTGTATTTATAGGGTTTTATGGAGCCTTAAGTGCTTATTTAATAGAAATAGGCCATTTATTCAAGCAAATAATTAGTCCTATTATTTCATTGTCTAGTATTCAATGTTCATTAATTTATTTTGTTTTTATTGCTAGCGCTCTATATATTGGTCTAAGAGCAGTGGCTAGTGTAGATAGAATTATGATGCTAGTGAGTTTTGCTATAATTATTATGTTTATTGTGATTGGTCTACCACAGTTACATTTTGAGACACTCTATCAATACAACACTCAATATTTGTTTTGGCCTTATGGTATTGTGTTGTTTGCTTTAGCTTCCGCAGCGGCTATACCGGATGTGAAAAACATTTTGATAAAAAACAGATTAGCCTTAAAAAAGACTATTTTAATTGGATCATTTATTCCAGTACTAATTTACATAGCTTTTGTAGCCGTGACCATTAGTATTTGTGGTGCTAATATTACAGAAAATGCTTTAATTGGTTTAGGACAAGTACTTGGTAAATCAGTATTGATTTTTGGGTCAGTTTTTGGTATTATCACTATGACAACATCATTTTTATTATTAGGTTTGGTATTAAAAGAAACCTATATTTATGATTTAAAACAGCCGGCTTATCGAGCTTGGTTAATGGTAATAATACCGCCAATAGGTATATTGCTAGGCAATTTATTATCCTTTGTGGAATTGCTAGGTTTAACTGGTGGATTGCTTGGTGGTTTTGAAGGTATTATTATTATTAGAATTCATCAAAAATTAAGCCACCAAGCTGATCGACTAGCTGAATATCATATCACCACCGCTCACTGGTTACATTATTTATTATACCTGGTATTTATTTGCGGTATTATTTATCAGTTTTACATGTTATATGCTCGCTAACATTAGTGCTTATCGCAAATATCGCTTATTAGAAATGATTCCTGGTGCTTTAATATGGCTAACATTACTAGGTGGTTTATTATTAACATTTATTAAACCTTTAAGCATGGTTTATGTTATTATTATCTTTGATTTTTATTGGATGATTAAAATGATATATTTGAGTACTTTTTTAGTGATATCATATTATCGTTATCGGGTGGTTATGCGGATTGATTGGCAAAAACGTTGTTTAACTATACCGGCTAGCAAACAAATTTATCATTTAGTCATGATTCCTAATTCCACTGAATCAATTTCTGTAATTAAATCTACGCTGACATCATTAGCTAATACTACCTTTCCTAAAGACAGAATAATTATTGCTTTTGCTGCAGAAGAACGTTATCCTAATAGTATAGCAAATGGTTTAACCATGCAAAAAATCTATCAAGATGTTTTTCAAAATTTTCATATAGCTATACATCCACAAAATATCCCAGGTGAATTAGCTAGTAAAGGAGCTAATTTAAATTGGGCCGGTAGGCAAGTAAAACAACAGATTATTGATAAAGAGAATATTCCTTATGAAAATATTATTGTATCAATTCTTGATGCTGATACTTGTGTAGATTGTCAATATTTTTCTTATTTAACCTGGGTTTATTGTCATGAACCAAATCGTACGCAAGCTAGTTATCAGCCTATTCCTATGTTTAATAATAATATTTGGGATGCGCCAGCCATTATGCGAGTAGCTGCTATGGGTACAACTTTTTGGTTAATGCAAGAACAGGTTAGACCAGAAAGATTATTTACTTTTTCCTCACATAGTATGTCATTTGTTGCTTTGGTAGCAGTAGATTGGTGGGAAACTGATGCAATCTCTGATGATTCAAGAATTTTTTTGCAATGTTTTTTACACTACCAAGGTAATTATCGAGTAGTTCCATTGCACATGCCTGTATACATGGATACGGTTTTAGCTGATGGTTGGTGGAAAAGTTTAAAGAATTTATACTATCAACAACGACGGTGGGCGTGTGGTAGTGAAAATATTCCTTATATGCTTTGGTTTTTTTGGAACAATCACAAAATAGCCTGGCAAAAACGATTATACCATTTATTTAATCAAATTGAAGGTATGTGGTCGTGGGGCACTACTTCTTTAATAATATTTATTTTTGGCTATTTACCATTGTATTTACTTAACCCAATAGAACACAATACTGTTATTGCTACTAACGCTCCTTATATCATGAAAATTTGTTTAACCATTGCTAATATTGGTCTTATTTTAGCAGTAATATTAGGAACTTTATTATTACCAAAACGCCCGCAACAATACCAGTCTACAAAATATATTACCATGTTATTGCAATGGGCGTTGCTGCCAATATCAATGATTATTTTCGGAACTTTGCCGGCCATTGAAGCACAAACTCGTTTGTTCTTGGGCAAGTATTTAGGTTTTTACATTACTGAAAAAACGCGCAAATAAGTGCAATAAACGTTTGCGAATAATTTTTCCAGAATAAGGTAAATTGCCCAAACGAATATCCAAATAAGTTTTATTAAATGGTTTTTTAAAAAATACTACCCATAAATAATTAATCGCGTAGCGTAAACCCATAGTTAGTAATCCTTCGGCCACTAAACGTCTAGCCGATGAAAAAATCTTAAAATTTAGTGAAAATTTTACTAAACCAATTTTAAATAATCGTCTAGCCAAATCAGCGTCTTCACCATAAAAAGTAAATTCTTTAGTATTGTAACCGCCAATCTTATTGAGTGCGGCTTTTGTAACTATAAAATTACCACCTTGTACTAATGAGCTAATTTTAAAAATATAACGATTAATTAAATAAACTAAATAAGCTAAACGATAAAACACGCTGACAAAAAAATTAATACGCTTAGGTAAATCATAATACTTTTGTGGTCCACTTAAAGCGACTAAATTAGGACAATGTGTAAATTCTTGATAAATTGTGTTTATCCAACCAATTGGGACAATGGTATCGGCGTCAATATTGGCTAATAAATCACCATGCGCTGCTACAAAACCAGCTTGTCTGGCAAATACCAATCCTTTACGCGGTTCCTTAATTAAAGTAACTTCAGAATATTGTTTGACAATAACAGTAGTATTATCTGTACTGGCGTTATCAACTACAATAATTTCTATTGACCGATGCTGATTTCGTTTAATCTCAGCGATTAAAGAAGTTAAACATGTTGGCAAATATTTGGCTTCATTATAAGCAGGAATAATTACACTAAGCTGCATAGTTAAGCTATTATACAGGTAATAACCGCTTTATTCAATATCAGCTAGGTTAAATTTGCTATAACCTTGAACAAAATCTTTGTACAACAACACCGGCTTTCCGGCGGGTTGTATTTTATCTATGATTAGATTATTATTTTCAAAATGCAGTTCAATTATTTTCAAGCGCAATTTATTCCAAATGCAATAAATACCCGGCCAAGAATAGAAAGCTCGGTATTTTTTGTAAATCATAGCCAAACTATCAAGCTTAGTTATTTTGCCATCTATTTTTTTAATCTGTCGGCTGTGGCTTAGGTTGGTATTTACTTGTGGCTTTGGTGTTATGTGATTATTACAATAAGCTAAAGCTGTTTTTACTGTTAATTCAGCTCCCAACTTAGCTAATTTACTGGATAATATAGCCGCATTATCTTGTGTTTCAATGGTTATTGTTTGTTGTGACAATATTGGCCCAGTGTCCATACCAGTATCTAATAGCATTATTGAAACACCGGTTTCTTTATCGTCGTTAAGCAAGCTATATTGAATTGGAGCTGCACCGCGCCAACGTGGTAATAATGACGGGTGTAAATTAATAATACCTTTAGGAAAGTGTTGTAAAATTTGTTTTGATAATAAATTACCGTAGGCTACTAATATTCCCAAATCAGCCGCTGGTAAATTATCTAATGATTCTAAAACCGTAATTTTTTTACTTAAAGCCAATGTCTTAAGCGGAGTAGGTTGTAGTAATTGTTTTCTGCCTACCGGTTTATCTGGTTGAGTAACCACAGCCACCACAATAAACTCTGGTTGTTTTAATAACAAATCTAACGTTGGTAAGCCGATATCACCGGAACCAAAAAAGATTACTCGAATGGGAGACATGTTTTATTTATTAATAATTAACACCCCGTTTAAATGATCGATTTCGTGTTGGAACACTTTAGCTAACATACCTTTAGCTTTAAATATGGTTTTTTCGTTATCTAACGTATAAGCTTTGACGCGTATTTTTTCCGAACGAGCAATATCTAAATAGATGGTTGGACACGATAAACACCCTTCTTCCATAGTAGTTTTTTTAGCAGATTGAAACGTAATTTGTGGATTGCACAGCACTAAATGATCATTGGTTTGAGCTGTGTCTTTATGCACAACAAACAAGTTAACATTTTTTCCAATTTGCGGAGCCGCTAAACCAATGCCATTATTTTCTAACATTGTTAAAACCATGCTTTGACCAAGTTCTTTTAATTCAACAACTTTTTTAGCATCTTTTAACTCAGTTAATGTGATATTTTTAGATTTAGTGTTCAAAATACGGTTTGGTTGGATAACTAACGGTAAAATTATAGGCATTATAAAATTATAGTAATTTTATAGTTCTCTGTCAATAACAATATTAGCTTCATTTAAAGGTAATTGACTGGCTGTGGAATATATTTTTTGTGTTTTATTAACTGTATTAATCACTAAATAATTAGCTTGAAAAGGAGGTAGTTGATATTTTTTACGCTGTTTTAATTCATTGTCATACCAAGCGCGTGGATAGTGTTCATTTAAGGCCAAAAATACGGTGTGTTGTGGCGCATAGGTTTGAATGATTAGTTTGCCCTGACCATAATTACGCAGTTTCATTAATTGATATAGCGTGTGTTCAGCGGCTCGAAACGTTGGTTCACTGAGCATTTGATCACATGATATTACAGCTACCTTGGTTATTTTTGACCAAGCAACCCGAGTAAAAGCATAACTAGTACCAATAATAATTGGTTTGGCTTGATAATTAATGGTTTGATCATTAGGTTCGTTTTTAGTTAATTCAATAATCACGCGTTCCGGAAATGCCAAACGCAGTTCTTTGGCTAATGAAGTAGTGCCATGACCTAATTTTACCAATTGATGACTATGGCAAGTAGGACAAACAACCGTAATAAAATCTGATAATAATGAACGACAATTTTTGCACCAAAGAAATTTGCCGGTGCCTTTATTATTAAACCACAAAAAAATTGTTTCCTGACTATTACATTGTTCTAGTAAAGTCGGGGACAATAAACCGTAAAAAGTTGTTTTTGGCACCATGGTCATGTCTACCAATATTACAACCGGATCCTTTAAATCATCTAATAGAGTAGTATTAATGCGATCGGTGAGTAACTGCTCAAGAGCTGGCGCCAAACTAAAACGCAACACTGTATTACGAGTTAATTGTGACCAATAATTAATTACGGTAGTAGTATGATACCGCGGATTTAAATCCCATTGTTTATGAGCCGAATCCGCCGCATCTAGCTGCACAATAATATCTACTTTATGTAGGGGAAATAAACTAAGTAATTTAGTACCAATAAATAAGCGGCGGGCACTAGTGTGATTAAATAATTCTTGCCAAGCTCGCCAATATTGTGTTTTATTCATGACGTGCGTAATTAATACTGGTTCAGTAAAAGCTTGTAACGCAGTAATTAAAATATGAGCCGACTGCTCCTCCGGTACAATAATGGCTATCCGTTTGGTGCTATTTTTTAATAGCCCGATTAATATACCAATTACTTCGGCTAATGACGTATATAAAATAGTTTGTTTGGTGACGGCGGAGCTTTTTGATAATAATTGCTTTACTAATTTTTGTACTTTGTTAACTTGATTTTTATTGATTTGATAAGTTATTTTATTATTTATGTTAATGGATGATGGACGCTTGCTAGATAATTTTCGTTTTGGAATAGTTGGTAAAAATAATTTAACCGCGTAGCTTAAGGAAATAAAATAATGATTAGCCAACCAATTAATAAAATGCAAACTGGCAGCATCTAACACAAACTGTGTAGAGTTAATAATAGTTTTAACAGAAAAATCCGGAGCCGTAATATTTATTTGCCAAACCACGCCAGTAATAATTTGCTTGCGCCATGGTATCCAAACAATTTCACCAACTTGCACACTTTGTGTTGCTGGTACTACATAAGTAAAGCCAGCTAAGCCACGAATGCTATGAATAGCCGGAACAACACTAACGTACATGCGCTTAAATTGTTAAATTAAATTAAACTGCACCACCAAATGACTAGTATCATTTACAATTTCATAACATAACACCCGTGAGGCCACGCTGATGTTTTGAAATGTACCAGCTAATAAGGCTAAAACTTTTTGGCTATAAATAGCTTCCGCTGAATCAATTAAACTAGCATTTAGTTTAATAATATCGTTAAAGGAACCCTTTTTTAATAAATCAACTACGGCATGATCGTAAGTATCAGCATCTGGATTAGCTTTATGATTTGGTCGTACGGATAATTGTAATGAACCAATAACAGCCACTCGTTTATTGCTTTCATTGGCCACATGACGCAAAATATGCCCAAATTTATAATGTTCTTCCACATTACCTAAAGCCAAACTAATTGGCACAATTTTTATATGTGGTAAGTGTTTGGCCAGATGATATAACGGTACGGCAATACCATGATCTAGTACCGATTGATTGATAATATTAGCTCGACCATAGTTATGACCATCGGCATACTCACGTAATTTACTAATCAACTCAATATCACAACCATAATTTAACGGTTTAAGTGTGTTGCCGTGTTCTTGAACATCCGCTACATACTCGTTGGCTAAATTAATTAAAAACGCGTCTTTAGCCATAGGCGCTAGGGGAGAAATAACAAAAAGTACATCTGGTTGCATTACATATAATTCACCCTCTAATTCTTTTAAAGCGGCTCGGCTTTTAGCAAAACTATCATCGGTTAAGGTAAGTGGCGAGCAAGGCGTAATGGCGGCAAATACTAATGACATAAGTATTTTTTATAATTAATAACTTTCACCCAGCGGGTGTAATTTAAGTATTTTTTTATCAACCACTAAAATATTTTTTTTACCACCTAATTTTTTTAATATTTTTGGTGAGGTAATTAAGCGTTTGTTGCCATGGTCAATTACGTACACGGCATTACGTTCTGGTATTTTTACCAATGTACCATCCGCTAATTTAACTGGCACGGATTGGTTATATTGTTTTAATGTATCATTGGATTCTTGATATACCGGATAACCTTTATAACGATTGGCAATAATCGTACGGCTAATGACTGGGTGCAAAGTTTGTTTACGATCGAAATACATTACGGCACCAGTGTTTTTATTTTGCAACAAAGCTCCTAGTGGATACTTATCAGCCGTAGCTAGAGGGCTACTTTCTGGAATGGCGCTTAAATCCTCATCTGCTACGGATATAATTTCTTCGGGATTATAACCTAAATCACGCAGCATGCTTTTAGAAGTAATGGCTCGCCGATGATATTTATCATCAATCACAAACACACTACCAGTATCAGTTGATTGGACTAAAATAAATTTTGGATAGCTAATCGGATCACCTTGCTCGTAGCGATTAAGCACATTCTGGCCAACGTTAATAATAGCATTAGGATTGTAATTAGCTAATAAGGCCGCTTTTGAAGTAATTGGTCGTAACGCGCCATGTTCCAACCGAAACACACTACCATCCGGACCTTGAAACAACACCCCATCAGGATATTCTAAACGAGCCACTAAGCCATTGTTACGATCTGGAAAATAACGTTCAAATAAATCAAACAGCAACGAATTACCGCCTACAGATTCCTCACCACCATAATAACCCACCCAAGGTGTATAGGTATATAACGCCGCCGTGGCTTTATTTTCCGGAGTAATGGTAATACCATCTAAAGTAGTTTTAGCTCTACCAACCCCCCAACCACTAATGGTTGAGTTTCTATTATTCAAATCGTTAATATAATTACGAAATTGATTGGAAGCTGCCGTCATTTGGTTGTAAAAACCTTTATATTTAACCACTGTGGGGTCGTCTTTACTACAGCTATCACATACGCCATAACCCATGGCCCAATCTACTAAATTAGCGTTATTGCTAGTAATTAAGCTAGATTCTTTTTGTAATTGCACTAATAAAAACTGTGGATTTAATTGAGCGTTTTGCGCGGCCAAATAAATAATTTCTGCCGCAGAATACGTACTGCTATTATACGTTGTTTTATAACTACCCAAAATGCCGCCACCATTCGTTAATACCGATTGAATGCCGCTAATAGACATGGTAGTATAATCCACCATATCCGGATCGGAGATAATAGCGTTAGAATTAAACACTCTAGCCAGTGTTGGCTTGGCTATATTTAGCCCTATTAAGACAGTGCTAACCACTATTAATAACTTCTTACTCATATTATTATCATTATATAACATTTTACACTTTATTTCAAGCGCTTGTTTTACACTAACTAATAACATTTGCTACAATGAACTGAATTGTTATGAATATCGTTAAAATATTAGGCCTACCTGTAACTACGCTTACTGAACCACAAGTGCATTTTTGGTTAAAGCAACAACTACAAAATAATAGCGGTGTAAAAATAGTATTCACACCAAATCCAGAAATTTTGGTGTTAGCCAAACAAAACCTGGCTTTTTTTAATATCTTAAACCAAGCTGATTTATGTTTGCCAGACGGGCAGGGGATAGTGTGGTTTAGTAAACAACAAATTAAGCAACGTATTACTGGGGTAGATACAATGCTGTACTTGTTACAATTAGCTCATGAGCAGGAGTTAACGGTTGGTTTAGTATTTAATACTAAAGGTTTGTCTACACAAGCTGATTTGGAAGCTGTTTTTGCTAAACAATACCAAAACTGTCGTTTAGTAATTATGAGTAATGTTGATGTTGTGCCTAATGTTATTCTGGATATTATTTTAGTTGGTTTAGGGGCTCCACAGCAAGAAAACTGGGCAATAAAACATAAATTGGAGCTAAATAAAACGAAATTGGTATTAACAGTGGGTGGTGGATTGGACTTTTTAACCAAAAAACAGCAGCGTGCCCCTTTATTTTTTCGAAAAATTGGGTTAGAATGGTTATGGCGCTTATGGTGGCAGCCGATTAAGCGCTTAAAACGCATTAGCAACGCAGTAATCGTTTTTTCAATTTATTGTTTGCGTGAACGCATTAAGCAATGACCACATCTATTATTAAAACTAGATTCGCCCCTTCACCAACCGGTAATTTGCATATTGGTGGAGCTCGTACGGCGTTATATTCATATTTATGGGCCAAAAAAATGGGTGGCGAATTTTTATTACGCATTGAAGATACCGATCGTACGCGCTATCAAGCCACTGCCGAAGAGAGTATTTTTTCCGGATTAAAATGGTTGGGGTTAAATTGGGATGGAGAAGTATTGTACCAATCTAAACGCACTGAACTATATAAACAACACATTGATAAATTACTAGCTAGCAAAAAAGCTTATTATTGTTTTTGTACTCCAGAAAGATTGCAGTTAATGCGCGAGATTCAACAAAAAAAACAACGGGCTCCAAAATATGATAAAACTTGCTTACATTTAAGTAAGGCGGAAATTGAAGAAAAATTAACTAACAAAGAACCTTATGTGGTGCGCTTAAATGTGCCGGATCAAGGCGAAATTATTGTACAAGATTTGGTTCGTGGAAAAATTACGTTTCAGTGTCAAGACATTGATGATCAAATTTTATTAAAATCTGATGGTTTTCCCACCTACCATTTAGCCAATGTGGTGGATGATTATGCTAGTGGTATTACCCATGTGATTCGTGGTGAAGAATGGATACCATCTACCCCCAAACACGTGTTATTATACCGCGCTTTTGGCTGGGACACACCACAATTTGCCCATTTATCTTTATTTATTAAAAAGGGTGGTGGAAAATTATCTAAACGTGAGGGCGCTACTGCGTTATTGGAATATAAAGCACAAGGTTATTTACCAGAAGCAGTAGTTAATTTTATTGCCATGTTAGGCTGGAATCCAAAATCCACCCAAGAAATGTTTAATTTAGAACAACTAATACAACAGTTTGATTTGAACCAGGTACACACCGCGAATCCAATTTTTGATACCATAAAACTAGATTGGTATAATAATCAATACATTAAGCAATACACTACTATTCAACTAACTGAATTGTGCCGACCTTATTTAGACAAACAAAACATTGTTAACGCCCCCTTACATACAGTAGAAAAAATAATTGCCTTAGAACAACCGCGTTTAAAAAAACTAAGTGATATTAAAAACGAAACTGATTTCTTTTTTACAGAAACATTAAATTATCCAGCTACATTATTGCTTTGGAAAAAAAATACGCCAGCACAAACTAAAATTTATTTAACAGCCTTAGCTAATTATTTAGCACAAAACAATAATGATGAAATTTGGTCAAACCAAAAAACACTGGAAACTAACATTATTACTTGGATAAAAACCGCCGGTTATAATAATGGGGATATTTTATGGCCACTACGAGTAGCGTTAACCGGAAAACCAGCTTCGCCCTCACCATTTGAAGTAGCTAGTATCTTAGGAAAAACTAAAACTTTACAACGCATTTATGCGGCAATTACACTTCTACAATCATAAATATTACCTAATATTAGCAATATTATTAGCTTTTATAGCCGTTTTTACTAATACTTATTTAGTAGTAGCTGAGGAAGAGAGTACTAATACATCTAACACAGATAATACAAATAATAACACTGCATTACAACAACAACTACAGCAATTACAAAATGACATAAAAGACAAACAAGGTTCTTATAATGGTTTGCAAGATAAAATTACTGTTTATAACGATAACTTAAAATCAATCCAACAAAAAGAATTAACCTTGAACAGTCAATTAGAAGCCCTGGATACACAAACTGAATTAACCCGCGCAGAAATTTCACAAACTAATGTGGCTATTGAAAAAAACACCTTAGAACAAGAACGGACTCGATTAAGTATTAAGCAAACCGATAACCAAATTAGTGAAAAACAAAAGCAAATTCAACAATTAGTCCGTCAACTATACGAATACGATCAAAAAACGTTTTTAGAAATCAGCCTAGCTCATAACACGTTAAGTGATTTTAGTAACCAAATAGAATATACTCGTTCATTAAATAGTAATCTAAAATCATCCTTACAAGATTTTCAAGATTTAAAACAAACCTTAGAAGATAAACATACTGAATTAAAAACTCAGCAAGCTGAACAAGAGCAAACTAAGTTAGATCTAGTAGCTAGTGAACAAACTCTGCAGGGCGAAGCTGATTACAAAACCAAACTATTGGATGAGGTGCAAACTGATGAAGCAAAATTTCAAGAATTAGTTAAAGCGATTCAAGCTGAACAACAGGGGATTAATTCGCAAATTACCGATTTGGAAAAAAGCGCTCGAGCCACCCTAGATAAACTAAGCTCTACCGCCACTACGGATGTTAACACTAATACACCATTTGTTTATCCTACATCATTTTCACCAGATTGGCCGGTACGTGGACGCATTACCACTACCTTTAGAGATCCTAGTTATGTATTCCGTAGCGTGTTTGAACATAACGCTATTGATATTGCCGCACCACAAGGCACGCCTCTTAAAGCGGTAGATAGTGGGGTAGTAGGCATTGTTAAATTTGATGGCACATCTAACTATGCTTATATCACTATTGTACATGCCGATGATTTTCGCTCACTTTATGGCCATGTCAGCAAAGTATTTGTAGAACAAGGCCAACCAGTACAAAAAGGTCAAACTATTGCTTTAAGTGGCGGTATGCCGGGTCTAACCGGCACAGGGGCTTATAGTACCGGCCCTCATTTACATTTTAGTATCTATAAAGGCTTAGCCCCGGTTGATCCGTTATTATACTTAAAGTAACTTACCAACTTAACACCCGGGTTTATCCCGGTGTGTTATAGTAGGTTAGCGTGTAAAAGAAAATATTAGTGTCGCACAATATATCTTAGACG
>Ga0172379_10004192_pt1 | contig 21672 bp, 19 predicted proteins | sample GrowelOW334metaG_FD_119756 | JGI IMG/M metagenome (GOLD analysis project Ga0172379, IMG submission 119756) | Groundwater microbial communities from an aquifer near a municipal landfill in Southern Ontario, Canada - Groundwater well OW334 metaG | ecosystem: Environmental > Aquatic > Deep... | reverse complement strand
TCTGTGTACCGAATACTACGACCTCGACAAACCAAATCCTCCAGAAGATGCATTTGCGTTCTATGCTAAGTATGCACAAAACGCATCAGGTCCTATCTTAGAACCAATGTGTGGTACTGGCAGATTTCTTTTACCCCTTTTAGAAATGGGCTTTGATATTGCGGGTTTTGATGCCAGTCAGTTCATGCTAAATGAGCTAAATAAAAAATCATCTCGCTTGGGTATAAAACCTCTAGTCTGGCAAGGTTTTTTTCAAGACCTCGATAACAGTATCAAGTATAATCTTATCTTTATTCCAAGTGGATCCTTTGGCCTCATCACTAATTTGGAAGAAGTAAAGACAATTCTGAAGATAGCATATAACCACCTTTCACAGGATGGTATATTTGTTTTTGAGGCAGAAACAACATCGTCAGAACCACCTTTATGCAATATATGGAATGGAAAGATCCAAGAGAGACCTGATGGAAAAATAATAATGCTTAACACGTTAACACTTCCTCTTCAAAATAACATTATTACAACCTTCTGCAAATATGAACTGATAGATGAGCATACAATTATTCAAACAGAAATTGAGAAACTTCAAGTAAGGGTATACAAACCAAATGAACTATGCTCGCTAATTAAAGAAGCTGGCTTTAAATCTGTGCAGATGATTAAGACCTTTGTCTCAGGAGCTAAACCTAATACGGATGATAAGGTAATAGTCTATGAATGCAGAAAATAATGAAAACACCTCTAACGATCTAGGAATTAGATTTATAGATACATTGTCAAAGGATCTCCAAAACAAAAGAGAACAAGGACACATCAAGCATGAAATAAGCAAGGGAATCGTTTGCAATTACAAGAAATTCTTCATTTTAATTGAGAACAAAGACCATGAAGTCGTTGGAGTTTTAGAAGCTTATACAGCATTTGCAGAAATTTATGTCGAAGATCTGTGGGTCGATGAAAAATATCGTGGTCAAGGCTATGGTACAAAACTAATAAGAGCATTAGAAATACATTTTCAAGGAAAAGGCTATAATAACATCAATCTTGTGACCTCTGATTTTGCTGCTCCCGAGTTCTATAAAAAATGCGGGTTCGAAGTAGAATTTGTACGCAAAAACAATTTCAATCCACAATTAACCAAAACCTTCTTTATTAAATATTTTGATAACAAGACACAAACTCAAGGTATTTTAAGAGATTCTTCTACCGATAAAAGTGAAACCTCTTAACTTACCAGCAAATCTATTGTTTATACAGAAGAGTCTCTAACAAAAGAACTGGAAGAACAAATCTACCAGGGCTTCAGTCAACATGCCGTACAAACAGTTGGTCACGACGGCAAAATGGCCAGTTATGCCTTTGTCGCTCGTCTGCATGATAAGACTATCGGAGCTGTTGTTGTTAAAACATTTTGGGGAGCTATCTGTGGGTTGCAGAAGAATAATAAAAAAATTGATATCCTACAAAGTGGAGAAACTAATTTTATAAAATACTGTCGTTATGGCATTCCTCTTTTAGAAAACCTGCATAACTTCTATGATCAAGCATCTATAGCAATCAAACAGAAACTTCTTGATTCGATATTCCCCGCAAAACTGCATTTTAGAGACGAAAGTTATCGAACCACCCCATTGAATCCTGCACTAGATCTTATCCTTCAGAAAAACAATAACTTAGAAAATAAAAAAACCGGACAAGACATCTTTGTAGAGACTTTGTCCGGTGAAATGCCGATGACTGGACTCGAACCAGCACTCTGCAAGCAGAAGCAGATTTTGAATCTACCGCGTCTACCAACTTCGCCACATCGGCATAATAAAGGATCTATTTTGCAAAAAAAAATCTTTTTTTTCTATTGTAAATAAGATTTATTTGCTTTTTCCAAATTACAAACAACTCTTTCACCGGTAATTCTATCCCACAATACTTCTATTGAAATGTATGGATAAGGATGACGGTTATCAAAATCTCTTTTTTGATTATGCTTGCATAAACTTATAGAAATTTCTTTATTTTTCCAAGAAGACCCGTCTTCATTTTTTTTGAAAATATAAGAGGTTTCGCTGCTTTTATATTTTGAAGATTTTCCATAAAATTCAAGAATGATATCAATAATTTTTTCCGGTTTTTGTTCATAACCTAAAACATAAAAATCAACCTCGGCTCCAATCATATGCTTAGAATTTTTTGAATCTCCTGATATGTCCGCATAAGTATTATGCTTTGGACAGCGCGATCCGCAAGTAATAACTACTTTTTTGTTTACCTTTTGCTGGATATAATTTAAGACATCAATCAAAACGGTGTATACACCCTCTTTGCCGTGAACTAAAGGAAGAGAATGTTTTGAGATGCCATCGCAATCAGTATAAAGTTTAGTTTTATCAGAAACATCGATCCTTTCCGGATTTAAATGATTCCCCTTACACCTGAAGAACTCTTTAGTTATTTTAGAAAACAGTGATTTTTCAGTTTCAAAAGGATATACAGGGGAGTTTTTTTGAAAACAATCATATTCAAAAAAAACATCATTATTTAATCTTGTTATCTCTTCTACCTTCAGTTTTTTTTTCTTTGTGTTTTCCAAAGAAGAACAGGATATTAATATTATCAAAGGAAATAATAAAATTCTTTTCAACGACATAAAAAGCTCTGATTTTCTTGTTTTTACTTACTATTTTTTCATTTGCTTTAGAAAAAAACCAGCTGATTCTTTTAATTTTTTGTAAATTAACTCTTCTTTATAAAACTTATTAAGCGTGTGGCTGGCATTCAATAAAAAAAACTGGTACGCATCTTCTTTGAAAAGGTCTTCTTTGGCCAGAATTGCTTTATATTCAGGTTTATTTTTGATTATATCGCTTAAAAGAGAAATAGTATTTTCAAAACTTTTTTTAAGATTTTTTTTCAAATCGTCATATTGATTTTTGGGATTTATTATCTTATTTTGCTCCATCAAAACATGCAAATGCGATGCTAAATCAAATTGCTTATTTAAATATTTTTTTTCAATTTCATCGATACACATATCCGTAAATGCATCAATTTTTAATCCATATTTAGTAGCATTTAAAAATTTTTTGTTTTTATTGCTTTTAGCAAAATAATTAAACCAGAACCTTTCTATCTGCCAGTTCAAATTAGAATTTACGAAACTTCCATTTTTATCCTTAATGCGAACAATATTTTGTTTTATCTCTTCATCTTTTTGAATGGTATTATTATTTTCGATTATATCTAAAGCATAAAGCTTATCTTCAGAATAAGCTAAATCAACGCCGTCTAATATTATTGGATTGCATCCGAAAAGTTTGGCTATCCTGATGCAAATAGTCGTAACGGATAAAGCTTTTTCTTCCAATTTATTAAATAAATACTTATCGGGAATATTTAACTGCTTATCTAGCCAAATTTCAAAAAAACTGCAGGCTGCTGCTTTTATATAGCCCAAAGGTCCGTTTAAAGTCTGAAAAACTCCTCTATTTACCCTTGTCGAATAAATTATGGGTATCTGAAAAGCTAGACTATCTTTTATTCTTATGTATTCATCAAAATTAGGATCTACTACAACTCCCATATGAGGCAAGATTCCTGCCTGGGTAAGACAGGTAATAGAAGACCCGCCTGCTATAATCAACGCCTTGTTTTGTAATGTTTTAAGCTTATCCAAAGAATATTTTAATGAAGGTCCGGCTCCTGTAATAATTGCAGGGACATCCTTGAATTTGTTCTTTAATCTATTAATCAAAAAAGATTTATGGAGTTTTTCAAAATTTGAATAAAAATTTTTAAAAATTTTAAAAGAATTTAAACTATCCTGATTGGAAAAAAAAGAAATTAAATTATTTTGAATGATTTCATTTTTGATTTTTTCATATTTTCGGTTTTTTCCTACAAATGTCAAAACATCTATTTTTTTTGTTGTAGTGCTAGACGTAATTTGATCTACAGCTTCTTTAATGTTTTTTAAAAAAACAAAATTGACTTTTTCATTTTTTAATAGATCGTAGGACTCTTTTGAATGAAAAAAACAAATTAAGTCATCCAAACAATCTTCTAGGATAAATAATTTTGAACTCTTTTTTTTTAACCAGCATTTTATATCAGAAAAAGTTTTATCGAACCTGCATTTATAAATAACTAAAGTTTCAAGATCATTAATGTTTATATAGTTTTTTTCTTCAGAAAAAAAAATACTGTTTTTCAGAACTTTCTGATTCGAAAGCGATAACATATAAATAAAAGGAAATCTTTTAGATAATAAATCCAAATTTTTATAATAATATTTCATAATTCAAATTTTTTTTCATCAACCAGAACTTCATTTTCATCAAAAATATTATCCTGTGTTTTTTTCCCGTTATCAAAAATTAAAAATCTTTTCATTTTTGAATCTTCATAAAACAGCTTGACTTCTCCATGCAAAGTACCCTTTTTATAATTCATTAGGGTTTTTATCTGACCATTCTCATAATAATAGGTTTGCATCCCATCCATCAAATCTTCATTGTAACAGAGAACAGAATATGGTTTTTTCGATAGATAATACTGATATGTCCTGCCATATCTTTTTCCAAGGTAAAACCAGCTGCTTGATAGTACGTCATGATCTTTTGAATAATATATAGAAGAACCATGCAAACTGTTTTTATGGTAATGCAGCTCCGCTAAAATTTTTTTATCATCGTAATATAATATCTGTTTTTTCATTGGAAGATCTGAAGTCAGATTAATGTTTAAATCAGGATCGGCGATAATTAAAATATTATCCTTAAATTCATATATGGGTTTCATAAGAATTTCTCCATAATTTTAAGATGCTCAGAGATAATATTTTTAAAAAATATTAATTTATTAATTAAAATATGCACTTCATCATCTTCAACATTTCTTAAAATCACATGTTTCCATATTTGCCAAAAAGGATCGAGCAAATGTGTATAAAAAACTTCTTTTTGGAATCTGAGCAGGCTGCTATCAATCTCTAAAGATGGATTTTCATTTAACATAATATCACATAGATCATTACAATTTTTAAGACTGTCATTAATAATTTTTAAAACCTGAATAACTTTCTCTTTTTCCAGCTTAATTTTTTTTTCATTATTATAAACTGATTTCACATATCCATCCAGATCGCATGAATTCTTACAGATATCGATTAGATCCAAAAGCTTAATATCAGCAATATTTTCAATCTTAAGCCCCCCTTCGGTTGCATTAAGAAACTTAGTTCTTGGATTATTCAAAGCAAATTCTTCTATCCATTTTTTTGCAACAATCCAGTCTTTTTGGGTAAAAACGGTATTATTATTTATATCTTTTACCTGATGTAGTTGATAGGAATCCTTTTCTTTCGTAACGCCTTTTGAATATTTCTTTTTTTTAAATGATAGATCGAGCCCCACAAAAGTAATTGGATTACATCCCATCAGCTGAGCTATTCTAATCAAAAAAGTAGTGACATTCCAACCAGTTTCATAACTTGGCTGGGTTAAATCTAATTTATCATAAATCCAGCTCTCTAAAGGAAATGAACTGCAGGGAGGAAAAAGAACTTTGTTTGCCTGAACTAAAGATAGATTGTTATGGTTAACTCTATTTTGATAAAAAAATAGATTTTCAAAAAAATGATTATTTTTAAATCTTTTAAAAAAAAGGCCCTGGTCTACATGCGCAGAAAAATGAAATCTAATATTTTTTTTTGAAAAAACATTTATTGCGGACCCTCCGGCAAAAATTAATGCCTTGTCATACATATCATCTAATAAGTGAATATTTTTATCTAACGAAGGTCCAGCTCCCACAATTACCGCAGGAATATTCTTGAATCGATCTTTAAGATTCTCAAATAATATAAAGCTGCTAGTTTTAAATAAATTGTTATAGACATTTTCAAAAATACTTATTCCGAAATCGCTATAAACATAAGATGTTACGTTTGCTCCAATATGATATTCATTCAACAAATCTGATATTTCCTGAAATTTTTGATCTCTTTTTTCACTGGAAAATTTTGCAATTTTGAGATTTAAATAGACACCTTCCCAGGCTATCTCTAAGAGTTTCTTATAAGGTTTTTCTAAGAAAATAGTTTTAACGTTTTTATTGTTAAAATCTAAATCTATCGTTTTTTTTATTTTTTTAAATTTTTTTTCATCATCTTCTACAAAAAATAGTTTTCTTTGATCATTTTCTTTAAGCCAGTCTTTTAAAAATAAGTTATGTTTCGAATCTACGTCTCCATAGATACACATGAGATCTATATTGAATAAATCTTCTAAAAGAATTTCTTCATTTTTCATTTTTCACACTGCGAATTAATTGAGTATAATCCGGTAAATAATCTAGTGAATCATATCTTTGGTCTTTTAAATTATACCAGAAAGTAACGATCTTATATTTATTGGCAATAGCAACAAAAAAAGCTTCAACAAAATGATTATATCCCAGAACCTGATCAATAGTTTTTTTAGTAAGGGAGCAGGCTTTGCATTCGATCATTAATAAGGGATAAATTAAATAGTTGGGATGAATATTTTTAGCAAAACAAATAATATCCGCTCTTCTCTTGTTAATTTTGAACTCTTTATTTTGCAAGTGAGGCAGAGTTGATAAATCTTTTTCTACAGCAAGCAAGCCTGATGGATAATGAAGCTTATCAATCATATGATTGATAAGCTTTTGTCTAACAATCTCTTCCGGCAGTTTTGTTATAAAAGTTTTTCTAATCGGATCGTAAAGCTTGTCATTAGCCTTCAACTTCAACAATACCTAAATTTTCATCTTTTCTTTTATAAATTACTTTTAATTTCTGGTCTTCTTCGCTTTTGTATATCAGAAAATCTTCACCTGATAATTCCAACTTCATTATAGCCTCTTCTTGTGTTAATAATTTTAAAGGCATTTCTTCTTTTGATACAACCTGAGGCATTTTATAATTCTCAAGATCTTCTCTTAAGTTCTCTTCTTCAATATCGTCATTGATATCTTCAACTTCATCTATCGGTCTTAAAACATGCACTTTCATATCAATCGAGGTTAGATCTTTATTTCTATGGCTTTGCAGTTTATTTTTATATTTTAGTATCAATTTGTACAATTTGTCGAATGCGCCGTCTATAGCAGCATATAAATCAGTTGTTGTTGCATGAACCTGGATGCGATAATGATAAAATTTTAAAACAATGGATACACTATGAGCCAGTTTCTGAACTTCCAGTATCACAATTATTTCTAAAATATTATTTGTAAATCTTTGAATTTTAGAAATCTTTTCTAAAACATAATTCTGCATAGCCTTTGTTACCTGAAGATTTTTACCAGTAATTTCTACCTGATATCCTTCAGCAGCAAATTTTGATTTATCAACCATATAAAACTCCTTATGATCCTTTCCCTATTACTTTTTAATCGTACTAAAAAACTTCGTAAAAAAATAACATACTCAAAAATGAATTATATGAAAATAAAATTAAAAAAACATCAAAATCAAAATTTGTTTTCAAAGCAAATATCTAAAAACTGCTAAATCCCAAACCTAATCTGAATATCCATGCGTTTTTCAAAGACTGACCCGGTAAAAAACCACTGGTTTTATACCCAAGTTCGCTATGCAAGGAAATATCTAGCTTATCAAAAAGCTTCCTTTCGTATATCAAATAAGAAGATACGCCGTTAATCATTTTTTTTAATTCTTCATTAGAAAATCCAACAGAAATCTCATTAAATACTACCCATCCACCATTCAAGTAAATTTTAGGCTGTCTAAAAAAATCAACTCTAAAACCAAACTTGTTTTTGTTAAATTTATAAACATTAGGATATTCCAATCCCAACCCCCAAAAAGCTTCACCATTATGTTTACCCATTTTTAGGTATGTGTAAATCGGACAACTTTTATAAGAAATAAAGTTTTCTAGATAATATTCAATTCCATAAGGGGCCAAACCCAGCCTGAAATTTGGCAGAAATCTTACATTTTTAATTTTAATCGTCGGAATAGAAATATCTCTTCCTGATATAAGATAATTAAGATAAGAGTACATGCAGTAATATGTCATAGGGTCTAAAAAATTTATAAGACAAGCTCTTTTCAAATCAGTTTTTGATAAGTTATCCTCATAGTAAGTGTTATTAAGCCAATACAGATAAGATTCGATATCATGTCCGTCATCATTAAAAATAATTTCATCATCCATAGAATAAGCATATGCCGTAAGATCCTGCTGGGCCTGAATATATAAAGATGCTTTCTTGGGATCCAATCTTAAATCAGATATCCATTTCATCTTAAGCCTGTTTGCAAGAATTGCCGTAGAATCTACTCCTGCTAAACTTATCGCCATTTCTCCAAAAGATGTTAACTCAGGACGAAACTTATAGTAAGTTGCGCCGCTCCCATCTCCATATGGCCATGAAGGTTGTAATATATATCTTTTAACTTTAACAATTCCTGAATTTATATCTCTTATTCTATAACCATGACCAAATACTTCGTGCTGAGTTACTAATTCAAACCTTGAAAGAGGACCCCAGACAAATATCATTTCAGCGCCTCTGGAAAGAAAACAGGTTACATTTCTCTTCTTCGGAATTCTGATCATTTTTCCCATCAGGTATTCAATGCTTTCATGAAAAGTTAAAACATCCTCAGCTCCCGTATATGAAGAAAAATCTTTTTCAAACATTAAATAATATTCTTCATTGGCAAATAAAGATGAGCCCAGAAGCATGCAAATAATTAATAATTTTTTCATAGAAGAACATTTCCTTAAAATGATTCGAAAAAGGATAAGCAGAAGATAGAAAAATGGCAATTACATTTTAATTAATGTAAGCCCCATTTTGTAATTGCATCTCAAAGATATTGAATAAATTCTAAAATAAATTATTAATGAAAAATTATTAATGAAAAAACAATCGCACCGGAAGGGATTTGAACCCCTAACCACTTGGTCCGAAGCCAAGTACTCTATCCAGTTGAGCTACCGGTGCAAATTTTAATACTTAAAAAAATATCTCATTTTTTTTAATAAGTCTACTTTTGATTTAATCCAAAATAAAATATAAATTAAGATAAACCCATTTCATATATTAATTAAGTTATTTTATGCTGATTGAAACTCAAGGAATTACATTAAAATCCACACCTTTTAAAGACAGATCTAAAATCCTGCAGGTATTAACCAAAAATCTCGGTGTAATTTCTCTGATAGTAAATGGCTTAAGCAATAAAAATCTAAATTTGATCAACCTCTGTTCCTTATTTACCATCTCCGAGCTTATTATCAAGAAAACCAATTCCGATATATATTCTCTTCAAGAAGCTCATATATCTGAAGCTAATTTGCATTTAAGAAAAAACCTAAAAATGCTAAATTCGGCTTCTTATATCACAAAAGCTGTTTTAGATTCCCATTTTCCCCAAAAACAGTCTTCAAGCATATATTTATTATTTAAAACATATCTAAAAAAAATTGATACAAACCCTGATGCTTTATACCTGAGCTTTCTAATCAAGTTTTTATCATTAGAAGGCTTGATAAATTTAAAACCTACTTGTTCAAACTGTGATAAACCTGCTTTAAACATTAAAAATGGAGAATGTTTTTGTGAAGATCACAGCGAAGATTTTTCATTTAATTTTTCTAACGAAGATTTTGAAAAGCTATTGCTGCTTTGTTATGCAAAATCATTTTCTTTAATCGAGCAGATAGATGTGTCATTAGAATTAAAAGAAAAAACAAACGCTCTTTTTTATGATCTTATATGAAAGCCGGTTATACTTTACATGATTTATATACATTTTAGTTTTATTCGTAGCAAATATTAACTTTAATCCAAGGTAAGTTTACTTTCTACTAATGCCAACTTCTTTAATATATATTGTCTAGTTTAGCTAACTAAAGCCTTTTCAATAATAATCTCTGCATTCCTAATCATTGCTTTTTTCTCGGCTGATGAGTTTGCATTAGCAATATAGTTTTTTAAGATTGTTATTTTTATATCTTCTCTTTCAGACAACCGAACATCTTTCTTTTGCAAAACTCTTTCTATTTTTTTTATTCGACTCGATAATGAGGGATGAAAAAAATCTAATCTATCATCCCCGCTAGAAGAAAATTTTATTTTTTTCCAAAACGTTGTGCGAGCTTCTAAATTAACAAGTTGTGAGCTCTTCAGAAATCGTCTTCCACCCATAAGCTCTTCATCTGTCCCCTCTGCTATTGCCAAATCATCTGCTTTTATTTCGCAATATTGAGAAAATAAACTATCAGCTATAAATCCTACGGCAAATGTAACTAACAATGCAGGAAATATGGACATTACAAGCGATGAAAAAACAGCTGCAGCTATTGAGCATATAGCAGGGACACAAGGCATAGTAAAAGAATCGTTATTCTTAATATGGCAAGCTATGTGTTTTAATAGCCAATGACATGCTTCTTTATCTTCATTATTAAAACCAGGAGATACCATTATTGCAGCATCTCCCTTAAAAAAATTCGTACCTAGAGCTGAACAAAATCCTGAATTAAGTTCTTCCGAAACAACCAAATCTTTTCTCATTTTAATTTTATCAAAAAAGGGCTGTAATTCTGTTGTATCAAATCCATGAATCAAGCTGCTACACATTTGATCTGGGGAATTCTTAACATTATCTCTTATCTCATCGGGTATGAAATATAAATGAGTGTTTGTAAAAGCTCTCATAGAATATTCAAATGGGATATATAAAAGTGGTAAAACAGCCATATAATTTCCTGAGTTTTTTAATCGAAAGGATTGTAATTATTTTTTATAATTATCTCAATAGCCTTAATAACCATTGTCAGCATAAAGCAGTAAATAAAAGCTCCTTTTAAAAATCGGATGCAAAAAGCAAAAGCATAAATAAAAATTACAACTTTACAGATCACAAATTAAAATAATTTAGTTGAATTTTAAATAAATTATTAATATCTTTTTTTTCTTAAATTAATCAGGGGTCTTTAGTGTTTTCATTTTTAAAAAAATTAAGTTTTTTAATGATTTTATCAATAAACATTTTTGCAACAACCGATTTTACCTATCCAACAACAACGCCTGATGTATCACCTAATTTAGCAGACCGAAATGGTACTAACATACCTTCTGGTTCCGAGAAAGTCATTACGGACAGCACGGACAGCAGCGGACAATATGTCTATGCTATTTGGAGTAGATTAGAAGGTCCTGTCAATAGAATACAGGTCTGTATTTCCTCTGATTTTGGAGATACCTGGTCCAATCCGGCCAATACCGTTTACGGCACTCCAAATCTCTCAGAGCAGAGAACAGGGGCCTCTGACGGCAATACTGAAGAACCACAAATAACAAATAGTGATAATGGTCAGTATGTTTATGCTATATGGACAAGGTCCAATGGAACAAACACGATCACACAAACAGCTTACTCATCTGACTATGGGCAAACCTGGTCTGCAGCTACTGATTTATCTGCAACCGGCCAGAATTCTAGTCAGCCACAAATAACAGCCAGCGGTGATGGAGTGTATGTTTATGCAACCTGGTTTAGGTTCGGTTCAATCCAAACAAAATATTCTTCTGACAATGGTCAGACCTGGTCTGCAGTTACTGATTTATCTGCTACAGCTAATATTCAGAGTTCCTCTCAAATAGTGACCAGTAATAGTGGACAATATGTTTATGCTATTTGGCAAGCAAGCGGTAGTATAATTCAAACAAAATATTCTTCTGACAATGGCCAAAACTGGTCTGCAGTTACCGATTTATCTGCGTCTGGGGCTATATTTCCTCAGATAATCACTAACAAAGATTCTACCAATCCTGCTAATGATGGAAAATATGTTTACGCTGTTTGGAGTGGATTAGATGGGGTTTTTAATAGAATACAAGCGGCTGTTTCTTCTGACAATGGCCAAACATGGAACTCTCCAACATCAACTCCAGCTTCAGATGGTACACCCAATCTATCACAACCTGGTGGTTTTGCAAATCGACCTCAAATCACTACCTGCAGCGATGGACAATATGTTTATGCAATATGGGAAAGATTTGATGGAACAATTAATAGAATACAAACAGCTGTATCTTCTGATAATGGACTAAACTGGGACTATCCGACTTCAACCCCGGCATTAGATGGCACACCTAATCTATCACAACCAAGACTTTTCTCTATTGATGGAACTTCAGGAAATCCAAACATAGTTACTGATTCAACCGGAAAATATGTTTATGCCATATGGCGACGAAGCACTGATATTTTATCTAATTCTTTTATACAAGTTGCCATATCTGCTGATAATGGTTTAACATGGACAGACCCAACATCAACTCCTCAAGGCACTCCTAATATCAGCACTCCCGGAGATTCAGCGAATTTTATAGATATTTCAATAAGTTCAAATGGAGAATATATATATGCTACGTGGTTTCAAACAGACGGATCTTTACAAGGATTCCAAGTAGCAAATGGAATTTTATTAGTTCCAATTAAAAAAGTTGGATTTCCAGTTGTTTTGATTCCTATTATGTGTAATTAATTTTTTTTATTTTAGGAAACTCTAAATATAGACTTAAATTTACCCTTTAGCGAACTCACATCGAACCAATTTAGAGATGGAATGAAGAAAAAAAGGTTTGACGGTTCTTGATTGGGAATTTGCACATATAGAATGTCCTCTTATAGATTTCGATATAATAATAAGACATTTTCAAGAGTTTCCGTTTAGTGTTAAAAGTTTTGAAGAAGGATATTTAAAACATCGCGGCATATTACCAGATAATTTGATTCAAAAAGATCGTATTAAAGATATTATTAATGTAATTCAACTTTTAATAATCCTGCGAAAAAGCCGAATTTATTCCGATTCTTGATTAATTCTTCTACAAATTTCATTATATCTAAATGATTAACTATTAAATAATTAATTGAATCAAAATCCTTGAATTGAATAAAATATTTGCACGAATATTATAAAAATTATAACGTTTGTGTATGAGTAATAAAAATAAACTTTTTGAAATTGCAGATCACCAGCAGGGATTTTTTACAGCTAAACAGGCAGTAAAATGTGGATATTTTCGTCCTAATTTTCATTTAAATTTAACCTCAGGAGCATGGATACAAGAAGCTAGAGGAATTTACCGTTTAGCTCGCTACCCTATAACCGACCGACCTGAATTAGTTTTATGGTACCTCTGGAGTCGAAATCAAAAAGATATTCCTCAAGGAGTATGGTCTCATGAAACTGCTTTGGATATTTATGAGCTATCTGATGTAATGTCTTCCAAAATGCATATGACTGTACCTATTAATTTCCGCAGACGCATTGAAATACCAAAAATTCTTTGTTTACATCATGAAAATTTAAAAGAATCTGATATTGAAATACGACAAGGTTATAAGGTAACTACTCCTATAAAAACAATCATAGATGTGATTGGTTCAGGGACTGTGGCCGATAATTTTATCATTCAGGCAACAGGGCAATCTCTTGAAAGAGGCCTCGTTCTAAAAAATGAATTAATAAATCTTAAAAATACTCATTTAAATACATATAAAAAACTTGTGGAATTACTTAAATGGTAGCAATGTTTAAAACACCAACGGATTTTAGAAAAAGTTTAGAAAGCAGATTAAAAAAATATTGCTAGTAAAAATAACCTAGATTTGCAAAGAACTCGACGTAAATTAGCTTTTGAAAGATTGCTAGCTAGAATTTTTTATCATGATTCAAGTAATTTTGTTCTTAAAGGCGGATATGCCATGGAACTTAGATTTTCTTCTTCTAGAGCTACAAAAGATATTGATTTAACATGCTTACATAGAATTAATGATATTAATTCATCAATGGAAGAGATTATCATCGAAGAGCTAAGACAATTATCCAAAATAGATTTAAATGATTTTTTTACATTTGAAATAAGTAAGGCCCAAATGGAATTAGAAAACGCACCTTATGGTGGAGCTAGATATTCCATTTCATCTTTTATTGATAAACGTCTTTTTGTCAGATTTCAGCTAGATATTGGAGCAGACGTTATTGTAGATGAAATTGAAGATATAGATGGCTGTGATTGGCTAAAATATTGTGACATCGCTACTCCTAAGATAAAAATGATATCCGTTGAACAGCAGCTTGCAGAAAAATTGCATGCATATTCATTACCTAGAAAAGAAAGGGTGAATTCTAGGGTAAAAGATTTGATAGACATGATATTGCTAATAAAATTAAAACAAATTAATTTAAGCAATTTTAAATTAGTGATTCAAAAAGTATTTAAAACACGAAAAACTCACAAAATACCCCAGGTTCTTGAGTCTCCTCCTTTAGAATGGACATCTTTATATAACGCGCTTGCTGCTGAATGTGATATAAAATTGACAATGTTACAAGCTTTTGAAGAGTTAAATAATTTCTATAAGACAATAGGACTTGATAAATAAAGTCTTATGAGAATCAAACATTCAATCGCAAAAATTTTGATGATAAAAATTTTTCAGGTGAAATATTTTCTGAATGTAAATTTGAAAATTGTTCTTTTCAAAAAAGTAATTTTATAAATTTATCTATACTTTAATTAAAGGATTTTTATAAGTAAATACTCATTTACTTTTACTCAGATCCTTATATCATTTTTTACTAGCATATATATTTATAGGAATCTTAAAAGGAAAGCTTTAAATTGCGAAAGGGGGGACTCGAACCCCCAGGAGAATTACCTCACTACCACCTCAAGGTAGCGTGTCTACCAATTCCACCACTCCCGCTAAATTCTACAAAGAATTTAACAAATAGAAAGTTAAAAACAAATAGAAAGTTAAAAAGTAAAAAAAAAATTAATAATTTAATATTAGATAATTTAATTTATTTTAAAACCTTACTTATTTAGAATTGTTTACCTTTTATTAATAGGTATAATATGAAAAGAATATGTTTAACTATAGCGACATTAATTATCAGCACAATATTTTCTGAAGAATCCATGAATCAAGAAAACAATGTGGCTCAATATGATATGACTCTTTCAAAAGAAGATTCTAAAGTAGAAGATTCTAAAGTATCTGAAGAAACGAAAAATAACGATCCTATTTCATATTGGTATTCTAAAGCAGGAACTTCTTTTTTAATTCAAAATTTTGGAGTGGGAAGACGTTTTCACAACATTCAGAAGTATAATGGACATGATTTAAATTTTAATTTTCATTTAATCTTAATGGGTGCAGGAGGAAAGAATGGGGTCTTTTTGCCATCCTTAAAATATGAATATTTAAAATATAAAAAAGATAATTGCTCTTATTTTGGAATTGGAGCTGAAGTAGGAAGCATTTTTCAGTGGAGGGGAAGATTTTACGGTGTTTATCCTAATATTGAATTGATTTTTGGAAAAGAAAGAAAAAAAGTTCAGTTTACCCAGCTTAGCATCAATCTTTTGCCTGCTATAGCTACAGCTGTAGGTATAGTCAGCATATCTTCTCATCATCCATTTTTGGGGCATGCGGATTTGGGTGTTGTTGTGTTTGGGCTTTTAACTACGGTTGAATATACCATAGGGTTTTAATGTCGCTAAACTTTTTTCTGTAACTCATTTTTTGCATTTAGAACAAAAAATAAGATGCCAAACAACATGTGTCAAATGTTCGTTTGGCATGAATACCTAAGGAAAAATGTATATATATCATTTAATTGTTACATTCATTTACCCAAGAATCTATTGAAAATTTCTGGTTAGTTACATGTTCAACCAGATCATCCCATCTATAACTGCTGCCAACTCTGAACATTTTGTTTGTTAGAAAATCAGCTGCCTGTTTTTTCCATATGATATTATCTTTTGTAAGACCTATAAGTTTTTGATTGAGCATGGAAGCTAATACCTCTCCGAGCAGGTAGTTATAATAATAAACCGGAGCTAGACCTATATGATATTTAGCTGCCCAGTCAGCCTTACCTTCTCTGTTTTTAGGTTTTGGAAGATTGTAATATTTTTCATAAAGATCCCACCAGAGTTTGTTTAAATCCTGGTTTGGATCTGAATACAGATTGCTTTCGAATTCAGTCATTAAAAAAACAAATCTGGAAAAAATTAGCTGTCTTCTTTTTGCCCCGTTATGAATATCTTGAAATAATTTTTCATCAGAAATATTACAGAAGTCCATTAAAAACTCTTTAGTATAGGGCTGTCTTCCCATCAAAAGAGCTATTGCTTCAGTAACAAAAATGTGAGCCGGCTGACGAAGAAGCCAAGGAAGTTTTTCGTTAATATTTAAATCATAAACAGCATGTCCAAATTCATGTAACAAAGTTTCCATCCATTGAGGATTTGGCTTTATGTTATTTAAAGTCCTGACATCTTTTTTTCTATCGATATCTGTGCAGAATGCATGCTGATTTTTACCTTCTCTTTCATAAAGATCGCTATTCTTGATTAATGTATCTATATCAAAACCCATTTTTTCATAGTAAGATTTAGCAATAGCCAAAATATCCTTGTCAGAAAAAATATCATTAAGCTTAGAAGATTTAATAGGATCTTCCTGACCATGAGGTTCTTTCCATGCCCAAGGACCTAACTGATTAGCTGGGACACTGAATTTTTCTGCTAGAACTTCATTGATCTGCATCATTGTTTCATTAAAAGATTTATCTGTTCGCTTCTTTAAATCTGCAAAAGTTTGAAAAAGCTTTTCTTTATTTATCTCATTAAGATCTAACATCATGTCAAAATAATTATCATATCCGACATGTTTCGCAGCCTGATTTCTAAGTTTTGCAAGCTCTATTATTTTAGGAGCTAAAGCAGCTCCTACTTCTTTTGATGCTTCCCATGCCTTTTTTCTTATATCAATCGATTTTTCATTTTCTAAAATTTCCCTGATCTGATTTTCAGAAACTTTTTTATTATCTATCATAGGCCGAAAATTCGCATAAGCCTGATAAAGCTCGGATTCCTTAATTGAAATTTCTTTCATAAGTTCTTTCGGGATCATATTAGCTTTGAAGGAATCTATTAAAATATCAATTTGTCTTTTTGTAAGATTATCTAAAGACTTTATTTTGCTGTATTCAATTAATTTTTTATAAATATTCTCATTACTAAAAAACAGTTTATACTCATTGCTAAGAGAAGCCACTAGATCAGCAGCATCTTTTGAACCCGTGGTCTCTAAAAGCCAAGCTGCCTTATTAAGCTGCTCTTCTTTAACGCTGATCTGATTATAGAAATCTTCTAAAAATAATTTTATGTTTTCATTTTTATTCATATTATTCTTACTTATTGGATATAATTTAATCATGCCTAAAAAAGTTATTAAGATGAAAAAAATTTTTATATTTCTCATACGAACCTACCAGCTTGTTATTAGTCCTCATTTAAAACACAGATGCCGTTTTACTCCGACATGCTCTGAATATGCTCTGCAAGCCTTTCAGAAATATAGCATATTAAAAGCATTTTTTTTAATTATCAAGCGCATAGTGAGATGCAATCCTTTCTGCAAAGGCGGAAATGATCCCGTGTAAAGTGTTTAAAGATAATTTATCTTTTCTGCAAATTCCTTTTGTTATAAATTAGGTAAAATTATTATTTATTTATTGCTATGAAAATTACCCTATCCATAATTAAAGATTTTATAAATATTTCAAAAAGCTGCAAAGATATCTCTCATCTTTTGACATTAGCAGGTATCGAAGTTGATAAAATTGAAAATGAAACACCACCTTTTTCTGGAGTTGTATCAGTTAAAGTTGTTGATGTACAAAAGCATCCAAAAGCAGACAAATTGGTCATTGCCCAAGTTTTTGACGGCAAAGAAAATCATCAGGTTGTCTGCGGCGCCTCAAATTGCCGAAGCGGCATAATTACCGCTTTTGCAAAAGATAAAGCAACATTAAAAGATGAAAATGACAACATCATTGAAATAAAAAAAACCAAAATTAGAGACATTGAAACTTCGGGAATGCTTTGCTCGGCAAAAGAACTAAGATTATTTGAGGAATCTGATAAAATAATTGAGCTGGACTGCGATCTCAACCTCGGAATTGATTTATCTTATCTCAGCACTCCTATTTTTGAAATTTCCTTAACGCCTAATTTAGGACATCTTTTAAATGGTCTTGGACTTGCAAGGGAACTTGCTGCAATTACTAAAAATAAAATAAATATGCCAAGCTTAGATTTAAATGAGAATCCAGATCTAAAAAACAAAATAGATATTTCTTTAGAAGATAAAAGATGTTCTAGATACTGCACAAGAATTATTGAAAATATACTTATCGAAGATTCCCCTTTCTGGCTTAAAAACGAACTTGAAGCCTGCGGCTTTAGATCAATTAATAATGTTGTCGATGTTTTAAATTATGTAATGTTAAAATTTGGACAGCCCCTTCATGCATATGATTTAGATAAGATTGAAGGAAACAGAATTAGCATCTGCTCAAATCCTGATGAAATAAAATTTGTTTCTTTAGATAAAAATGAACGATTGATTCCTAAAAATGCAATTATTATCAAAGATGAAAAAAAGATTATCACCATTGCTGGAATTATAGGCAGCAAATCTACCGAAGTAGATAAGAACACAAAAAGAATTATAATAGAATCAGCTTTTTTTGATCCTATACCTATCAGGAAAACCTCCAAGTCATTAGGGCTGAAAACAGAAAGTTCAATGCGTTTTGAAAAATCAATTGACCCTAATATGGTACAAATTGCAATCGACTATGCGGCACAATTAATTGCCAAACTATCAAAAAAGCAAGTATCGATAAGTAAAAAAAATGATGTTAAAAAATCATCTTTTGACAGAAAAAAAATAACACTGAGATTCAATCGAGTTAAAAAAATATTAGGAACAAACATCAGCGAAAGTGAAATTGAAGAAATATTCAATAGACTTGAGTTTAATATTTTACAGAAGAATGATGAAGCAATCTTAATTGAAATCCCTACATATAGAAATGACATAAATGAAGAGATCGATTTAATTGAAGAAGTAGCAAGAATTTATGGCTATAACAACCTGACTAAAGTAAACCCTTACTTCAGAAATTCCAGCGTGACTCATTCAAAAGCATTTTTATTCGAAAAAAGACTTCATTCATACTTACGGAACTCATCTCTTCAAGAAATTAAGACCTGCGACCTGATTAGTCCCAAGCTTTCTGAAACTGCATTAATTAATTTCGATAGAAATTCACTCATATCCGTTAAACATTATAAATCCATAGATCAATCAATACTTAGGCCTACGCTTTTACCATCGCTTTTGGAAGTAGTCCAATTTAATCATGCCAGAAAAAATTTTGACATACAGGCATATGAGATTTCAAAGATTCATTTTAAAGAGAATGATAAATATATTGAAAGATCCGTGCTTTCAACAATATTGTCCGGAAAAAGAAATCCTCACCTTTGGGACAAATCAAATTTTGATGTGAATTTTTATGATTTAAAGGGAATGCTCGAAAACATACTTTCTGCGGCTTTAAATAAATCATACAAGTTTAAAAATTCATCATTTAAAGATTTTTATCCATTCAAACAGGCAGCTCTATTAATTGAGGACCAGGAATTCGGTGTAATTGGCGAGGTTCATCCTAATGTATTAAACCAATTTGATATCAAGAAAAGAGTTTTTTTCTCTGAAATCAATATAAATTTCTTAATCGATCACTCAAAAGACTTAATATCGTTTTCAAATTTTTCAGATCAGCCTTGTTCTCAAAGGGATTTCACGATTTCTTTAAATGAAAGAGAAGAAGCTCAAAAAATCTTTGACATAGTTGAAAAATTTAAATCAACTATTTTAGAAAACATTTTTCTTTTGGATATTTTTAAAAGTCCCGAAAACAAAAATAATCTAACTTTTAGATTTATTTATAGGGATAAAAACAGAACTATTTCTAATGAAGAAATAGAAACAGAGCATACACAAATTACTAAAGAAATTATAAAACAACTTGAAAAATAGCAGTCTTTAAAAATAATATAAAAGATAATACTTTTTTGGAGGGATATAAATGAAATCATTAAAAAGGCTAGTTTTACTTGGCATGGCATTTACTTTTTTTTCATGTCAGAAAGATAATGAATCAAATGTGGTAGCAGAAAAATTTGTTCATAAATATGGTTTTGACATGACAAAAGATGAATGGCAGTCAAGAAAAGACGGAACATCAATTGCCCAATTGACCAATGGAGTTACTGTAACAAATTCTTTTGCTAATGGTATCTTGCATGGTGCAACTACATATACTTATCCAAATTCTTCAATTATGGAAAAAGTCTATATTTATGAAAATGGCACTTTAACAAAAGAAATATTGCATGACATTAATGGAATACCTTTTAAAGAATCTGTAAATGAGCCAAACAACAAAAAAATAATCACTCTTTGGGATAATTTTGGAGTTCCAATATCTGTTGAACAATATGAAAATGATCTACTTGTTGATGGGAAGTATTATAAACCAAATAATGAATTAGAAGCCTCAATAGAAAACAATAGCGGCTTTAGAACCAAAAGAGATAGAAACGGCGAGTTGCAATATAAAGATCAAGTTGAAAATGGTAAATTATTAACAAGAACAACATTCCATTCAAATGGTCAAATAAAGTCTACAATGTCCTTTCAAGACTACAAATTGCATGGAGATCAAATAAATTATTCACCAGATGGTCAAATATTAATGACAATGACCTGGAAAAAGGGAAATTTAGACGGCATGCATACTATATACAAAAATGGTAATAAAATCGCTGAGATACCATATTTCAATGGATTAAAGCATGGTATCGAACGCCATTATTCCGATAATGGAAAACTATCTTCTGAAACACATTGGGATCAAGACAAAAAACATGGGTCAGAACGCATATATACTGATAACGACACAGAGATCAAATGGTTTTTCAAAGGGAAAACTGTAAGTTCTAAAAAATTTGAAGAATTTTCATTAAGAGAACAACTTATTGCAAATAAAGATCAATTTTTAGAAATGATCAATACTATGGATGAAAAAATTGCTTTAGAAGAATAAACTTTTAAACAAATATATATTTCCTAAATTATGTAATTTTTTATAGAAAAGGGCATCTTTAGTTAAAGATGCCCTTTTTATTTTGTAAAAAGAGGAAATACACTTATATATATCCAGTCTCAAAAAGATTTTCTAAAAAATAGAGAGTTTTAAAATCTACTTTAACTGATATATCATTTTCCTGTTTTTTTAATGTATATCGACCAAAGTTCAAAAAAATGTTAAAGGTGATTCATTTTTTTCATTTTCTTTTTCTTCGATTCTTTGAAAAGCGGTTTGCATTTTAGCTTTTTGATCAGGAAAAAGAGCAATAGCTTCTGAAGAAATTTTACGCGCTTCATCAAATTTCAAACGCTCCTCAAGAAATTCCGCTAAAGCCTCATAAGATTTATAATTTTGGCAGTTTAATACCCTTCTATAATGAATTTCAGCACTTTCAAAATTTGAGACAGATTTATATATCGATGCTATTAAAATATTGCAATCAAAGTGCTTTGGATTAAATTCTAAAGCTTTTTCCACCCAAGACAAAGCCTCTTGAACGTTTCCCTGTTTAAATCTACAAAATCCAAGTAAAACAAAATATCTAATATCTGGAGGAGGAGGACACTCAATGTTT
>Ga0172379_10004191_pt1 | contig 21688 bp, 9 predicted proteins | sample GrowelOW334metaG_FD_119756 | JGI IMG/M metagenome (GOLD analysis project Ga0172379, IMG submission 119756) | Groundwater microbial communities from an aquifer near a municipal landfill in Southern Ontario, Canada - Groundwater well OW334 metaG | ecosystem: Environmental > Aquatic > Deep... | reverse complement strand
TGGTAACACTTTCTACAATCCAACTACCTTTACTTCTAGTGGTGATGTTTCAATGGCTTATGATTTAAATTTTACTAATTCCACTGCTTCCTATATTAGATCTCAAGCTCCACTTTATATTCAAACAGAAAGTCCTTATGCTAATTTAGATTTAAATCTTACCGCTGCTAATGCTGGACAAATCTATCTCAATTCCAATGTTCAAGCTATGGCTAATTTAACTGTTGGAGGTACTTTTGTTTCAGTTGGATCAACTAATTTAGTCACTAATTTAAATGCTGATTTATTAGATGGTTACAATAGTACCCAATTCGGTCGATTAGCTACTGCTAATACCTGGACAGCACTTCAAACATTCTCTGCTGGAGCTACTGTTACTAATATAACTATTACTGGCAATGGATCCATTGGTGGTACTTTAACTACCATTACTCTCAAAGCTACTAACGCTAAAGATACTACTAAAGTTACCAACTTAAATGCTGACTTATTAGACAATATTGATTCTACTGGATTCATTCTTAATCAATTTGCCTCAGCCCAATCATCATCCAATTTCTGGATTTCTGGTAATGGATTAGTTGGTGGTAAATTTGGTGTTGGAGCCACTAGTACTGCTGCTTTCAATGTCTCTACTAACGGTAGTTTTGGTACTAATTTAACTGTTGGTTCCACTCTTACCACTAATGATTTAAGTCTCGGTGCCACTATTCCAGTTGCTGATAATAATATTGTTTTAACTCAAGCTGCTGCTGGTGGCTTAGTTCAAGCCATCAATACCTCTGCTTGGGATAAGAATGCTAGTGATGATTTAACTACTTCCACTAATCTCTTCGTTATTAAAGCTAACGGTGGCACTGCCGAAACTGTTAATGTTGGTAATACCATCAATTTTGTTGGTGGAGCCGGTTTAGGTTCTACTGTTTCAGCTACCGACACCATTACTTTCAATATTGGTTCCTCTGCCGGTATCACTGTTAATGCCGATAATATTGGCATTAACGCTGGTTATGGTTTAACTTTTTCTGGTACTCAATTAATTCTTAACATGGGATCAAGTAATGTTTGGACAGCTGGACAAACCTTTAATGGTGGTTTCAATTCCAATGCAACTTCCAATATCACTAATCTAATTATTGATGGTACTTCTGGTGTTGGTATTAGTATTTCTAGTAACAGTATTACTGCTGATATTGGTCTTCAAAATGGTAAAACTATCGATAATGATACAGCTGCTAATATTAATTTTTCTTCCAGTAATCTTGCTCTTGGTGGCACTATATTCTTAACTGATGCTAGATTATTCCAAGCTGGTAATGGCAATGTTACCACTCCAGCCTATTCCTTCTCTGGTGATACCAATACTGGCATATATCGAATTGGTGAAGATAATATTGGTATTGGTACCAGTGGAATTTTACGTTTTATTATAGCTGGTAATGGTAATGTTGGAATTGGAACAACAGCACCAGGAGCAAAATTAAATGTTGATGGAAATTTATATATAAGTGGAACTACCGGAATAAATCAACATTCTGGTTCATATAGTGTTGGTAGCGGAATTAGAGAATTATTTAGGGTTCCTGCTGCATCCCTAATGACAGGTGGTATGTTTACTATTTCTGCCACCAGAGGCAGTTTTGTCCACACTTCACAATGGGCTTGGTCTTCTTCACACAATTCAACAGGAACTGGTATGTTAACCCAACTTAGTAGTAATTCATATTCAAACATAATGGTTTATTTAGATGTTGATAGTAGTGGTAATATGATCGTCAGCGCAGACTGGGGAGCAGCCCAAGCTTACAGTATAAGTATTCAAAAAATGTCTGGTGGTGCTATCGACTTGAGCAATTATGGAACAGATTGGACCACTGTTAATGCAGGCTATACTAGAGTAAGAGCAATTAATAGTATTACTTACGGGTTCCAAACCGTAAATGGAATATTTAGCGGCAATGTCGGCATCGGAACAACCAATCCAAATTATAAACTTGATGTTATCGGTGATTGTCGATTTACTTCTAATTTAACCATCGGAGGTTCTCTTTCTGTTACTAATTTAGCTACTTTTACCGGTGGTTTTGATTCTAATGCCCTATCCACCGTTGCTGGCTTAAATATTGATGGTGGCGGAGCTCTCCAAGTTGGTGGCACCACAGTTATCAGCTCCACCAAATTATTTACCGCTGCCGATGGCACCGCAGCTAGTCCAGCCTATGGTTTTTCTGCCGATTCTGGTGTCGGTATGTATCGACTTAGTGCCGATAATCTTGCCTTCAGCACCGCCGATACCATGCGTCTTCAAATAGCCGCTAATGGTAAAGTTGGCATCGGTGCCACTAATAATTCTTATCTTTTTAATGTTAATGGTGACATCAGTACCAATGCTAGTAATAGTGTCTTTTCTTCAAAGTTCTTCGACATTGGCAATACTAACTTTTTCCTCGATCCTAATAACACCTCTTCCACCAGCAGCTCCTTATCTCTCACATACACAGGTTCAATTGGATTTAATTATAGCGATTCCAGCCATAATTTTATGAACGCTGGTGCCGCTTCCAGAATTCAAAATTTCACCAATGGTCTAGCTCTAAATGTTGGCTCTTCCAGCACTTCTATAACTTGGAATGATAATCTTTTCTTAAGTACTTCTGGCAATGTCGGCATCGGAACCACTGCCCCAACTTCAAAATTACACGTAATTGGTGATATTACCACCACAACACAATTTAATGGCTCTGGCGCTGGTCTTACTGGAACTGCATCCAGTCTAACTGCAGGGGCAGTTTTAGGACTAACTTTAACATCAAGCGTTAATGGGATAAATCCTGACAACGTTATCCAAAATCAACTTGGGTACAATAATAGTGTTTCTCTATTTGGACAAACAGATGGTGGTTTATATTCATCAGCTTACAGTTCATCATGGATTCATCAGATATTTGGAGACTTTAGAACTGGGCAAATTGCTATTCGTGGTAAAAATTCTGGAACTTGGCAAGCGTGGAGAACAGTGCTTGATTCAGCAAATAATGTTTCTTCTTCCGGTAATTTAATGATAACAGGAGCAGGACCTCACTATATACAATCTGGCAATGTCGGCATCGGCACCACCAACCCAGGACAAAAATTAGATGTATCAGGCAATATTAATCTCAATACAAATGGAACTAGCGCTTTATTCTCAACGTATAAAGGTGCCAATTCTAATGGTTACAACCTTTTTCTTGGTGGAGGCGGACAAAGTTCAATAGGAAATGTTACATACACATATCAAGGTTCTTACAACACCGCTATTGGTCTAAATTCTCTTTCTTTAAATACAACTGGTTATTCTAATGTCGCCAGTGGTTATTCATCCCTCGCCGCTAACACCACCGGTTACCAAAATGTCGCCAATGGTTCATCTTCCCTCTATTCCAACACCATCGGCCAAGCAAATACCGCTACTGGTCATCAATCTCTCTATTTGAATACCACCGGTAATTATAATACTGCCAGTGGTTATTGGTCTCTCTACGCAAATAGAACTGGTTCTTACAACACCGCCCTTGGTTATTATGCCCTTGGTGCTGGCACCACATTAAATGCCAACATTGCCGTTGGTTATCGAGCTGGTTTAAATCTATCCATCGGTTCCAGTAATATTTTCTTAGGTAATGACAATGGCGCCACTGGTGCTTATGATAATCGTCTTTATATTGGTAATGGTCAAAATCCAATTATTTATGGTAATTTAGCTAATAATAATATTAGTATTGGTACCACTGCCACAGGTGCCCGTCTCACTGTCCTTGGTAATAGCAATTCTGTTACTTCCGATTTCACTTTATTAAATGGCGATGGCACCGCCAATCTTGAAATCCGCACTGGATTAACTGATTTAAATAATATTTTTATTGGAACTGGAGTTGGTCAAACCAATACTACTGGTAGCGCAAATACCGCTAATGGTTCTGAATCACTTCGCAATAACACTACCGGCTCATATAACACTGCCAATGGTTATTATTCACTCAATCAAAACATATCTGGTAGTTTTAATACCTCTTTTGGTATGTATTCTTTAGAAGATAACACCACTGGCTCATATAACACTGCTTTGGGTAATCAATCAATTTATAACAATAAAACCGGTAACTATAATACTGCTGTTGGTATTAACTCCCTCGGATTAGGAACCACTTTAAATTCCAATATTGGTCTTGGTATGATGGCTGGCTACAACCTTTCCATCGGTTCCAGTAACATTTTCCTAGGCAACAATAATGGTGCTACTGGTGCTTATGATAATCGTCTTTACATTGGTAATGGTCAAAACCCTGTTATTTATGGTGATTTAGCTTTAGGTAATATTGGTATCGGCACCACCAACCCTCGTTTCAAAGCCGAAATCAATAATGCTCTTTATGTCAGTGCTTTAAATGTTGGCATTACTGTTGCTTCTGAAAGTTTTTCTGGAACATCATTTGCTCCCACAAATTACACCACTGGCGTGGGCGATAGTGCTTTTGTTCGAGACGTCGCTAATTATCAAGACACTGCCGGCTCAGCCACAAATGGTGCCGTTCCAGCGTGGGGTTTCGCTTGGATCGAGACCACTGTTAATATGCCATCCTATGGTTATGTTAATTATTGGTGGAAAGTAAGTTCAGAGGCTAGCTACGATTTCTTAGTCGTTTGTGTTGATCGAAGCACTTGTAATCTTACAAATTACGATAGACGTATTTCTGGTACCGTAGATTGGACTCAAGTTAATATTGCACTTGCCGCTGGCAGTCACACCATTCGATGGGGTTACGCTAAAGATGGCTATACTGTTGGTGGCACCGATCAAGGTTGGATTGATAATATTACATTTGGACTTTCTAGTGGCAATATCTATACCGATGGTAATATTAGTATTGGTACTACTACTGCTAATGCTCGCCTCACTATACTCGGAGACAGTAATCCTCATACTTCCGACCTTACCTTATTAAATGCCGACGGTACCCCTGGTATTGAAATTCGCACCGATTTAACATGGAACTTGCGAAACACTTTTATTGGATATAATGTTGGTGCTTCCAATACTAGTGGTGATAATAATACTGCTCTAGGTGCTTATTCTTTTATAAATAACACTAGTGGTTTCGCTAATACTTCTGTTGGCCGTTTTTCTCTCTATGCTAATATCTCTGGTTTTGGCAATAATGCTTTTGGTAGTGCCGCCCTGTCCAACAACACCACTGGCTACGATAATATTGCTTTTGGGAACAATACCCTTTCAGATAATTTATCAGGTCATGATAATATCGCTATTGGTAGTGTTTCTATGTGGAACAATATAACAGGTAATAAAAACGTCGCTTTAGGTAGTGAGTCACTCTATTACAACAATAGTGATGAAAATGTTGCTATTGGTTATTATTCTCTTAACGAAAACATTGGTGGAACTGGTAATTCTGCCTTAGGCAGTCAGTCTCTCAAAAACAACACTTCTGGTAATTACAATACCGCCAGTGGATATAAATCACTCTATTTTAGTAATAATGGTTCAAATAATACCGCTTTAGGTAGTTTTGCGGGTTACAATATTGGTAATGGTAGTAGTAATGTTTTCTTAGGTTACGAAGCTGGTTACAACGAAACTGGTTCCAATAAACTTTATATTGCAAATTCTCAAAACAATACTCTTATCTACGGTAGCTTTTCTACTGGCAATGTCAGTATTGGCACTACTGTCAACACTGCTCGTCTAACAATAAAAGGAGACAGTGATGTTAATAACCCCGATTTTATTCTCCTAAATGCTGATAATAGTACCAATCTTCAAATCAGGACTGGATTAACAGATTTAAATAATATTTATATTGGAAAAGGATCTGGATGGACTAATACCACTGGTAGTTATAACACCTCTAATGGTTCATTTGCTTTAAGTGGTAATACTACTGGTTCTAACAATACTGCTAATGGTTCATTTGCTTTAGCTAGTAATACAACCGGTTATCAAAACACCGCCAATGGTTCATCAGCTTTAGTCAATAACATTTCTGGTAACATTAATGTCGCAATGGGATACCAATCCCTCTATACCAATACCATTGGAGGCGGAAATGTCGCCATTGGAAGTAACTCACTCACTCAGAATATTAATGGAAACTGGAACACTGCTGTCGGTGAAGCAGCCCTAACCAGCAACACTTCTGGTGTCTATAACACCGCTTATGGACAAGGCTCTCTCGGACAAAATAGTACTGGGTCCTACAACACCGTCATCGGTTCTTTGGCTGGTTATAGTGTTGGTATTGGTAGTAGTAATGTTTTTCTAGGTTACCAAGCTGGTTACAATGAAACTGGTTCCAACAAACTTTATATTGCAAATTCTCAAAACAATGCTCTTGTCTATGGTGATTTTTCCTCTGGCAACATCAGTATCGGCACTACTATCAACACTGCCCGACTCACAATAAAAGGAGACAGTGATTCCGCCACTTCCGATTTCACTTTATTAAATGGCGATGGCACTACTAGTCTTGAAATCAGAACTGGTATTGGTGATTCGGCAAATACATTTATTGGAATCAATGTTGGTTCTTCTAATACCACCGGATATCGTAATACTGGCCTTGGTTACGGTTCCCTAAGATTAAATACCACCGGATATCGTAACACCGCCATTGGTTATGGTTCTCTAAGATCCAATACAGAAGGTTTTGATAACCTTGCTTTTGGTAATAATTCACTTTTTTACAACACCACTGGTAGTTCCAATGCTGCTTTCGGTGGCGTTTCCCTATTTAATAACACCACCGGTAACTATAATTCTGCTGTTGGTGGTGGTTCACTTTCCTCCAACACCGAAGGTTTTAATAACTCTGCTTTTGGTTATAATTCACTTTTTTGGAACACCACCGGATACCGTAACTCTACTTTTGGTAGTAATTCACTTTCCTCCAACACAACTGGCAACAATAATACTTCTCTTGGTTATTTTGCCCTCGGTTTCGGTACCACTTTAAATTCCAACATTGCTATTGGCTACGAGGCTGGTATGAACCTTTCTGTTGGTTCCAGTAATATCTTCTTAGGCAACAGCAACGGTGCTGGTGGTGCTTACAGTAATCGTCTCTACATTGGTAATGGTCAAAGTCCAATTATTTATGGCGATTTAAGCACTGGCTACGTCGGCATCGGCACCACCGCCCCAGGCACTCCATTTGCCGTCGCTGGTCTTACTGGTACTACCAGTGGAAATTATCTTCGCTACTACAATAATAATTTTTATTACTATTCCTCCTCTGCTCGTTATAAAGATAATATTGAAGTTTTTGATGATGATTTCTCTAAAATTCTCAATATTGAACCAAAAATATTTACCGATAAAACCAGCGGTGAAAGAAATATTGGTTTTATTGCCGAAGAAATGGATGCTGCTGGTCTTAATCATCTAGTCACCTACAAAAATGGATTACCAGATACTGTTGAATATCAATTAGTTTCTGCATACCTTCTTCAGCTGGCTAAACAACAAAAAATTAAAATTGACAACATTAATAATGATCTATCCCTCACTCAAACTGGTCAAATTTCCGTCAACACCAATGTTTCCGATGAAGTCCTCTCTTCTCTTGGCTACGACGGTGCCAAAAATGAAATTGAAGCTGCCACTTATTCTCTAACCGACACTCTCGGCAACACCGTCTCTCGTATTTCTCAATTCAGTGAAATCGCTTCCGCCAAAATCAAAACCGGTCTCCTTTCCGCCACCAACATCATTACCAAAAATATGGTCGCTGAAAAAATCGTTTCACCTTCGGCCGACATAGGTTCACTGAAGGCGGCCACTGCCACTGTTTCTGGCACTCTTTCCGCTAATAAAATCGAAACCAACGATCTAGCCGCTAATACCGCTACAGTCTCCACTCTTTATGCCGACAACATTATTTCCAAAGAAGGTTCAATTGGTGAATTAATGACCGCCAAAGTCAGTGCCCTCCGCGATGAACTTAAAAATTTAGTTGCCCTAAATACTCAGTCTTCCGGAGCTTCAGCGGAGGAGACCACCCTCACTGGCACTTCCCTTCAATCTCAATCATCCACCTGGTCAATGAATATTGCCAGTGATTCGGCCAAAATAACCGGTGATCTCGAACTCGGCAACAACCTCATTGTTGGTGCTAAACTTACCGTCAATGGCGACACTCAACTCGGCAATGCCTTCATCACCGGCACTTTCACTGCCGGCGAAATCGCCATTAAAGATAATTTTATCGAAACCACCAACACCGCTCTCTATATCCAGCCATCACAAACCGGTTCAGTCCACATCATGGGCGACACTTTAGTCATCGCCGAAAACGGCAATATTCAAATCAACGGCAATTTAACTGTTTCCGGTTCCCTCATGGCCAACCTCATCGTCGCCGACGAAATCCAAGCCAATAAATTAACCGCCGCCCAAATAAATTCCAATGAAATTAAAATTGCTACCGATTCTGCCCAAACCATCGTTGCCGAATCTGGTTTCGGACAAATCGCCACCTCCTCTGCCAAACTAACCTCCAATGCCACCGCCGGCACCGCCACCCTCCCATCCGGCAAAACTGAAATTGTTATTACCAACGACAAAATCACCGCCAACTCCATGGTCTACCTCACCCCAGTCGGTTCCACCAACAACCAAGTCCCCTACATCAAAACCAAAATGGTTTATTCCGAAGCTGAATTACTCGCCGACCCCACCTTACAAAATTACTTCACCATCTCTCTTGATAATTATTTAGATAAAGATATCCAAATCAATTGGTGGATTATTAATTAAACTCAATCTCCCTAAATCCCTCTTTGACAAGAGGGATTTAATAATATTATTTACCTCCCCCGTCTTGTCAAAGAAGGGGGCCGGGGGGAAGATTGAAACAATCGAGGGGTTTTGAACAAAATTAAAAATTAATTGTTAAACTAAATATATGCCTCAACAATTTACCCAAGAACAAATTGAAAAACTTAAAAATCTCGGAATCGAAGTTAATCCCAAAGACACTATTACCAACGAAAATCAACTCGCCGACTTATCCACTCCCCAACCAACCGAAACACCAAATTTACCTCCACTACCTCAACCAACCGAAACAGAAAATAATAATTTCTCCCCTTCCTCAAGGGGAGATGCGGCAAATGCCGAGAGGGGTTTAGACAAAAAAAAGACCCCTCCAGTTTTCCCTCTCCTGTCCATTTCCGGTCTCACCCTTCTCTCTTTCGGCGGTCTCGTTTTTTTAAAAGGCAATGGTTCCCAATCCAACAATCCATCTAAAATCACTCCTTCACCCGTCCGTAGTCAACAAGACGTAGGAGGGCCCACACAAGTACCTAAGTCTATCCAACATTATCTTTTAACATCACAACAATATTTTTCCCAAGCCGTTTCTAAACAATCCACTGATAATTCATCCTCTGTCGAACTACTTAATAATTCAATTATAGCCGCAACTCAGGCAATAAAAGAATTCCCAGACGACTATCGTGGCTACCAACAACGAGGTAATATTTACCAGGCTCTTACTAGTTCAAAACCCGATCTTTTAGATCAATCTATATCTGATTTTGCCTCTGCTTTCAAATTAAATTCCAACTCTGCTGAAATCACCCGTTCCCTCGCTTCACTTTATGCCAAAAAAGGTGATGCCAATAAAACTATTCTCTATTTAAACCAAACCGTTGCTCTCGAACCAACCAAAGCCCAAAATTTTTATGACCTTGCCAAAATCCAGCAACAAGTCGGTCTTCTTTCTCAAGCCCTCGACACTTACAGTAAACTAACCACTCTAATCACCGATCCAACCCAAAAAATCCAAGTCGAATCCGAAAAAGCTGCCCTCGAAAAACTAGTTGCTCAAAATCCACGCTCTTCCGAAGCTTCAGCGCAGGAGAGCCAAATTTTACCACCCATCGCCGCTCCATCTTCTCTCGACTCTCCAACTATTCAAGCCATGGGCGAAGGAGGTCTCATTATTGCTGCTCCCGAAGAAGACAAATCAATTACTGTCACCAACCAAACTGAATCAAATTCTCTTTCCGGAACCTCAATTATTTCCTCTGGCCAAAAAGAAATTACTATTCCCAACAACAATATTTCTTCTACTTCCCAAGTATATGTCACTGTTACAAAAGGTGGCAAAAATCAAAATCTCCAAGTCATTTCAAAATCAGAAAAATCTTTCATTGTCGGTCTCGATTCCCCAATTTCCGAAGACATCGAATTCAAATGGTGGATCATTAATTAAACCCACCCCTAACCCCTCCCTTGACAAGGAGGGGAAATTAAATTTGCTAATTTATTTTTTACAATATTGATTTGATTTAATATTTCATCATTAGTAAATCTAATAGTTTTAATTCCAATTTGATATAAAAATTTATCTCTAGTTTCATCATATCCTTTCCTTTTGTTATGTGAACTTCCATCAATTTCTATTGCTAAATTTAATTCAGAACAATAAAAATCCAAGATAAAACGGTTTATTGGTTTTTGTCTTAAAAACTTATATCCTGTTTTTCTCTTCATTAAAATTTCTCTCCATATTTTTTCTTCAGTCATAAACAATTTTTTTTCTCATATTTTTATTCCCCTCCTTGTCAAGGGAGGGGTTAGGGGTGGGTTAAAACAACAAATTGATTTTAAATAATTAGTAATATTTTTCACACTTTAATAATAAAGTTTTAAGCCTCCCTGTCAAGGGAGGTGGATTCCGATGTAATCGGAAGACGGAGGGTTTTAAAAAAAGATTAATTTCTCTCCTTGTTAAGGGGAGATACCGGTTTATCCGGAGAGAAGATTTAAAATAAAAGGTGTTTCCAAACCAAAAACCTCCCTTTCTTCAAGAGAGGTTTAACTTCTTTATTATTTCTCCCCTATCAAGGGGAGATGCGGCGAATGCCGAGAGGGGTTCTTATTGTGCCGGTGCCACAGTTACCTCAGCAACCGTTGGTTGTGCAAACTGCTCAGCTGGCACTTCCACCTTTTGTTCACTTCCCACATCCGTAGCTGCTCCTTGCACCTGCCCATCCGCTGGTGCTTTTGGTTGTTCCACAGGTTGCATCTGTTCTACTGGCTGTGCCTGTTGTATTGTTTGTGTCTGATTTTTGGCCGCCTCTGCCTTAGCTGCTTCAACTGCCTTAGCCTGTTGTTCAGTTAATTTTGCCAATTCAGCCTTCCAAGTTTCTAATTCTTTCACCGCTGTTTCATAATCAGTCGAATCAGCCGACACCAAAGTCAAAGCTTGTTCTAATCTAGCCACCGCCGCAGCCAATTTATTTTGTTGCTTAGCCGCATAAGACCAATTGTACCAAGCATTAGCAAAATCAGCCTTATTTGTTGCTGCCTGTTCAAAAGCTCTCTCTGCTTGCTCATAACTACCAGCCGCATAAAGCAAACCACCCATATCTAAAGAATAAACCGGATTAACTGGATCCAAAATCACTGTTTGTTGATAAGCCTGATAACTCCAATCAGCCGCTCCATCCACCAATCCAACCAAAGTCTTATAAATTCCCGCCAAATTATACCAATACTCTGGATTTTTTTGATTCAATGAAATTGCTGCCTTTGCCTCTCGTACAGATTGTTGCACCAAAGTCGAAGCCTTTGTTTTATCATCATCACTAATATCTGTTTTACTCAACAAAGTCTGGGCTAAAGACAAATTTACTTGAGAATATGTTTTTCTATAACTTGCTAAATTTGGATTAAATCCAATTGCTTTAATCTGCAATTCATAAGTTTTAGTTCCATCATTTTTAGTTGCTGCCACCAACGACTTTCTCATATAAAAATCACCCAAAAACATTCTTCCTGCCCAAAAACTACCAAAACCCACTCCTACCAAAACCAACACTGCCACAACATAAGGCATCACATTAAAATTCTTTTCACCCACATTCAAAATCAATTTACTCTCCTTAGTTACAAGAATATTATTTGACAAAATCCACACTAATAAAAACACTGTCAATAAATTCAATGGCAATAATAAAGATATAGCCAAAAATAAAGCCAATTGTCCAACTTTAACTGTCTTCTTTAATCTCAAAACCATTGCAATTAAATAGAAAACTAAAACCAAACCCACCACCCCTAACTCAGTCCAAATTTGCAAAATTCCCATTGAAGAAGATGAAAATGATCCAGACCAGTAATTTGTCAAATTAAAACTCACTGGTTTAAATGAATTAAAAGCTTCCAAAAAGTTACCAATTCCCACCCCAAAAATCGGAGCCACTTTAAAAGTTTCCGCCGCAATTACCCAGGCACTTTTAAAATCCAAAAATATCCACCCAGCTTTAAAAGCTCTATAAATATCCAGTAAAAATAAAAGCGAGAAAAAGATTGTAGCTCCTGCCTCCATCCAATAATCCTTTAAATCAGATTTTTCTTTCACTTTCTTCAATAACCCCTTTAACCATCCAAAGATTAAAAAAAGAAACAAAGTCACTTCAGCTAAAACTGAACCAGTCAAAGACCATGCCGCATTGATCGACAATAATGGATCAGTTTTTGGAATCAATAATGGTAATTTACTTGCTGGCAACAAAAAAACTATTAATGAAATAATACCTGAAATCAATCCCGCAATTGTCAAAAACAAAAATTGCTTCTTAGTTTCTTCCTTATCATTAACTTGAAGCCACACAAAAAACAAAATGAAAAAAGAAATAACCGTCCCCATTCCCATTGGATTCATCAAAGACACCATCTTTGATCCAGTATCAAGTCTAAAAAACGTCACACCCGACCAAATCACAAAAATTAAAAACAACCAAAAAAGTTTATTTGTCTTTACTGTTTTTTCTTTATCAGTTATCAATTTGACTGTCCATAAAATTAATGCCACAAAAGCCATCATTGCCAATGCTAAATTTTTTCCAAAACCAAACCCATCCAACACAACCGGAATAAAAACAATTGGGAAAATTAAAAAAATTGATCGGACAAAATATTTTAAAATGGTGTTCATAGATTCAGCATAACAAAAGCATTTTTTTTTGACAATCATCAAAATAGCTCTTTCCCCGCACTTTTATCGCTTTAAAAATCCACCCCTGCCCCTCCTTTGACAAAAGGAGGGAAAATTCCCCTTTAGTCAAAGGGGAAAGCGGCGAAGCCGAAGGGGATTTTACCTCAACACACTCAACGGATCCAAATTCCCATTTGGACCTTTAATTTCAAAATGCAAATGAGTTCCAGTTGAACGACCGGTACTTCCCATTGTTCCAATTTTTTGCCCTTGTCTCACCACTTGTCCAGCTTGAACAATCACTGAGTTAGTCACCATATGAGCATACAAAGTTGTATATCCATTTCCATGATTAATCACTACAAAATTACCATAACCACCACCATTCCATCCAGCACTCGTCACTGTTCCACCTTGTGCCGCCACAATCGCTGGATTACTATGATTAGCAATATCCACAGCTCGGTGATACCAATAATATTTTTGACTGATTGTTCCCGAAGTTGGCCACATAAAATTACCTTCGCCTTTAACACCTGCCACTGGTGCCACCGTTCTAGCCGCATATCTTGTCTTATCCAAAACAGTCTCTTGTGGTTTTATTCCATCTGGAACAATCAATTCTTGTCCAGCACTCAACGCAAAAGTTTCATCATTACTAAAAGTATTAAAAGGATAATCAATAATATTTTGAGCATCCACCTGATACGCCTTAGCAATACTATAAATAGTTTCTCCTCTTTTTACTTTATATCGAACCCCCGTCACCGGTAATATTCTTAAAATCTGCCCCACCTTAATCGCACCAACCGTTTTCAAGCTATTTTCCCACATAATTGTATCAATCGTCACCCCAAATTTTTGAGCAATCGATGATACTGTATCTCCATCCACCACCCGATATTCCGTAGTTTCTCCTTTTGGTAATCCCGAAACTAAAGTATCTGCACCACTATTATCTGCTGCCATAATCAAATAAGTACTTCCCTCTCCTTGATTACCACTACTATTAATTAAAGCTTCCAATTGACTCGAAAAAACTATAGTTAAGAAAGCCAAAATTGCCATACTCGCCCCAATAAAAGTCTGAGAAAATCTACCTCTCTGTCGATACATCATTTTCGAAGTCAATACTTTTAAAAAAAAGGTCCAACCCAAAAAAGTTTTTCCAAATCCATTCAAAAATCTCCCCTGCGCCTTAAGGAATTCACTCCACAATCTTACTTCACTATTAATATTTTCTTTAAAATCCGACATGACTTTTATATTATACCAATTAAATTAAAAACCCACCCCATTCTTACCAATTGTAGGGGTCAGGCATGCCTGACCCCTAACTAAAAAATTAACCATGTAGAGACGCCACGCATGGCGTCTCTACTAAAACAAAACAAATTAAATTCCCCTCCTTTAAGTCAAAGGAGGGGTTAGGGGTGGATTTTGTTTACTTTTTCCCAATCTTATCCAAAAACTCCTGATTATTTTTAGTCTTAGCCATTTGGCCCAAAATCATCTCAGTAGTTTCTTCCGCCTTGCCTAAAGCATCAAACATTCTTCTAATTGAAATAATTTTAGCCATTACAGTTGGTTCTAAAAGTAAATTTTCCATTCTAGTTCCCGATCTCAAAATATCAAAAGCTGGAAAAATTCTTCTTTCAGCCAAATTTCTTTCCAATCTCAATTCCATATTTCCAGTTCCCTTAAATTCTTCAAAAATCAAATCATCCATTTTTGAACCAGTATCCACCAAAGCTGTTCCAATAATCGTCAACGAACCACCACCTTCAATTTTACGAGCGGCTCCAAAAAATCTTTTTGAAGGATACAAAGCAGCAGGGTCAAAACCACCCGACAATGTTCTCCCAGAAGTTGGAATTGCTAAATTGTAAGCTCGAGCCAGTCTGGTAATTGAGTCAAAAACAATAAACACATCTTTACCCATTTCTACCAATCTTTTAGCTCTTTCCATGGCAATTTCTGCCGATCGAGTTTGTTCTTCTGGTTTTTGATCAAAAGAAGACGCAATCACTTCACCTTTAATAAATCTTTGCATATCAGTCACTTCTTCTGGTCTTTCACCCACCAACACCGCCATCAAATGCACTTCTGGATAATTAATCGCAATACCTGCCGCAATTTCTTTCAATAAAGTAGTTTTACCAGCTTTAGGGGGTGACACCACCATACCTCTTTGACCAAATCCAATTGGTGAAAATAAATCAATAATTCTTGTCGAAGCTATATCAGCAGCAGTTTCCAGCTTTACCTGTTTTTGTGGATAAATTGGCACTAAATCTTTAAAATCTGGCCTATTTTGAACTTGTGATAATTCCAAATCATTAACTTTATCAATTCTCGTCATTGCCCAATATTTTTCATTTTCTTTAGGAGCCTTAGCTTGACCCAAAATCATATCCCCCACTCTTAATCCATACCGTCTAATTTGCATTGATCCAATAAAAGCATCTCTAACTGTTGGAATAAATTTAGGACGAACAAACCCCTGCCCATCTTGCATAATTTCCAAAGCCCCTAAAATAGACTCCGTTTGAACTGGAGCTGGTGGGTTATATTGAGCCTGTGGTCTTGGAGGTTGAATTGGTGCTTTTTGACCTGGTTGTACGTAAATAGTTTTTGGTTGTTCAGTTTTTACAAAAACCACTGCATTGTTATCTTTTGGTTTTTCTTCAGTTTTAACAGCCTCCCTGCTTGCCCGCCCACTGGCTGGGTCAAGGGAGGTGTTTCCGATTTCATCGGAAAGGGAGGGTTTAACCTCAGAGGGATTTTGAACAACAGGTTCTGCAACAGCAGAAACGGGTGGGTTTTTAACAACTGGATCCGCAACAACGACATCGTCGGTTTTTTTCTTTATCATTTTTTTTGGAAATTTTTAATCAATAATAATTACTTACGTAGGAACAGACCCTCGTGTCTGTTCAAATTAACAAAAAAACAAGGCAAAAACGGGAAATTTCTTTATATTCAAACTAATTCTATCTATTAATAGCCTCTCTGTCAAGGGGTTCCCCCTCCTTTCGTCAAAGGAGGGGTTAGGGGTGGATTTAAAAATAGAGTTGAAAGTAGAAGACCTGCCCCCTCTTCTACTCTCAACTCTATTCTCAAAGCTAAATTAATTTAATTTAACCAACAGATCGGTTAATCTTAATTTGACTTTTCTACCAAATTTACCTATCTTAGATATTGAAGAAACAATGTTATTCGTGTTCCACCTGCTTTGAGAACATCGGTAGCTTTGTTTCTTTTTCGTTTCTTTAGCTAAAAATTCAAGTCATAGACGATGAATTTTTGTCTAAAGACACGATACCGGCGAAGCCGGTATATAACCGATTAAGTGAAATTCGGGGTATCAGCCCTTTTCTCTTTTCGGGTCTATTTTTAAAGTTACATCAAAATCAGCTTTCCTCTAAGTTTACCCATCTCTTTAAACTGTTTCTCCGCCCAAGTATCTTTTTTCTTGCCGGATTTTTTTGCGTTTTTAGAAGAAAACATTTTTTTAATTAATTGAAGCATTAAATTAGTATAACTCCCTTTTTGCCCTTGTCTATATCCTATATTAATTTGCCTCCCCAAAATCAACAATCCTATAATTTTTTATTTATAAAAAATAGGTTTATTTTTACCACTTTTAAACCATTTTCAGTCATTGTGGATAACCTGAGGATAATTAAAATAAGGACTTCTCCCTTGCTTGTCCGTCCGTAGCTTTAGCGAAGGAGGATTAAGGAGAACTGCCCGCAGGGCTAAGTGGCTTTAAAACCAAAAAAAAAGGGAAAACACAATATCTAAAAAATTAGACATTATATTTCCCCTTAAGACAGACATACTTTAACACATTCCATCAGTCAGATAGAATTCCAAATAATCCTTTATCTCATCAACTCTCTTCCCGGTAAATACACTAATTGTATGAAAAACCTCTATTTGCTCCACCTTTAAGTATTTCCATTTTACTTCTTCTTTTCCCCACAACTTAAAACTAATTCTCGACCAAAACGTAATTTCTTTAACTTGCCACAACCCGGTTCTTAGAGAAAAACACAAAAACTGACTTACAATTTTATTACCATTTCTATTATTGATTACTTCCAATTCTAATCCGTTCATAACTGAGCTCCTAATCACCTCTGCCAATTCCATCATTTCAAAAACCTCCCTCACTTTCTTAAATAATTTCGATATCAATAAAGTTAGTTATTAAAGTACTACTGGCCAATTATATCATCACATTTTTTTATTATGCCAACATTATTATAAATAATAAAATATTTTAAAATGAAAAAGGCCCCGATCGAAAATTAAAAATTGATAACACATACGCGTCACCCATTTTTAATCACCTCTCAGAGCCCCTTAAACTAAAAGATAAATTATTATTTTACCGAATGGCGATGTCCTCTATAAAAATCACTGCGTTTAAGTGGAATTTTTTTTATAACAAGTATTATTCTTGTTATTTCATTTTCTTCTTGTATTTCTTCAAAAGAAACCTCCTTGAAAGAAAGAATCTCTGGATGAAATCCAATCTCATCATCTGTTTCTAATATTAATAAAACCAAAGATGATGAATTTTTCCCAAAATGTTCCATAAAATTAATAACATCAAAAAACTTACCCTCACAGACTATTATGCTTGTATTTTCAGAATCGACCACCATTTTATCAATAGTTTTTAAAATTGATTCTCCTTGGTAAAACACCACCTCTGGTCCATACACCTTCCAAATTATTTCCTTTAACTCTGGATTTCTTTTCAAAACTCCATTAGAAACAACCACACTTTTTTTCTTCATTACAAATTCCCCTTTTCTTATTTTTTATTCTGCATAAGCAGTAATCTAGACACCTAGTGTCCACAGTACCACCTACAAGAATATTTTAATTTATCTCTTAATTTTCAAAGTACTTTAAATAACCACTACTATTCATGCTTTTTATAAATAGTGTAATCATTTAATTCTCAGCATTATATATTATAAGATACAAAAAGTCAAGTTTTTAACTCCTTCACATTCTTTATCTCCACCAATTTCCTCCCCAAACTTTTCGCTTCCTTCTTTCTTTTCTCCAAATTCCTCACCTTTCTCACTTCTCCCAACAAACTCACCTCACCCACATAAACAGGAAGATTTCTCTCCTTGTTAAGGAGAGATTTAGAGGGGTTTGAACCAAGGGGCAGATTTCGATACGAACTCCACATTGCCGCCAACACCGCCAAGTCCGCCGCCGTCTCATCAATTTTCACTCCACCCGTCACCGACAAAAACACATCATATTTATACAAAGGTATCCCTAAACTTTTTTGAGCAATCGCCACCATTAATTGTCCCCGATTATAATCAATCCCCGAAAAAATTCTTTTCGGCATCGGCGCAAAACTTTCCACTACCAAAGCTTGAATTTCCAACATCATCGGTCTAGTTCCCTCCATCACAACAGTAACAGCACTCCCAATTTTACTTTCCTTACTCTCGATTAAATTAATTTCTTCCGATTTAATTTCTCGAAGTCCTTTTTCCTCCATTTTAAAAACCCCCACCTCATCCGTCGGACCAAACCGATTTTTACTAGTTCGAAGAATTCTTAAGTCCCCATTTTTTTCTCCCTCAAAATACAAAACCGTATCTACCATGTGTTCCAACAGTTTTGGTCCAGCAATATCCCCATCCTTCGTCACATGTCCCACAATAAAAATTGCCATCCCTTTTTTCTTTGCCATTTGTATTAATCTAAAAGTTGATTCCTTAATCTGACTTACAGATCCGGCTCCCCCAGATATCAGCGATCCGGAGCCATTGGCGTAGGACGCCATCACCTGAATCGAGTCTACCACCGCTATTTTGTACAACTTTTGTGTTCGATCCAAAAACTCCTCCAATTCATCAATCGAATTTGTGCCTAAAACATCGAAGTTATTCGCATTTAAACCTAACCTTTTTACCCTCAACCCAATTTGCTCCGCCGATTCCTCCCCAGCCACATATAATCCACCTATCTTTCCAATTAATTGAGTCAATAAAGTACTCTTACCAATCCCTGGTTCTCCAGAAAAAAGTACCGCCGACCCTTGAACAATTCCTTTACCCAAAACTCTATCAAATTCGGAAATACCCGTAGAAAACACACATGAATTTGTAGGAACAGACCCTCGTGTCTGTTCCTTGTTTTTATCAAAATCCCCTAAATTAACAATTTCTAATTTCTCTCCTCCAATTTTTATTTTATTTTTTATTTTTCCATTTCCTAAAAATTTATTTGAAACTTCTTTCAATGAATTCCACTCCCCACAACCACCACACTGCCCCGCCCATTTTCCAAATTCATTTCCACAATTACTACATACAAAAACCGTCTCTTTATTTTTCATTACCAATTATAACAATACTGCTCTGTACGGGCGAGGCGTGACTCGCCCTTAATAATTAATATTTATATATTTTATTATTGTAGAGATGCCATGCGTGGCGTCTCTACAAATTTTAAAAATATTTCATCCTTTTTTAAGGGAGGATGTCAAAAAGACAGGAGGGTTTAAAAATAAATTTAAAAGATAAATTAATCAGAAAAAAATAAAAATTAATTTCTAGGGCCTCTCACGAAGTCACCACTAAAAATCCCCGATTTCTCGGGGATTTTTATAATCATGTAGAGACGTTGCGCGCAACGTCTCTACTAAAACCACAATTTACTTATAAATCACATTCTTCTTACTAGTCTCCACAATTCCCAAAGAGATTTTTCTCTTTTGGACATCAATACTTTCAATATAAACTTGAACTGTCTCACCTTCTTTTACTGTCACCCCACCAGTCAATTTAGAAATATGGATTAACCCTTCAACTCCAGTTTCCAATTTCACCAAAGCTCCAAAATTAGCAATTCGAACCACTTCACCTTCAACTTCTTTATCTTTTGGATATTTTTCTTCAATTATTGACCATGGATCATCAGACAATCTCTTAATTGAAAATTGTAATCTACTATCATCCTTATTAATCAATTTAATTTTAACTTTATCTTTAGCTCTATACATTTGAGAAAGGTCACTCACCTTTTCCCAAGAAATTTCCGAAATATGAACCAATCCTTCCAAATTTAAAGGTGCACCCTTATTATCAGTATTAACTCGAACAAAAATACCAAATGGCTCAACTCTAACAATATCAGCATCAAAAACATCACCAACTGCTAAATTCTCAATTGCCCCAACCTCTTCACCCACTTTTTCCGGTTCAGACACTAATCTCTCCGAAAAAACCAATCTGTTTTTAGCTTGATCAACTTCCAAAACTTTAGTTTTGATTTTCTTACCCATCATTTTATCTGGATCACCATCATATTTACTTCCAATTTGAGAACCAGGAATAAATCCAAAAAAACCAAATGGTGCAACCACAACCGTTCCACCTCTATTTAATTCCTTAGCAAAGACAGTCACCTCACCACCACTCTTTTCCTTTTCTTTAAAGTAGTTCCAACCATAGCCACTAGCTGCTCCACGAATTGAAGCCAAAATTTGGCCCTTATCATTTTCTGGTGATTTAATTTGAACTTCAATTTCATCATTTACCTTCAAATCAGCCACATAATCTTTTACAAATTCAAACTCCTTTCCAGCTACCATTGCGTCGGTTTTACCACCAACATCAATATAAATTGCTTTATTCTTAATTGCTGTAATTCTCCCTTTAACTTCCTGTCCTTTTTTAAGTCCAACTAATTGAACTCCTTCCATCTTTAAAAGATCCGCCATTGTTAAAGCAGCATCACTTTTTTTTACTTTTTTGTCCTTATTTTTCATATTTTTATCTTTTTTTTGTTTAGTCGACCGTAGCCTTGGCGAAGGTGACCCATAAAACAAAAAATCCCGATTTATTCGGGATTGTAGGGGTACTCTTCCGTAGTTTTAGCGCAGGAGAGCCCAAATAAATTAATAATAAAACACTTAAATTTATTGAATCGAATTCTTTTTAAGTCCCTCTTGTCAAAGAGGGATTTAGGGAGATTGTATTTAGTTTCTGAATTCTGGCCACGACCTATCTTCAAGATCCCTTGCGGGAAGACTATTGTCAGCGCTAAAGCGTTTCACTTCTCTGTTCGAAATGGGAAGAGGTGGTTCCACCTCGCTCCAATGACCAGAGTTCAAAAACTAAACTAATCGAAATGTATTGTAATTTAATTAAAATTCTTTTTTCTTGGCCTCTAAATTGAGTTGCCCTATTCAGCTTCCAAACCCAAATTTTGATTGGGGCTGAAAGCCAAACATATTGAAAAAGTTTCTTTAATCTTCTCTTTACTTAGCTTAAATTCTTTCAAATCTTCCACCTGTAAAGTATTAACCGGTAGTCTCCCGGCGATTTCTCATTCATCTTGCGATGAACAACGATTCCTTATCTTAGGGTCAGTTTCCTGTTTGAGATGCTTTCAACAGTTATCTTATAGAAACGTAGCTACCCAGCGCTGCCCCTGACGGAACAACTGGCACACCAGCGGTTTCCTCATCCAGGTCCTCTCGTACTGTGGATGAATCCCTTCAAGAATCGAACGATTACTACGGATAGAGACCGAGCTGTCTCGCGACGCTCTGAACCCAACTAACGCAGCGCTTTAATGGGCGAACAGACCAACCCTTGGCCCCTTCTTCAGGGCCAGGATGCGCCAAGTCG
>Ga0172379_10004190_pt1 | contig 21691 bp, 15 predicted proteins | sample GrowelOW334metaG_FD_119756 | JGI IMG/M metagenome (GOLD analysis project Ga0172379, IMG submission 119756) | Groundwater microbial communities from an aquifer near a municipal landfill in Southern Ontario, Canada - Groundwater well OW334 metaG | ecosystem: Environmental > Aquatic > Deep... | reverse complement strand
CGGCAGCCAAATTAATTAAAAATTAAAAAAATCGCCAAAATCCGGGAACAGAATTACGGTAACACTTTATTATGGCCTATAGCGGTTGAATAATCCTAACCCGTCCGAATGCCCGCCCGAACGACTGTTCAGTCGGGCGGGGATGAATTCCTATTCATCCGGGCGGATGCCACGAATCCGCGTCGGTGGATGCGAAATAAAAACACCATTCAATCCGCCAAAGGCGAATCGAATGGTGAATTTGAGTCAAAATCATTTAACCGAAGCTTTTCCGGAAGGAACTGAATTTACTCCTGCCAATGCCAGTGTCGCACTGACGGCTTTTCTGGCACCAAACAATTTTCCTTCCATAAATTGCGCTGAAGCATAAAGCGCTGCCAAATTAACCAAAATATCAAGTGAACCCGGTTTCAGTTCTTGCCCTATGGCTTTCATCGTGTTATCAAACAGTTGCTTCAAATGTTCCAAATGAGAAGCGGGGTTCGTTTTGTCCTCGTTATCCATAATTGTCCTTTCGTTTGCTTTTCCAATTATTATGTTATAATCTTTTACTAAAATTGTCAAAATTTGTTTGTATCCAATGCAAAACAGCAAATTCAAATTAATAAGCAAATTCTCTCCTGTGGGAGACCCTAGAACCATCCGCCTGAGGCGGAGGTTCGGGGGGCGCGAAGTGGTAAAATAAATATTCGTTTTCTATGCTAAATAATCGGTTTAAAATTCACAGCAAGTTTGCTCCGGCGGGCGACCCCAAGAACCAAAATTTTACAGAATAAAGCTACTATCTTAACTGCAGAATAGTTATTTATATTGGTCTGTTTCTCTAATTTTATTACTGGGTGAAATTTGGTTCGGGGCGCGAAGTGGTAAAATAAATATTCGTTTTCTATGCTAAATAATCGGTTTAAAATTCACAGCAAGTTTGCTCCGGCGGGCGACCAACCTACCGCTATTTCTGCATTGGTTGAAGGCATAAAGAAAGGCTATCGGCACCAAACCCTTCTCGGCGTAACCGGAAGCGGAAAGACTTTTACCGTTGCCAATATTATTGAAGCCGTTCAAAAACCGACTTTAGTTATTGCTCACAATAAAACTTTGGCCGCCCAGCTTGCTCAAGAATACAAAGAATTTTTTCCCGAAAATGCCGTCCACTATTTCGTTTCCTATTACGACTATTACCAGCCGGAAGCCTATTTGCCTGTCACCGACACATATATAGAGAAAGAAGCGCAAATAAACGAGGAGATTGAACGTTTGCGCCACGCTTCCACCCAAGCTCTTCTGACCAGAAAAGATGTCATTATTGTGGCTTCAGTGTCCTGCATTTACGGTTTGGGCAGTCCGGAGGAATACGAAAAGGAACATAAGAAAATTGAAAAAGGCGCAATTATTTCAAGAAATGATTTCATAAGAACTTTAATCGGAATTCATTTTGAAAGAACCAACGCTGATTTGTCGCCGGGGCAATTCAGAGCTATCGGCAATTCCATTGAAATTATGCCGGTAAACGAAAAGATGATTTATCGTTTGGAAATTGAAGAAGAAAAAATTGAAAATATTCAAAAAATTGACGCCATTACGCGAACTATTGTTGAAAAAGATGTTCCGGTATTTTTCCTTTTTCCGGCCAAACATTTCATAACCCAAAAAGAACAAATTGATGTCGCTTTTAAAACAATAAAATCCGAACTTGAATCCCAGCTAAAAAAATTCAACAAAGAAGGAAAACTTTTGGAGGCGGAAAGATTGAAAAGAAGAACAAAATACGATTTGGCTCTTATCCGCGAAGTTGGTTATTGCAATGGCATTGAAAATTATTCCAGGCATTTCTCCGGAAAACTTCCCGGTGAACCGCCGGACACTTTGCTTTCATATTTTCCCAAAAGACGCAGATCAACGCGGATGGAAGACGGATCAACGCGGATAACAGAAGAGGCGGATTTTTTGACCATCATAGATGAATCTCATGTTACTGTTCCTCAACTGAATGGAATGTACGCGGGCGATGCTTCCAGAAAGCAAACGCTTGTTGAACACGGCTTCAGGTTGCCATCGGCAAAAGATAATCGCCCGCTTAAATTTAATGAATTCAGCGAAAGGGTGGGGCAGATTGTTTATACTTCGGCCACTCCGGCGGTTTATGAAAGGGAAATGTCAAACCCTTCGACGGGCTCAGGGCAAATTGTTGAACAAGTTATTCGACCGACAGGTCTTGTGGATCCGCAAGTGGAAATTCGGCCGATTGTCCAAAAAGGCGCTTTCAAAGGCCAAATTAAAGATTTCATTATTGAAGCGGAAAAGGATATCAAAAAAGGCGGACGAGTTATTGCCACAACTTTGACCAAAAAAATGGCGGAGGATCTTTCGGAATACCTGAAAGAGAAGAATATCAAGACAGAATATCTTCACAGCGATATTCAAACATTGGATAGAATAAAAATTTTGACAGATTTTAGAAAAGGAAAATTTGACTGTCTGGTCGGAGTAAACTTGCTTCGTGAGGGTTTGGATTTGCCGGAACTTTCTTTTATCGGAATTTTGGACGCGGATAAGGAAGGATTTCTGCGATCGGAAACATCGCTAATTCAAACTATCGGACGCGCCGCCAGAAATGTTAACGGCCGAGTCATTTTGTACGCGGATCACATTACCGGTTCCATTGAACGCGCCATTTCAGAAACCAATCGGCGCAGAATTATTCAAGTTGAATACAATAAAAAACACGGCATAACTCCGGAAACCATTCATAAAACTATTCGCGATATTACTGAACAGCTTGAAAGCGAACATCAAAAAACGGTTAAAGACTTGCTGGCGCTTGATAGGGAAGTTTACAAAGGCGATAAAAGAAAATTGATTCGAGATAAAGAAAAACAAATGGAAGAAGCGGTTAAGGTGTTGGATTTCGAAACGGCGGCGATAATACGAGACGAAATTAAAGCACTGAAAAATAATTAATAAATACTAATCTACGAATTATACTAATGTATACGAATGCCGAACGAATAAAACATAAAACATAAAAAACAAGAAAGCAACATTCGTAATTATTCGTATTTATTAGTATAATTTGTAGATTAGTATGCCTATTAGTTGTAAAACTCTTGTAAAATATGACTAAAAAACCAATAAAATACGAGTTTTTTGGTGCTATTGACAAAAGCATAAATAAGTGTTATAACACTGTAAAGCATTTGACAAAAGATACTATAGTATGCTAAGCTATAAGATAGTTAGAACTTTGAATATTTTGTTCGCGCCAGTTTGGTCTGGATTTTGTCATCAAAATCAAACTGGCGCGAACAACTCATGGCTTAATTAGACGAATGTTAAGCACTTGTTTGCAAAAAAGTAGTTATGTTGTTTGGACGCCCTCTAAAAATTCCTCCGAAGTTCTGTAGGTAAAACCTGGGTGTACAACTTATAACCCCTTTTTATTCGTCATGGGGTTCAGAAAGGCCGGATTTTGCCGGAATTATCGGAGTTTCTTGGTAGTAAGGTATCACTACGGTATACCTGCCCCCGCCGTAAATGGCGATTCTCTCGATTCTCTGCGGAATCGTCCATCGCGGGGAAATTCGCTGGCCATCATGTGGTTTACGCCGGAGAAAATTCCGGTACGGCCTTATAACCGCATTGTGCTCGCGACGTATGCGTGACATGACACCACGCTTAAGTAGAGGTCATTATAAATCAGTCGACGTCCCTTCGATGGGTTAACTGCCGATTGATACAGGGTAAGAGCGATCTTACCCTGTTTTTTTATGCCTAAATTTTTTGTCTGTCCACTTAGACAGGCAGACAAAAACTATCCACACCTCGCAATGGTAAGCTTTTGTTAATGTAGTACAATGTACTACTAAGTATGTCTATTGAAGGAAAAAAAATTTTGTGGGTGGAAGACGATCAATTTATGACCTCTCTTTTGGCCAGGAGAATTGCCGACGAAAAAGGCATTCTTTTGCACGCGCCCGAAGGCGAAAAAGCTCTGGAAATTCTTAAAACAGAAACACCGGATGTCATTATGCTTGATATTTTATTGCCGGGAATGGACGGTTTTGAAATATTGCGCCAAGTGAAAGCAAATCCGAAAACTCGCCAGATTCCGGTCATTCTTCTTTCAAACTTGGGACAAAAAGCCGACACGGACAGAGGAGCGATGCTCGGCGCCAATAGATTTTTGGTTAAAGCGATTATTACTTTGGATCAGATTGTAAAAGAAATCAGTTCGGTTTTGGAGGAAACAAAAAAAAGTTTTTAGGATAAACTGAAATAAGAAATGATTCATGGTTTATGATTCAAGAATTATAAAATAAACCCCGTCGTAGCTTACGCTCGTACGGGGTAAAGTTTTTCTATTCAGTTAAGGTGTTCTTATTGTTGCACCTTTGAACAGCCAGCCAGAGAACACATACACAGTGACCTTCTTGCCGGCGGGATTTGTCGCATTCGCGGTGAATCGAACAGTATCGCTCTTGTCACCGCCGCGTAGTCTGACCATAAACCAGGCTTTACTGGTGATTTTAACATCGCTGAAGCCCTGAGTCTCCAGAGCTTTTACAGCCTTACTCTCGGGAACGAGTATGCCAGTCATGCCACTGACAAACACTACAATAATCAGAATTGAGGTTACGACCACAATTTCCATAAACCGAACAGAATTGAGCCACCTAAACATTCTCATAAGTACCTCGCTGGTTTAGTTGTTGATGTACTGAATTACACGGAACCTATTTGGTAGGATAGCATAGTCTATATTATTTGTCAATCAAATTTGCGTAAGTCTCATTTTTAGCAGAGAGGGTGAATAATCGAACATTTATTGATATAACACAGGTTATATAGTATATTAGCCTAATCGCAGTAAACCCCATGGGCAGACCATGGGGCATAATCGCGTGTAAGTAAGATTAAAGTTTAAAAATCAAAATGCAAAATTATGGCGTCTCGCTTTTTAACTTTTTGAAGAAAAGTTGAAAAGCGAGACAAATCCTATTATTTTTTTAATTTTACATCTTGCCTGCCTAAATTTCTGCAAGAAATTTTGGTAGGTGAATCATTTTTCATTTTGATATTTACATTTTAAATTAACCTCATGAATTCCCACAATGATGACAAGTTAATAGTCAAAGGCGCTCGCACTCACAATCTCAAAAATGTGACGGTTGAAATGCCGCGCAACAAAATGATTGTGTTCACGGGGCTTTCCGGAAGCGGAAAGTCTTCTTTGGCGTTTGATACTATTTTTGCCGAAGGCCAGAGGCGATATGTGGAATCGCTTTCTTCATATGCTCGCCAATTTTTGCGCCAAATGCAGAAACCGGACGTGGACGAAATCGTAGGATTGTCGCCAGCCATTTCCATTGACCAGAAATCTCGTTCAAACAATCCTCGTTCCACCGTTGCCACAATTACGGAAATTTACGATTATATGCGCGTTTTATACGCTCGCGTGGGCAAACCTCATTGTTTGATTTGCGGACGGGAAATAAAAAAACTTTCTCATGAAGAAATCATACACACAATAATTGAAACTGTTCAAAACGTTGATACCAAAAAATCCAGCAAAAAAGTAATGGGTGTGGAGTATGACGATATGAAAGTGAAAATTTTTTCTCCGCTTATCGTTGGCCGAAAAGGCGAATATTACCAGCTTCTGTATGATCTTTTGGGTAAAGGATACAAAGAAGTTAAGATAGACGGTCAAGATAAAAAACTGCGAGAGCAGATTATTCTGGCTAAAAATAAAAAACACGACATCGATGTCTTGGTTGACGAATTTTACGTGAGTGAATTTGCCAAAGACAAAGAAAAAATACAAGAAAGGCTTTCCGAAGCCACTGAGCGCGCTCTTTTGGAATCAAAAGGACTTATCAAACTTGAATCGCCGGAAGGGATTAGACTTATCTCTTCAAAATTTATGTGCGCTTATGACGGATTTTCTTATCCGGAAGTTGAACCGCGCTTGTTTTCTTTCAACTCGCCTTACGGAGCTTGCCCGGAATGTAACGGTCTTGGTACGCGCCAGTTTTTCAGCACCGAAGAATGCACAAAATGCCACGGCACAAGGCTTCGCGAGGAAGCGCTTCACGTTTATTTCGGAGGAAACGGCAAGGACGCGCATGGTTTGAATATTGTTGAATTGGTTTCGCTTTCAATTTCGGAAGCGTATGATTTTTTTCTTGATTTGACTTTGACGCCAAAGGAAAAAGAAATTGCCAAAGTGGTGCTTCGCGAGATTGAATCTCGCCTTCAATTTATGGTTGACGTGGGAATTGAATATTTGACGCTCAATCGCCGAGCTCACACTCTTTCCGGAGGCGAAGCTCAAAGAATTCGTTTGGCATCCCAGCTTGGTTCTGGTCTTGTCGGAGCGCTTTATGTTTTAGACGAACCAACAATTGGCCTTCATCCGCGAGACAATGAACGGCTTATAAAAACTCTTTTACATCTTCGCGACATCGGGAATACCATAATCGTGGTTGAACACGATGAAGAAACTATTTTTGCTTCCGATTATATTGTTGACATCGGTCCAGGCGCCGGAGTGCACGGAGGAAAAATTGTTGTCGCTGATTATTTGAAAAAACTTTTGTCAGATAAGAAAAACGATTCCAATTCAGTGACTTTGGACTACCTTCGCGGAGACAAGAAAATTGAAATTCCGGCGGAAAGGCGCGATAAGGAAAAAGGTTCTCTTAAAATCAAAGGCGGGAACATTTTCAATATTAAAAATTTGAATATTGAAATTCCGCTTGGAAGATTTATAACCGTAACCGGCGTGTCCGGATCCGGCAAGTCTTCATTTTTGTATGAAATTCTTTATAGAAATTTACAGGCAAGGCTTGAACACCGATATAGAACTGCTGATATTTACAATTGCGGCAGTTTTACCGGCACCGAATATTTAGGAAGAACGATTTTGATTGACCAAAGTCCGATTGGCAGAACGCCTCGCTCAAATCCGGCCACTTATACCGGCGCTTTTACTTTTATCAGGGATATGTTTGCTGAAACTTCTGAAGCCAAAGCTCGCGGTTGGAAAGCCAATCGTTTTTCTTTCAATGTTAAAGGCGGAAGATGCGAAGCTTGCCAAGGAAACGGCGAAATCGCGGTTGAAATGAGCTTTTTGCCGACGGTTTATGTGGAATGCGATGTTTGCGATGGAAAAAGATTTATGAAAGAAACCCTTGAAGTAAAATATAAGAAAAAGAATATTTATGAAGTGTTGCAAATGACAGTTGAAGAAGGTTTAAAATTTTTTGAAGATATTCCGGCAATTTCCGACAGACTTTTGACTTTAAATGATGTCGGTTTGGGATATTTAAAAATCGGACAATCAGCCACCACACTTTCCGGCGGGGAAGCTCAGCGCGTAAAAATTTCTTCAGAACTTTACAGACCGCACCTTCAAAAAACAATTTATCTTTTGGACGAGCCAACTGTCGGACTTCATTATGAAGATGTTAAAAAATTGATTGAAATTCTTCAAAAATTAGTTGATCACGGCAATACGGTTGTTACCATTGAACACAATACCGATTTTATAAAATCTTCCGATTACGTGATTGATTTTGGTCCCGATGGGGGAAATGGCGGAGGAAAAATTATTGCCAAAGGCACGCCGGAAGACGTGGTAAATAACGATAAATCTCATACGGGGAAGTATTTGAGAAAAGTTTTAAAAAAGTGATCCAACATCGTTAGATAGTAAAATGTGATCGTCAAAGCCAAAAACTAGTGGAAATAAGCGAACGACCGTTCGCTTATTTCCACTGCAAGATATTTGCTTAAAATTAAAAATAGCGAGTAAATTAACCCTAAAAACTTTTTACATACAGATTTAAATTAAAATTTAATGGCAAATGATTTTTGATTTAAGATGTACTCGTTTAATTCTTCGCATCTCTGCTGTAAGGCAATTAATTATTTAAGAAATTTACAAAAGTATATAAGAATGCGGCCGCATTCTTATATACTTTTCATTCTTTTTTATTTTTCATTAGTTTTTTATAAAAATTTAGCAAGTACCGGCCGTCGCCGATACTTGCTCAAAAATTATAAAAAAGGAAACCCCTCCGGTCAAAGAGGGGTGAAAGTTGTCAGCGACAACTGTGAATTTCAAGAATTACAGCGAATTTGAGCGTGCCTTCTAAAGCTGGCGTCATAATTGCGTTGTAAGTCTGCGCTATGCCTCGTGCAGATAGTCGCTCTTCCAGCGTCTGTTAAAGACGGATCGGCTTTGAAATCTGCCTCGCAGAGCCGAACCAGTTGGTCAACAAAGCTTTTTGGTCCGTATCTTTGTCTGATCCAGTCAAGGAATAGGCAATCTTCTTCTAGTTTGGAGTCAACTTCGTTGCATTTCTTTGCCATAAGTTCCAGCCTTTCTATTGGTTCGGCTAAACCGTTTTAAGAGACGGTTTGCTAGGAAAAAGTCTGTGTCGTTTATGTTTGCGTTTATGGTTGTTTACAACGCCAAGATTTAACAAACGAAGCAGAATATTTGGCTTGCATATGACAATCCGGTCAATTATTCCAAGATTATCTCCGACTTTGCCACCAGAACCAAGAACATTTCTTTCCATATATTTATCCTTTCGGAATTTTTGATTTAAAGATCCAAAGCGCCAACGACACAATCGCCACTAAAATGATTCCGAGAGCTTTAGCGATTACAGCTCTAACTCCGCATATGCTAACTTGCATATTTCAACCTTTGGTTATGCTCGCGAGGAGCTTTGTTGCAAAATTCTGATATAAATATAATATACAATAAACGGCGCGTCAACCGTAAAAAATGAACATCATCTTAAAAAAAATAAAACTCCCCGATTCGCCCGGCGTTTACTTTTTCATGGGCGGTAAAAAAGACAAAGGCGGTTACAAAAAAACCGGCCGGGAAATTTTGTATATCGGCAAAGCCACATCGCTTAAAAATCGGGTTAGAAGTTATTTTTTGAACGGACTCATAGAAACCCGAGGTCTTCATATGGTTGATATGGTAGCCAAAGCTCAAAAAATTTTTTTTGAGAAAACCGATTCGGTACTGGAAGCTTTGATTTTAGAATCAAATTTGATAAAAAAATATCAGCCGAAATACAATACCGACGAAAAAGACGACAAAAGTTTTAATTGCGTGGTTATAACAAAAGAAGAATTTCCCAGAGTGCTGATTGTTCGCCAAAAAGATATTGATGCCGGTTCAGTTCAAAGATTGCCTTTTATAGCCGATAAAATATTCGGTCCGTTTCCTCACGGCACAAAATTGAAAGAAGCTTTAAAAATTGTTCGAAAGATTTTTCCTTTTCGAGATAGATGCGTTCCGTGTATTAATCCGCGTAAATCCGCTCTAAATCCGCGTCAATCTGCGGGCTGCAAACCGTGTTTTAATCGCCAAATTGGCCTTTGTCCGGGAGTTTGCACAGGAGAAATTTCAGCGAGAGATTATGGAAAAATTATTCAGAATATAATTTTGTTTTTTAGCGCCAAAAAACCGGCAATCATAAAACGCTTAAAAATGGAAATGAAAAATTTTGCAAAAACTCAAGAATTTGAAAAAGCGACCGAAGTCAGAAAAACTATTTTTGCTCTTGAACATATAGAAGATATTGCGCTCATTAAAAATGATTATTCAAAAAACCGAGAATTGGGCGGCAGTTTTAGAATTGAAGCTTATGATGTCGCTCATTTGGGCGGAGGTTCCGCTGTCGGAGTTATGACAGTTGTCAGCAATGGGGAAGCCGATAAAAATGAATACAGAAAGTTCAAATTGAAAGGCAAACATAACGGGAATGATATTTCATCACTTGTGGAAATTTTGGAGCGTCGTTTATCCCACGGCGAATGGACGATGCCAAATTTAATCGTGGTAGACGGTGGTTTAGCGCAAAAAAACACTGCGGAACAGATTATTTCTGAAAAAAAACTTGAAATCCGTGTTATTTCGGTTGTGAAAAATGAATTTCACAAGCCGGATCATTTGCTCGGAATGCCTTCGGGTTTAAAAAAGGAAAAGGAAATTTTATTGGCAAACAGCGAGGCGCATAGGTTTGCTATCGGATATCATAGAAAACTCAATAGGAACGCCAGTTTGATCCGAGAATAAATTATTTTTCTTGAAGCGCGGTGTTTCTTGTGATAGCATAATTATGCCGAGTAGAGATATTCGGCAATTGACGGTAATGCGTCGATACTCGGGATTACGTGTGTAATCCTTAAAAACCGCTTGGAGAACAAACCGGATTTTGTTCTTCCAGGCGGTTTAATTTTTTAAGCTCGTTTTCATTTGTGTAACTTTTTTCAGCTAAATTGTGTTTTATTAAAATGTAGGCTCTTTCGGGCTACAACAGTTTCGGCCGACTTGGCATGGCCGAAATACGCCGCTTGGGAGTAAGAACGGTTGGACACTTACCGTCGTCTCCCAAGCGGCAATTTTGTTGTTTTGTCCGTCAAAATAATGTTTTCTTAAAGATTATTTTACGGCAACAAAACAACAACTCCGTACCAATTTCACATAAATCTGTAATTATCAAAAATTCTGTCCGTTTTAATAACTACAAGCTAGGACACTTTAGTTTATAACTTCTTTTAAATTTGGTACTGGGGTAACAATCCCTATTGACTTCACGAACTTTGGGTCTATACTTAAAATAGTCATTCGTCGGTGTGATTACAGTTCCTCCTGCGAGTGGCTGTTTCATAGATAAGGCCGTCCGGTGTGCATTCTGGACGGCCTTTTATTTTTTATTGTGGTGTATAATGAATATGGCTATGCAGGCAGTATTGGTTGGTTATGACCGCTCGGATAATTTCTGGGCGGTCTTTTTTACACATACGTCTATAGATTTGTAGTGTTATAATTAGGACTTACGCGATTGATATTTAGTTCCCAACCCCTCCTTAGTTGAGGAGGGGAAAGCCGAGGTCTGCCGAGGTAGGGGTGGTGGTGTTAATTTTTCAACACCCCTCCGTCTCGCCCCGTTACAAATTTCACTGAAATAAAAATAGTTACATTTCTGATAGGATTATTTATAAATGTTTAGCAAGTTGTTAAGCAAACATTCGGTAAAATTTGTAACGGGGCGAGCAGACTCAGCACCTTTCCTTACAGGAACTGTCCACTCATTGGATTTTTTATTTCATTATCATTCATAAAAAATCTAAATGAGTCTTGCGAAGTGAAGACTTTCACTTCTCACCCTCATCTGAGGGGAGGAGGGGAGAATTAAGAATCAAACGTGTAAATTTTAAATATTCTTATGTCTTTTTCTCACAAAAAAATCAGAGTTGGAGTGCTTAGGGGCGGACCGTCAAGTGAATATGAAGTTTCTCTAAAAACCGGCGCGAACATAATAAAAAAACTCCACGAATCGGAAAAATTTCAGCCGATAGACATTTTGATTTCCAAGGGCGGAAAATGGCACATTCACGGCGTTGAAAGCACTCCAGAAAAAATATTAAAAAAAGTAGACGTTATTTTCAACGGCCTTCACGGCGAATATGGCGAAGACGGCAAAGTCCAGCATATTTTGGAAGCTTTCGGCGTGCCGTTTACCGGTTCAAAACAATTTCCGTCGGCACTGGCCATGAACAAGCCTTTGACCAAAAAATTCTTGATAAAAGAAGGAATAAAAACTCCGGTTTTTAAAGTTTTGAAAAAAGGGGCATTCAGCGAAAAATCGGCGCACGATATTTTTAGGTTTATGCCTCACGCCATGGTTGTCATAAAACCGGCGGCGCTCGGTTCATCGGTCGGCGTTTCTATCGCAAAAACTTTTCTTGAATTGGAGGAATCGCTTGAGAAAGCCTTTGAATTTTCCGATACGGTGATTGTTGAAGAATTTATTGAGGGCAGGGAAGCCACTTGCGGAGTCATAGATAATTTCAGAGGGTCGGAAGTTTATCCGCTTTTGCCGGTTGAAATAGCGCCGGCTCCGGAATACGATTTTTTTGATTATGACGCCAAATACAGCGGAAAGTCGGTGGAAATTTGTCCGGGAAGATTTAGCAGGGAAGATAGCGCGGAAATTCAGAGAATGGCAGTGTTGGCGCACCAAATTTTAGGACTACGGCACTATTCAAGATCTGACTTTATCGTGTCGCCTCGGCGCGGAGTTTTCTTTCTTGAATCAAATTCCCAGCCCGGAATGACCTCCGAATCGCTTTTTCCAAAATCTTTAGAAGCGGTCGGCTGTTCGCAATATGACTTTTTTGATCATTTGCTGACGCTTGCTTTAGAGGGGAAATAGATTTAGAATCATCGATTCAGGATTTATGATTTATGATTCATGAATAAAACGTGGAATGGGCCGTTAGCTTAGTTGGTAGAGCGCCACATTTGCAATGTGGAGGTCGCCGGTTCGAATCCGGCACGGTCCACAATTGTCAAATTATTAAGCATCCCAATAAAGGAATTATTAAAATAATTTAAAATAATATGGAAACTAAAACACTAACTTATTTAAATTCAAGGTCTTGGTACAGAGCAATAAAAGTTTTGTATTTTATTTTTGCTGGTTTTTGTTATGCAGGTGCCGTTGGAAGTACTATTGGTTTTTGGTTTTTTAGTGAGTTAGAAATAGCTTTACTGTGGATAATTCTTCTTAAAATTTTAATTGTTCCATGGGCTATATTTTGGGCTTGGTTTATGTCTAAGATTCCTCAATGGATTTTCTACTATATTTATTTTGGTTCGATAAAACCGCAAAAATAATTCATACAACAAAAACATAGGAAAATTTGAAAACCCATGGTTTCCAAAATAACTTACGGCGAAGCCATCGGTCATAACTCGTGGTAGAGTCTCGAGATACTTGATTTTATATGAAAGCATAAATGCAAACTATTCTACTTTTTATAAAAATGCACTACATTTTGTTTATCATTGCATTTTTATATGCAATTTTAGTTATAAACAAAATCTCATTTGAAACAAGGATATTTTTACTTGATTTGCAAAGATTAAAACAGAAAGGTAAATCAGAAGTGGTTGCCATGCAAACTAAAATGATAAGAGAAGGAACTGCGAGATATGCCTCTCAAATTGCTGACGGAATTGTTAAAGCTGTCCAAAGTAATGCTGACGAAGAGATTCTACGAAGAAAATTAAAGTTTAGACATGATTTGATAAATAGTTTTTTCACAACCATAACTCAATTTTTTGGAAAGTGAAATGGAATATACGCCGTTTTATAATATCTCTTAAACATGGCGGGATTTGTGTGTGCACAGGGCGGGAGGAACAAGCACATACAGATTTATTTGTGCCTAACACAATCCGCACAATAGATATAAACAAAAAACACCTGATGGTGTTTTTTGTTATCCACAGGTTTACTGCTTGACTTTAATTTTGAAAGGGTATAGCCTATAGCCTAGGGGATAGGCTATATATAATCCAAATCCACGAATACAATGCAAATGCTACAAATAACACGAATAAAGATTTGTAGATTTGAATAATTCGCGGCATTTGAATTCATTTGTAGATTTGCATTATCTTTTTATATAATCGTATGAAAAAAATACCTGAAAATAAATCTAAGGCGGAAAAATATATAAAGCAGACACAAGGCACGATAACAAAAATTGTTGAGATGATTGAGGAAAATAAATATTGTCCGGAAATTATTCAACAGGTGGACAGCGTTATTGGGTTGCTGAAAACCGCCAAGAGGGAGCTTTTGGCCGGGCATATTGATACGTGCGTCGCGTACCAGCTCCGAGAGGACAAGAAGAAGACGATAGAGGAACTGATGAAGATATATAATCTTTCAAACTAACGTTTGAAAGGTAATTGACCTAATTTCTAATTGATCTAATTAACCTAAATAAGCACCAAATCACAAATTCCAAATCACAAACTGACAGTATTCTGTCATTCCCGCGAATGCGGGAAACCAGTTAAATCTGGATCCCCGCCTTCGCGGGGATGACAATCAGAATTGTCAATTTGGTGCTTGTAATTTGGGATTTATTTAGAAATTAGTAATTAGGTTAATTAGGAATTGGCAAAATCTGGTTCTTGGCAATTACACATTTTTAAAGTGAGAAACATTATTTATGAATAAAACCCAAACTTTTCGCGTAAAAGGTATGCACTGCGCGTCCTGCGCCGGCATTATTGAAAAAACTTTCAAAAAAACTGACGGCGTTCTTTCAGCTGAAGTGAATTATGGAACGGAGACGGCAAAAATCGCTTTTGATCATACAAAAATAGATCCGGAAAAACTTTCCAAAAAAATTGAGCCATTGGGTTATTCAATGGTTGTCCCGACAGCCGAGTCAATGAATATGTCGGAAAGCGAACATGCCGAACATCTTGGAATAAATCAGTCAAAAAAGGAAAAACTGGCGGAGCTTTTGTCTATGAAAAAAATCTTAATTTCGGCAATTCCGCTCGCCATTATAAGCCTTTTCTATATGGTTTGGGATATTTCCACCGAGTTCAAAGCTCTGCCAATGATGCCGGAAGTTTTGAAAAATTTGTTCAATTATCTTTTGCCGGCTATGGCCACTTACACTCTTTTTGTGGTGGGCAAGCCGTATCTCAAAGGTTTTTATCGTTTTCTCCGATACGGCAAAGCCAATATGGACACACTTATCGGTATCGGCACTTTTACCGCTTTCGTTTACAGTTTTGTGGTAGTGGCCTTTGGAGAAGTTTTGAAAAATTATATAAATGTTTCTTACACCTATTTTGACGTAACTATTATTGTCATCACTTTTATTACGCTGGGAAAATATCTTGAGGCTCGTTCAAAAATTAAAACCGGCGATGCCATTGAAAAACTTTTAAACCTGCAAGCTAAAACGGCTTTGGTTGTCAGAAACGGAAAAGAAGTTGAAATCGGTATTGGCGAAGTTGTTCATAATGATTTGATAATCGTAAAACCCGGAGCGAAAATTCCGGTTGATGGAGTTATAACAGACGGAACTTCTTATATTGACGAAGCAATGGTAACCGGCGAGCCGATTCCCGTTCATAAAAAAATCGGCGACACGGTTATTGGAAGCACAATGAATACAACCGGATCCTTCACTTTCAAAGCCACGAAAGTCGGTTCGGAAACTTTGCTGGCCAATATTATAAAAATGGTTGAGGACGCGCAGGGAAGCCGGGCGCCCATTCAAGCTTTGGCTGATAAAATTTCGGCAGTTTTTGTGCCGATAGTTTTGGTAATTTCTTTTGTGACGCTCGGCGTTTGGATTTTGATTGGAAGCCGATATTTGGGATTTTCCCAAGCGCTTTCTCTCGGCCTTATGTCATTTGTGGGCATTTTGGTCATTGCTTGTCCTTGCGCTTTGGGACTGGCTACGCCGACGGCTATTATTGTCGGAGTGGGCAAGGGCGCCAAGGAAGGAATTTTGATAAAAGACGCGGCCACTCTCCAAAAACTTCATAAAGTTGATACCGTGGTGGTTGATAAAACCGGAACAATTACCAAAGGAAAACCGGAGTTGACCTCTATTAAAAATTTCTCATCGAGAGATGAAAATGATTTGCTATTGGTTTTGGCTTCTTTGGAAAATAAATCGGAACATCCGATAGCCAGAGCTGTGATTGAATACGCGAGAACTCGCGGACTTGAGCCGGCGCCTGTCCAAAATTTTGAAATTATAAAAGGCAAAGGATTAAAAGGAAGTGTCGGCGGAACGGAATATTTTGCCGGCAACGCAAAAATTGCTACTGACCTCGGACTTTCGGTTGACGCCAAAGAAATTGAAAAAGAAACTCTTGAGGGCGGAACGCCGGTGATTTTGGCCACAACCAAAGAAATATTGGCAGTTATCATTGTGGCGGATGCCGTGAAGATGGAATCTATTGACGCGGTTAAAAATTTGCACAAGCTTGGACTCAAGGTGGTGATGCTTACCGGAGACGATAAAAACACGGCAAGACATATCGCGGATGAAGTCGGCATTGATGAAGTTGTGGCGGAAGTAATGCCGGAAGACAAATTGAATAAAATTAAAGAATTGCAAAAAGCTGGGCATGTTGTTGCAATGGCAGGCGACGGGGTGAATGACGCGCCCGCTTTGGCTGTGGCGGATGTCGGCATCGCTATGGGTACCGGCACGGATGTTGCCATTGAGTCTGCCGGCATCACTCTTCTTCACGGAGATATTTCTAAATTGGTCAAAGCTATTCGGCTTTCAAAACTGACAATGCGCGGAATCAAACAAAATCTTTTCTGGGCGTTTATTTACAATGTTGTAGGAATTCCGGTGGCAGCAGGACTTTTATATCCGATTTGGGGCATAACTTTGAATCCGATTTTTGCCGGATTGGCGATGGCATTTTCAAGCGTGTCGGTGGTGTCAAATTCTTTAAGGTTAAAAACGATGAAATTATAATTTAACATTTTCTATTCTCAAATTCTTAAGAATTTGAGAATAGAATATGGCGGCAAAATTATTCACAGGGTAAAAATTCATATATGCTTAAAAAAATTACAATTTTATTTTTCATAATCGCCTTGATTACGACAGGCGCCAGTTTTGCCATGATTCACGGCATGAATGACGCCAATTGTCCCACGGCTCTCTTTGGCGGAATGCCGTGTCCAGCCAATATTTTCGATTATGCCGTTTATCACGTGTCTTCTTACAATTCTTTTTCCGGAATTCCTGAAGCCGTATCATTTTTTCTTATTTTAGGACTAATTTTTGCCGGCTTAGTTTTCATAGCAAAAAACTTTCTATTTAATCTAGATGATTTTTATTTAAAATACGGAAAGTTAACAATACGAAATTTAAATTGGAACTTTTATACCGCCAAAATAAAGATGGCCAAATGGCTTTCATTCTTTGAGAATAGTCCGGGACGAATTTAATCCGAAACTCGCGGTTTGTTTTTGAATCGCAAGTTTCGCTAAAAAAGCTTTCGTCGAAAGCTTTTTAAACGCGCATATAGCGGTTCTTAAATTCTTAAAAACAATGAAAAATACAATTATTATAACCGTATCTTTTGTCTCGCTGGCTTTTCTTCTGGCTTTAACGGCAAAATCCGGTTTAACGTCTCAAAATCAAGTTTCTTCCATATCATCGACAAACGCCAAAAGCAACTTGAGAACTGAGGAAATACTTTACGACTTCGGCACTATCTCAATGAAAAATGGCAATGTTACCAAAGAGTTTACCGTCGTCAACCCTACAGAAAATGATATTTTTGTGGAGAAAGTATTTACTTCTTGCATGTGTACTAAAGCGTTTCTCGTTTTGCCTGACGGCGACATCAAAGGCCCGTTTGGAATGCCCGGTATGAGCTATGTTCCTCCGGCAAATGAAGTTATCAAAGCCGGAGAAAATCGTGTTATTCGCGTAGTCTACGATCCAAACGCTCACGGTCCGGCCGGTGTAGGGCGAATTGACAGATTTATTTCCGTTGTTGAAAAAAACGGCGGAACTGTTCAATTTGAAATCAAAGCGAATGTAACGCCGTAGTTACCAATTAAATTATTCCTAATCTAGTGTATGAAAAAACTTTACATCACAGGTTCCATAATTGGCGTCTTTATCATTGGCGTAGTCATGCTGAAATATTTGCCCGGTACGGCGGGGCTGATTTGGAATGTATCGCAAAGCGGAACATGGCTTTTGCCTCTGATTTTGTTTTCGGCCATTTTGGACAGCGTTCATCCGTGTTCGTTCTCAATTCTTCTTATCACAATCGCTTTCTTGTTCGGTATGCAGGCGGACAGGTTCAAAATATTAAAAGTTGGAGCCGTTTACATCTCCGGAATATTTCTTTCCTATCTTCTTATCGGACTTGGAATTCTTCAAACATTTCATCTCTTTGATACTCCGCACTTTATGGGAAAGCTTGGCGCCGGAATTTTAATCGCGTTTGGCGTAATAAATATTCTTGGGGAAATGTTTCCACAATTTCCAATCCGTCTTAAACTTCCGTCAGTGGCGCACAATGCCATGGGAAATTTAATCGGCAAAGCTTCAATATTCGCCGCTTTTGCTCTCGGACTTCTTGTTGGAATCTGCCAATTTCCCTGTATGGGCGGTCCATACCTGATGGTTATTGGTCTTCTAAAAGATAATATGACTTATTGGAGCGGAGCGTCTTATCTTATTCTGTATAACTTGATTCTGATTGTCCCATTGGCCGCGATGCTTATTGTGGCGGCTGATAAAAGCTTGCTTGAAAAAGTTAAAGAATGGAAATCAAGAGAAATGAGCCATTCAAAAATATGGATTGGCTTGGCGATGATTATTATTGGCATTCTAATCTTTTTCATTTGATTATTTTAAAAAATATGAAAGAAAAATTAAAAAATATTATAGAAAGACTTAATATGAGGCGAATGTGGGTAACGATAGTAACGACAGTTATTTTAGTTATTGTTATCGCTACCGGAACTACTGCTTTTTCTCTTGTAAACAGAAATACCTCCATTCTCGTTGCGAATATTGAATCAAGTATTGACCACAAAGCCGATACAAGCTCGATTGTCAGCGTAGTCGGCGCGGATAGTTATTCAATTATAGGAAATACCGGAACAAATAATTCATGGTCGGGAGAAATAATTTCTCTCAATAATCTCCAGGTACAACCAGATCGGGAAGGTACTATTTCGGAATGGTATGTTCGAATTGGAGAAAGAGTAGGTGCTGGTCAAGTCATAGGTAAGCTTTCTCGTCCTCCACAAACACCTGAGATGGTCAGTATGCTTTCAGAAAAATCTCAGATGGCGTCAGAATCTCGAACGACGGTTGAAGCTTTACGCACATATACGGAAAAACGTATTGCCCAATTGAAACAACTTCGTATTGATACAGAAAAATCAAATAAACAAAAGATAGATTTACTTGGATCAAGCACAGGGGCTAGCGATGATTTATTGTCATCGATTGCATCAAAAAAGAAAATGGCACAGGTGGTTCTTCGCGGGTCAATTACTACTAGTTTTCCCATGATCTATGGTCGATTAAACATACCCCCAGCATCATCGATTGAATATCTGCAAATCAAATTCTTATTTGGAGCTCAAGATACAAATTTACGAAATAGTTTTACAAACATTATTTATAAAGCACTGGCAGACTTAAAAGATGCGAATCTAGTACCAGAACAATCAGGAACCGTCTATTTTGACAGCGCAATCAAACTTGCAAATAGTTCTATTACAGACAGTAATACTCTCACAGAGACTGATTTATCATCACTCAAAAAAATGCTTGTAGCGGATCAATTGGAATTCGTCACTATTCTTGGTGAAATCAAAAGCATGGAATTGGAAATAGTTAATACGCAAAGAGAATCTATTGATACGTTGGCTGAAATTGACTCAATGATTGCCGAATTGGAAAAAGAACTTGCGATGTCTGAAGGTGATGTTGTGGCAAAAGAAACAGCATATATGACAGTTAAGGGATCAATATCTGGTGGATATTCGATTGTGGCACCAAATAGTGGTGTTGTATCAAGTATTATGAAAAAACCGGGAGAGTTTGTGGGTCCAGGAATGCCAGTGGCTACGGTGAATTCAGAAGGCAACGATAATCTTATTGTAAGAATACGTATACCAAACAATATACAAAAACCACAAGTGGGTGAGGTGCTTTCAATTATTAGACCGGGGTTTAGTACGGATGTGGAAAAAGCTAAACTTGTTGGGGTAGGTAGCTCACTTGATGATGGTTCATATATGGCTGACGCAGTATTTACAACGGAAACAAAATGGTCTGTGGGTACGTCGGTTCGAGTTCTTACACCAGCCAATTCTGGAGTGATAACAATAAAGTATTCGTCTATCTTCTGGAAAAATGAGGGTATTCCAAATGTTTGGCAAATTTCAGAAGCTGGCAGAATTTTTGCTAAGGAATTAACTGTAGGGCGCACTCTAGGCTCTTTAATGGAAGTATATTCAGGTCTTAAAAACGGTGACCGATATATATCTGATCCAACATTGGATATAAAAGAAGGAATGTCTATAGATGATTTTGTAAAAACATCTGATTCAAGTGGAGATGACAATCCTGCTAAGTCGGGCAAGGATAAGCCAATGGGAGGGATGGAAATGTAATAAAATAATATATGTTTAATAAAATCATTTCATGGTCCCTCGGAAATAAAATCACCGTTCTTGTTCTTGCGGGTATTATGACTGTTGTTGGATTATGGAGTATCGCTACAATGAAAGTTGATATTCTTCCCGATATCAACAAGCCAACTGTAACTGTCTTTGCTGAAAGTCTCGGCATGGCGGCTGAGGAAGTAGAAAGACTTATTCTTAATCCTATAGAGTCAGCAATCTCTGGAGCTCCCGGCGTGGAAAGAATACGAAGTAATGCTTCATTTTCTCAAGCAACACTTAATATGGAATTTGCTTGGGGAAGTGACACTCTTCGAAATAGACAAATAGTGCAGGAACGATTAGTCCAGGCAGTATTGCCTATAGGTGTGAAGCCAACTTTGGGTCCATCAACTTCATTACTTGGAGAAATTATGTGGGTGGGAATAACATCTTCTGATTCGAAGATTTCTCCTATGGAGCTTCGCACACTCGCCGATTGGACTATTCGTCCAGCTCTTCTAAAAACTTCCGGAGTTGCGAATGTATTAGTCATGGGCGGGGATGTTCGTGAATGGCAAATAAATATCAACGCAGAAAAAATGCGTCGATATGGGATAATGATTGATGACGTTCGTAAAAATGTAGAAAATACACTTACGAATAAAAGTGGAGGACTACTTACTGAAAATGGAAAAGAATATGTGATTCGTATTCTTACCGCCCCAGCGGAGGCTTCTGATTTACAAGATATTTCTATAGGACGTAGCACCATGGATGGTCGCCCTGTTAGGCTTGGTGATATTGCATCCGTTGCTGAAGGATCAAGTATTATTCAGGGGAGTGGTGCAATTGATGGAAAACCCGGCGTAATTTTGCGAATTATCAGACAACCAGATGCTCAAACTCTTACTGTCACCAACGACATCAATACTACATTTAATTCGCTAAAAGCTAGTCTTCCGGATGGTGTAAAACTTCACTCGGATCTTTTTCGACAAGAAAATTTTATTCGTGCCGGACTCCGTAATGTGGAAGATGCGCTTCGTGACGGAACATTACTTGTAATTTTAATTCTCATTATTTTTCTAATGAATATGAGAATGACAGCAATAACGCTTACGGCAATTCCTTTGTCACTTCTTGCAACTGCAATTGTCTTTAAATATTTTGGGTTGTCAGTAAACGTGATGACTCTTGGTGGAATTGCTGTAGCAGTTGGTGAACTAGTTGATGATGCGATTGTTGATGTAGAAAATATTTACCGACGTCTGCGTTTATGGATTGTAGGTGGAAAGAAAGAAAATCGCGAACAGGTTGTGCTCGGAGCGTCACAAGAAGTGCGTAATTCGATTGTGTATGCAACCATTCTTGTTACTGTGGTTTTTCTTCCAATATTCTTTATGCCTGGTATCGAGGGACGATTACTGATAGCTCTTGGGTCAGCTTATCTTGTGTCGCTTTTTGCATCAATGGCAGTCTCGCTTACGGTAACTCCAGTTTTGTCCGCTCTACTTCTAAACGATAAATCTCTTGCCGGTCATGAAAAGGAAACAAAAGTTGTTCAAACAATTAAAGAGAAAATTACTCCGTGGATATATTGGTGTATTAAAAATGTAAAAATAATCGGTAGCATTACGGTTGTTGCCATTCTTCTCACTGTG
>Ga0172379_10004189_pt1 | contig 21691 bp, 18 predicted proteins | sample GrowelOW334metaG_FD_119756 | JGI IMG/M metagenome (GOLD analysis project Ga0172379, IMG submission 119756) | Groundwater microbial communities from an aquifer near a municipal landfill in Southern Ontario, Canada - Groundwater well OW334 metaG | ecosystem: Environmental > Aquatic > Deep... | reverse complement strand
AAAGGGCTTTTATAAAATACTTACTTCAGAACCCGACTGTAAACGGAAAAAAGCTATATTTTTCAATAGCTTCTCCGTTCAACCTCATATTAGATTTGGCTGATAACCCTATATTGCTCCGAGCCTGGGACGATGTTCGAACCGCGATTATTGAGGAGGGCGCTTGAAATAATGGATTTATTTGACTTCTTTCCTCTGTAAGCGATAATGTTTGATATGAATGGAAATAAACCGATTTTACCTGATCCAAGTGGCGGACTGGGTGCAAATAATAAAATGTACTTATATTTGAGTACCGCCGAGGTTTTTGGGGGTGTTGTTCCGATTAACGAAATTTTACAAAAAATATCAAAGTTTAGAAGGGTTGAGATTATTTCCGCTTTGTCGAGGATCAACCTATTGCTTAATATTTTTGGACAGGATGACCGTAAATTACAGCACGGTCTTGTTGCTGACTATTTTTCAAAAGTGACGAGAGATAAATTTGATAAATATATTTCGGTTCGAATGAAAGAACCCGATTCTGCTTCCGGGTATGTTGTTTTTCACCGGCGACAGTTGCTTTGCATAATGCAAATGGCGGCGATTTTGTGCGTTGATGATGAAAATTCAGTGTCTTTGGATAATACGGGCGAAAAAGAACGTTATTTATTTGGTGAAATATGTCTTGAAATAAATGACCACCTTCATCTTGATCAAGAAAAATGTCCAAAATCATTAAGTCCTGCGGTGCAGCATCATCTCATCGTGGAGCTTTTACCTTCGCTTGATCTTGACAATGAACCGTCGTTGATGTACGAAGTATCAAGAACAGATTTGTTGGTGCACGACTATTATCCCGATAAAACAGGCATAATTGAAAAACGCTTCATTGAAAAATATCAAATTTCGTTGGCTGAATTTAGAAGCTTTGTTTTTGCACATTGGGGTTTATATCGAGAAAAGCCAAAAAGGGGAGAAGCGTACCATTTTTCTTTGAGCACTAAAATTCTTTTCAAAAACTCCCCTTTGAGCAAAAAGAAACAAGAACGATTTTGGTCGTTAATTAGCCGTGACGTTGTTAGATTAACCTCACAGACTTATTCCGATAGACGAAGTTTTCCCGAGATGGCATTTAGGACATTTCGTCAGTTTCCAATTTTAAGAAAAGGAGACTCACTTATACCGCTTGATGCTAATTTTTTACTAGCAACTGCCGCATCTGATCTTTTTTGGACAATACATAGATCATTATCGGACGCTGAAAGGGAAGATTTTTTTTCAAACTGGGGAAAGTCTTTTGAAAAATATGTAACAGATGTAATTAAGAAACGTCCAGTGGTGAAAAAAGAAATTTTCTTATCAAATCCTATTGACTCAAGCGGTGAAGAAATGGGGGATGGTCTGTTATATGACGGAGAAAGAATTGCTGTGCTCGAATACAAAAGTAAGGTGATTTCTCTCGCAGAGAGATACTCTGGTGCTCGCAGAGAATTACTTCGTGCGTTTGATAATGCATTTCTTCTAAAAAATAGAAAATTACAGTTAGTTTCACAAATAGATCGACTTTATGGAAAAAAGGGAGAAAAGTTTTTATTAGATAACGGAATAAAGATAGAAAATATAAAAAGGATTTTTCCAGTTGTTGTTACACTTGATCGGACATCGCAGGCGTTTCTTGTTCCTGACTATTTGAGGGGCAGATTTACTGAAAAAAATAAAAATATGACATTACCAATAGCTCCGTTGGTTGTTTGTCATATAAGTAGTTTAGAGATGTTTGAAGGGTACACAGGAACAAAAACTTTGTTGGATATAATAGAGGAAAACAGTAATCTTCCTATAAATTCGGATGTTACATTTTCACGTCAAATTGAAAAGTACTTGCACGAATGTGGTGTACATTCGAATAATAATTCTTTGTTGGGACAAAGATTGACAGAGATTGGAAAAGAAATTATGAAGAAATTTTTCCCAGCCCATAAATTAAAAGAAGATGAAGCATCTTAAAAGGAAGAAAATTTTCGAGTAATTTTTCTTAATATATAAAATATCGTGATAAATCGTAAAAGTGGAAAACTTGCTTTTTTTCTCCGGATGAGTAGGATATAATAATTACACAAACAAAAAACCGCCGAGCCCTGCAGAGCTCAAGCGGTTTTCATTTCCGATCTTAACTTCTATAGTCCCACTCCGTCACATAGAGCTGAGGGTATAGACGAGCAAGATATGTTTTCGCATATTCTCCCGTTTCCGCATTTCGGACTCTGGGAGATTTGCTTTTATGTGTACTCATTTTAATTAATGAATATTTTTTTAATACAATTTTTCGAGACAACCGACCGTGCTCGCCATTCCGGATGCATCCGGTGGAAAAACTGCCAAACAAAAAAGCTCCACTGGCAAGGGTTTGTGGGTCTAGTAGTTTCCTACATTAACCCCGCTTTCACAGGATCTTTCGACCCCGCAAACACCTGCCACTAGAGCTTTTACTTTACCGACAGTGTTACACGCTTATAATTACTTATAATACAAATCCTTGCCACCTCGTCATTTCTTCAGAGGTACTTAAATTATACTACATCATTTATTTTTCGTAAATCTTTTTTTGGAAATAATGTGGAAAACTCAAAAATACTGTTTTCATATTTATTTCTTGGTATGTGGTTTCAATTAGAATAAAAAAAGCGTTGTTCTTTTCCATTGAAAAATAAGCTAAAAAAGGTTACTATTTAAACCATAAGTTAAGGGGATTACTTCGTTCAACACGGTTGAATTTTTTGTGTATAAAATCAAGCGTTTTGAGGATAAAAATGAAAATTAAAATATATGATAAAAATAACACTATCGCAACTTGAAACTCATTTACTTAAGGCGGCGGATATTTTGCGCGGAAAAATGGACGCTTCGGAATATAAGGAGTACATTTTTGGGATGCTTTTTTTGAAACGAGTCTCGGACCAGTTTGATGTGTACCAGGAGGAGGTTCGGCAGAAGTTGAAGAAGGCGGGTGTTTCGGAAAAAGATATGGTGGACCAAATTGAAGATCCGATTTTATATGGTGATAGTTTTTTTGTTCCCGCAAAAGCGCGCTGGGAAAAACTTTTGAAACTCAAGTCAGACGTTGGCAATCAACTCAATATTGCCTTGGCGGCATTGGAAGAACACAACGAAGCACTGGATGGCGTTTTGAAAAGCATAGACTTCAATGCAAAAAAAGGAAAAACGAAGATGAAGGACGAACAGCTTGTTGAGCTTATTCATCATTTTAATACGTATCGTTTAACGAATGATGATTTCGAATTTCCTGATTTACTCGGTGCCGCTTATGAGTATTTGATCAAAGACTTTGCCGATAGCGCCGGAAAGAAGGGCGGGGAATTTTATACACCATCGCAGGTGGTAAAAACATTGGTTCGGCTTATCAAGCCGGATTCAGGAATGGAAGTATATGACCCAACGTGTGGTTCCGGCGGTATGCTTATTCAATCAAAACAGTATCTTGAAGAGCAGGGAACGATAAATAAAGTCGGGGCAAAAGGTCGTCGTGGTATTTCTTTGTACGGTCAAGACAACAACGGGACCGTGTGGGCAATCTGTAAGATGAATATGATTTTACATAATATTAAGGATGCACACATCGATAATGAAGATACTTTGGAACATCCGCAATTCACTGAAAACGGGTATATCCAAAAATTTGACCGCGTAATAGCGAATCCGCCATTTTCTCAAAACTACAGTCGTACCAATATGGAATATCCACAGCGTTTTCGTTACGGATGGGCTCCGGAGACCGGTAAAAAGGCGGACTTGATGTTTGTTCAGCATATGATCGCATCGCTGAAAGACGGCGGAGTAATGGCGACGGTTATGCCGCACGGAGTATTGTTTCGTGGAGGAGCGGAGAAAACTATTCGTCAAAATTTAATTACAAACAAAGAAGACGGAAATATTATTGAAGCGATTATCGGACTTCCTCAACACTTATTCTATGGTACGGGAATTCCTGCCTGCGTTTTGGTTATCAACAAAAACAAGCCAAAGGAACTCAAAGATAAAATTCTTTTTATCAATGCCGATGCTGAGTATGGAGAAGGACGAAATCAGAATTTCTTGCGACCGGAGGATATTGAAAAAATCAGTTTTGTTTTTGATCATAAAATTGAAATTGATAAATATTCGCGGTTGGTTGAAATTAAGGAAGTTGAAAAAAATGAATTTAATCTCAATATACGCCGTTACGTAGACAATTCACCCGAACCGGAAATTGAAGACGTGCGGGCTCATTTGACGGGCGGAGTACCGCAACGAGAAGTTGCTCTGTATAAAAAAGAATTTTCAAAATATGGAATTTCCGCCAAAGATTGCCTGATTGAAAAAGATGCTGATTATTTCTCGTTTGTGTCTTCGTTGAAAGAAAAAAGCGATGTCCGTGATTTGATAGAAAAACACGCAAAAATAAATGCACTAGATGCAAAAATGGAAAAAGAACTATTGGCTTGGTGGCAAGAAGCGTATAGTGCTATTGAAAAATTCCCAAAACATAACGGCGTTGCGGATTTTCGCCGGGAATTTATTGAAAAATTCAAACAGCAGTTTTCTAAAATTGACGTATTAGATGATTTTCAAGAAGCGGGCATTTTTGTGAATTGGTGGGAAGCAATAAAATATGACCTCAAGACTATCGTCGCCGTAGGGTGGAGCCCCTCGCTTATTCCTGATGAATATATCAAACAGGGATTTTTTGACGCTGAAGTAAAAGAAACGGAAACCGTTGAATCTAAGGTTGCGGAAATGGACGGTGAACTTTCTGAACTTCTGGAAAGTGTGGAAATGGAAAGCGACGACGAAGAAGAGGAGGAAAAGACTTCAAAAAATGTAAAAGCATATCTCAAAGGGCAGATAAAAGATTTGAAAGACAACGGAAGTGAGGCATCTCTCAAGGTTGCAAAAGAGCTGGAGAAAAGCATTAAAGATATTGAAGCCAAAGAAATAGAAATTAAAGAAATCAAGAAAGATTTGAAAGATCAACAAAAAGCATTGATACAAAAAATCGAAGCAAAAAAACTTTCCTTTACGGAAAAGGAAGCGAAAGAACTGATACTGAAAAAACTTTTTGACGGCATTCAAACGGAAATGGAAAGATACTTAAACGCCGAGAAGAAAAAAATTGTTTCAATTTTTGAAAAACTGTGGGACAAATATCAAGTACCACTTGCAGATATTACAGTTGAACGCGACGAATCAGTCAAAAAACTGAATGTCTTTTTGAAAAAACTTAATTATCTGAAATAGGTATGACTGATACTGATATAAAAAATAAAATACCCGACGGGTGGTCGCGAAATAAATTATCTTATTTTGTCGATTTGATTGGAAAAAGAGCCCCAAAGTTCTCAACACCATATCTTGAAATAGGAGACATTGATATTATCTCTAAAAATTACGAACTTAAAGAAAAACCAGCACCGGGTGTTTGCTTGTTGGCAGAATCTGGTGATGTTTTGGTTTCGAAAGTTAGACCAACAAGAGGCGCAATAACTTTTGTAAAAGATTCTCTGTTCACGAGTCCCGCTTTTTCTGTTGTAAGGTCTAAAAAAAATAAACAATATTTGTTTTATGCTTTGTCGCGACAAAAATTTGTTAATTATTTAGGAATAAGAGAGACAGGAACAACATATCCGAGTTGTGATGACGGAGATATTCTTGATTATAAAGCAGACTTCCCAGAAGATTCTACAGAACAACAAAAAATTGCTGAGGTTTTGGCGACCGTTGATGAAGCGATTGAAAAAACGAATGCGATTATTGAGAAAAATAAGCGGATCAAACAAGGGTTGATGCAAGATCTTTTTCGCTATGGCATAGACGAACACGGCAATATCCGCAGTGAAAAAACCCACAAATTCAAAACCGTAAAAATCGGTAATGAAGAAATGAGGATACCGGAAGATTGGGATGCCGTAAAATTGAGTGAAATTGCTAATGTCGTTGATTCGTTGCATACAACACCATTATTTGTCGAAGATGGGGTACCAATGGTAAGAGGTACAGATATTAAGGAGGGTGATTTAATTTTAGATAAAGCCTTTAAAGTGACGTTTGGCATTTTTAAATTATATTCAAAAAAATATTTACCTAAAAAAGAAGATATCCTTATGACAAGAGTTGGTAGCTACGGAGTTGTCACCTATGTGAACACAGATTCAAAATTTTGTTTGGGTCAAAACACGGTTGTTATAGTCCCCCAAGATGCTAATTCAAAATACCTGTATCATTTTTTGACTTTTCAAGTCATTAAAGAACAAATTGAAAATGGACTTGCTGGATCGTCTCAAAAAACGTTGAGCTTGAAAAATATTAGAAATCTTGTTTTGACATTGCCAAAAAATAAAAAAGAGCAAGAGGGAATTGCTAATCGTATTGTAGGACTAGAAGATGTTGAAAAAATAGAAATTAAAAATAAACAAAAACTTCTTTCCCTTAAGCGGGGTTTAATGGAAGATCTACTCACTGGTACTGTTCGCGTTAATAGTTTAATTACAAAATAATATGAAATTACCAAGTCAATTGCAGATCAACGAAAAGCTCAATGTTGAAGAGCCGTTTTTGCGACAACTTAAGCGATTGGGCTGGACGATTTTGCGAGCGGATGAACCGGGGAAATATGACCCGGCGATTACTTTTCGTGAAAGCTTTGGCGAGGTGATTATCGAAAAGCAACTCCGCGAGGCTCTTCTCAAAATCAATCCGTGGCTGGAAGAAAATCAACTGCCGGATATTATTCGCGAGCTCACCGTACCGTCTAAAAATTCACTTTTGGAAGCGAATAAAGAAATTTTGGAAAAACTTTTAGAAAATACCTCGGCGGAAAACCGACATACGGGAAACCGAAGCGATACGGTACGGTTTATAGATTTTAAAAACCCCGATAATAATTTATTTTTAGCCGTTTCCCAGTTCAAAGTAAATATTCCGGGTACGGAAAAACATATTATTCCCGACATTGTGCTTTTCATCAACGGCTTGCCCGTTGGAGTAGTGGAGTGCAAATCCGCATCTGTTTCCGATCCGATGGGGGAAGCGATGGAACAACTTTTGCGGTATCAATGTCGCAGGGGTGAAAGCAAAGAGGGAAATGAAAAACTTTTTTGGTATAATCAACTTCTCATTTCAACTTGTCGCCAGACAGCAAAGTATTCCAGCATTACGGGAGAATTTGAACATTTTATTGAGTGGAAAGATTCTTATCCGAAAAAACTTTCCGATATTGAAACGGAAGGAGGAGAATCAGTAAATAGTCAACAGGTTTTGGTGGAAGGAATGCTTGCACGAAAAAATCTTTTGGAGATTATTCAGTCATTTGTTTTGTTTCAAGAAAGCGATAAAGGGAAACTTATCAAGGTTGTTCCTCGCTATCAGCAATATCGCACGGTTTGCAAGATTGTTGAACGCTTAAAGACGGGAAATACACCATTGGAAAAAGGTGGTATTGTTTGGCACACACAAGGATCAGGAAAATCGCTCACAATGATGATGGTTGTCAGAAAAATGAACCGCGAGGAGGAATTGACCGGTTACAAAATCGTATTTATTACCGACCGCAAAGATTTGCAAAAGCAACTTGGTGATACTGCTCGGACCATTGGATACAAAATAAATATTGCTAACAAGATTACGAAAGCCAAGGAATATTTGAACAATAACACGCCGGACATTGTGATGGTGATGATTCATAAATTCCAAGATGATGAGGCGAGCGCTTTTGACCCCGCATATTTTAGTTTTTCAAATCCGTCGGAAAAGATTCTCGTTATGATTGATGAAGGGCATCGAACTCAATACAGCTTATTGGGTGCCAATTTGGCGCAGTCATTACCGAACGCTACAAAAGTTGCTTTTACCGGTACGCCGATAAAGAGAACAGAGCAGACTTTTGGTAATTACATTGATAAATATACGATTCGTCAGGCAGTTGCCGATGGGGTAACAGTAGAAATAATTTATGAAGGGCGAACACATAGTGCCGGCGTTTCAGACCAAGATGCAATGAACGCGCGATTTGAGGAAGTTTTTAGTGTTGTGGACGAAGAAACACGCCGTGATATTTTGGGACGGTATACGTGGCGAGCGTATCTTGAAGCGGAAGAAACTATTCGCGAGAAAGCGAAGGATATGCTCAAACATTATTTGACGCACATCTTTCCGAACGGGTTTAAGGCGCAGGTTGTGGCTGTTTCTCGTGTTGCCGCGGTTAGGTACAAAAAAGCGTTTGATGAATTACTATCAAATGAAGCTCTCCTTATCGATTGGTCCAAAGAATTGCAGGCACAATATGAAATAAAAAAAGGTATTGATCTCGAACAACTAAAGAAACTTCGCGCTGAGATTATTATTTCCGGAGGACAGAATGATAAACCGGAGTTGAAAGAATATACAGATGACAGCAAACACGAAAATATAATCAGCAGTTTTAAAATGCCGTTTGGAAGGACGACAGAAGACGGGGTAACCGGCGATGTCGGCATTTTGATTGTTCAAAGTATGCTTTTGACCGGCTTTGACGCTCCAATAGATCAGGTGATGTATTTAGATAACATAATTCGTGAACATAATTTGTTGCAGGCGATTGCTCGTGTGAATCGCGTCGCTCACGACAAACAGTGCGGTTTTATTGTGGACTATGTGGGTGTGGCAAAACATTTAAGAGAAGCATTATCAAAATTTATTGATAAAGAAGATGTTGAAGACATTCTTTCTGTAGTAAAGGATAATTCAAAAGATATTGATGAGCTGAAGTTTACACAATCGGAATTAGCTAATTTTTTCAAAAAATATGATATTGCGGATATTAACGACCTTGATGCGTGCGTGAACGTTCTCGCTGATGAAGAATCAAGAAATGATTATACTGTTTTATGGAAAAACTTTAATAACGCAATGGATAAGGTTTTACCAAATCCGGCGGCGCTTCCCTATGTAAAAGATTTAAAGAGATACGGATTTATTAGTGTTGCGGCAAAAAACAGGTACCGCGATGAAAGATTGAATATTAAAGATGCTAGTACGAAAATTCGGGACATCATAGACGAATTTCTTGTTTCAAAAGGAATTGACTCTAAAATCCCGCCACTGCCGATTTTTTCCGAGAAGTTTCAGATGAAAGTTACGGAAGAGAAATCTGATAAAGCAAAAGCAGAGGAATTGAAAAATGGAATATCTGAATACATCGAAGAACACATAGAAGAAGACCCCGAACTGTATGAACGACTTAGTGAAAAACTGGAAAAGTTACTTCGCGAATATAATGATAATTGGGAACTTCTAGCAAAGGAATTACAAGCGTTACTTGAAGAGATACGGCACGGACGAGAAGACGAAGAAAATTATGGTTTTGATAGGTCAAAAGAAATGCCATTTTTGGCGTTGCTAAAAAAAGAAATTTTTGGAATTGCTGATTTAACGGAAATGGACCAAGAACAACGCGATTTATTGATTCAAACAACCAAAGACATTTTGGAGAAAATTAAAGATGAAATTCAAGAGGTTGGTTTTTGGCAGAATATCGGATCGCAAAAACGGCTAAAGACGTTTATCGCATTCAACCTTTTAACGGCATTTAAAGGGAATGAGGCAATCGCAAGTAAAAAAAGTGAGTTGTCGCAAAAGTTAATGGAATTGGCTTTCCACCTTTATCGATAAAAAATGAAAGATATAAAAATAGACAAAATTATCCGATCAAAACGGAAAACGATTTCTTTGGGGGTTACACCTGACGCCACCTTGGTAGTTAGGGCTCCTTTTGATACATCAGTGGAAAAAATTCAGGAACTAGTTATCCAAAAAAGATTTTGGATTAAAGAGAAAATGGTAGCTGTTAAAAAGAATGGGATTACTACCGATAAAGAGTTTGAGAACGGAGAAGGTTTTTTGTTTCTCGGAAAATCATACAAACTCAAGATTCAAGATTGCGATAAAATTGAACTTTCCGGTGGTTTATGTTTACCTAAAAAATATAAAAACAATGCTCGTGAAAAATTAATTGAATGGTATAGAGAAAAAGCATTGGAAAAAATTACTGAGCGGGTTGAGTGGTATAGCAAAAATACGGGGTGGAGGTTTAAGTCAGTAAAAATAAATGATGCAAAGAGTCGATGGGGCTCCTGCGGGGCATCCGGCTCGCTCAATTTTACTTGGAGATTGATAATGGCGCCTATCGCTATTGTTGATTATGTCGTAGTTCACGAGATGGCTCATATTCAGGAAAAAGGCCACTCAAAGAAATTTTGGAATAGAATTAAAACTATTCTTCCGGATTATGAGCAGAGGGAAAAGTGGTTGAAAGAAAATCGAAAGTTTTTGAATGTATAAACAATAATTTTTAAAAAATATGGAAATTCAAAAAATAAAAGAATTGTTCGATAACTTTTTATCTGGGTACGATATGGGGTCCAAAGATAATATTTGGGAAATTCAAAGTAAACAATTCCGAGATTTCTGGGAGACAAAAATTATCCATGGGCCAGAAGAAGACCTTGATGCTGAGGAACTTGATCAAATTATTAAAATTTTAGATAGGAACGGAAAGGGAAATACAAGCGAAAGCGAAGCGGTGGCTAGGGCAATGATCCCTCAGGGGGCATGGCGTCGGATGTTTAATGAGATTAAATCTAACAAGGAACTTTCGGGACTCCTAAATCAAATATTTATAGAACTTGATGATAACAAAAAAGCGGACTTGATTGACAAGGTTTATAAATTCAACGAAGATAAACGAAACCATTTAACTGGACCAAGCGGTAACGCTATAAACGCAATGTTGGCAGCATATGACCCGGTTCGTAATCTAAGCGTCATATCACTCAAAGACAGAAAAAAGGTTTTTGAATATTTTAAATTTGATGGAAGTCCGGATTTTGATAACGATTCCGTTGGCAAAAAAATGATCATCTCTAATTCCGGTATAGTTTCTGGGTTTAACAATACCGGGTTTAATTATTCTGCTCGGACACTTTCGGTATTTTTGTATTCTGTTGAGGTCAAGCTTCTTTGGAAAGTTGTGGAGGAGGATGATTATGCACCGTGGGGTGGGTTTAAAGAGCTGGTAGAAAAAACAGAACCAGAAGTTAATCGTACACTTAACGTAAAAAGTAAATCGAAATTGCCTGTAAAAAAAGATTGGATTCCACCAATTATTAGCGATCTTCAAGAACTCGCTCTTAATCAAGAGACGGAATGGTCAAAGAGTATGAATATCAAGCCAGAGAGAGCATTTGAAATAAAATTAGGGTATGCATTTAGGATCTTAGGATATGAGGTTGAAGATCTCGGACAAGGGAAGGGTAGAGAACCTGATGGAATTGCTTATTCAACGGATGCGAATTCCGATTACTACGCCATTGTATATGACGCAAAAGCAACAGAAAGAGACTATTCTATTGGTACAGAAGACAGAAAAATTAGTGAATATATAAAAAAATATCAGAAAGAACTTCAAAAACGAAGAGTTAAGAAGTTTTCATTCTTGATAGTATCCTCTGAGTTTTCTAAAAACCAATCTTTAGACAACTCAATAAAAGATATTTACAAAGAAACCCGTTGCCCGGTGGTTTTAATGAGGGCAGATGATTTGCTTTCTATTGTTGCACACAAGCTATCTCATGAAGGTATTGATCATTCTGTGTTGGAAAATCTCTTTCTCTCAAGCGGGATAGTTGCATCGGATGCAATTGAGGAAATACTCGGATAAAATAAAATTATGGATGAAGAAACAAACGACGAAGGAGTAGACGAAGAAACCGCCCGCGCATGGTTCGCTAAAAAACTCGGAATACCGACGAAAGAGGTTGTATTTTGCGAGTAAAAAGCAGCACTATTTCCAATTATCGGAATACTTTGAGCCAAATTCTTTATATCGTGAATTAGAGTTTATGATAATTAAATTTTGCCGAGTTCGTGTTATTGCAGTATAAATTAGGTTATCGTAAAGAGATTTACTGCCCCGAACTCCGGAGGGTATGAAAACAATAACATTTGGTGCCTCCCATCCCTTGAAGCTTTGAATTGTGGACATCTTTAGTCGGCTGTCGCCAATCCAAAACGCCTTCTTGTGTCGGTGATATTTTTGCTCGTCGTCATCTTCGAAAACATGACAAGTCTTTATGTCTTTTTTGGAATCAAAATGTTTTACACAAACTATTCCAAAGTCTTTATTTGGCAATAAAATTACAGTATCGGATGGATGTCGATTGTACGCTTTGTTTTTAATGAGTTCGTATGCCTCTTCTGTTTTCTCAAGCCAGTCTTTTTCTTCGGTGTTCCACCAGATTACCTGATCATTTAATTGATTAAACAACTTTTCCTGTGGTAATAATGTTTTTCTTTTTACATCTTGATTTAGATTGAAATGCGCACTGAAATCTTCGCACAGTGTCGCAACGTGTTCAGGCAACCTCATGATTGTTCGTAATTCTATCCATTCACCGAATTTATCAACGTTACTACGTCTTTTATCAAGCCATTCTAATTCCCGACCGTAGATATTCTGTTTTTTATCGCATACTACAACAAGCTCGTCTCTGTCTGTTAGGAACTCGCAAAGCATATGATACCATTCAACATAGAAATCTTGTCCTTCGTCAATCAAAATCGCGTCATATTTGTCAAAGTAGTCTTGTTTTTTTATTGTCTCAAGTACTTTTTTTACAATAATATCTTTAAAAACAGATTCGCCATTTCCTTCCTCTTGTGGCCAATTTTCTCCGAACTCATTCAAGGTATCTTTGCAAAATCCGTGAAAATGTGTCGCTGTTATGTTTGTCCAATTAAATTTGAAAGGGCTTCTGTTTATCATATCGTGGATATAATGCCAGAGTGTAATGTTAAATGTTAAAACTAATACACGCTTGCCTTCAGACGCAAGTTTTGCTGCACGGTAAGCCAACACCTGTGTTTTTCCGCTCCCAGCAACTCCTCTAACACGTTGATGACCTACTTGTGGGTTTGCGAATTTTCTTTGCTCCGTGGTTAACGTAAGAAGAGTTCCTTGTTCAATCATGTGAACTGGGGGATTGAGCCAAAAAAGTAGCTCGTCATTCCATTCTTTTTTCCAATATAAACTGCCCGTTTCCCAACGAATATCCGGGACGACCGCGATTAAATTGTTATCTTTTAATGCGTCGTACCCAATAACAGGAGAAACCTTGAAATTATTTTCCGTCTCTTTAAAAAGTGTTTGAGCAGATTCTGTTGTTGTTTTATGAAAATACACAGCCGTTTTAATTAAGCCGTATGTCTTAGTTTTTTCATCAACATCCTCTCCAATTCTAGGAATTAACTGTCCGCAAATTTTTTCCTTATAGTGTTCAACTTGTTTGATCGGAGATTTTATTTGATAAGTCCCATTCCTATCTGACACACAAAAAACTTTATGAATTTTTGAATCATTTCCTTTGCGATTTTCAAATGAGTAATGTCTCAAATCCCAATCTTTAACCTCAAATATTTGTACACCCACGCGCGGGTTAAAAATAATAATATCCGGCCGACTTCCATTCAAAAAAGGTTGAACAAAAATAAGCCATCCGTTGTACTCAGCAAGATTACCTCCGTTAAAATCAGGATCTTTCTTAAGATTATTTTCGAGGTATTCGAGCAAACAAAACTCACCAGCCGTAAGTGGTTGTTTAAATTGGCTTATTTGTTCCATTGAAGGGATTATTCGGCTAAACATAAAATTTTTTTGAAGGGGAATGATGATAATAATTATATCATAAAGAAGTATGTATGTCAATCATGTGTGTGTGTTTTTTTTGTATAAAACAAAATAGTGTTTTATAATGTAATCAAATGCGTAAAGCAATTATCTCTCAAATAAACAGTATCGTTCCGGTAAAGGTGGGGCGCGCGGTCGGTTTGAAAAAAAAGAAAGAAGAACAATTGTCTAAATATACAAAAGAAGTAATTGCTCTTAAAGAACTCTCTGTTCAGGAAGAGATATTTTGTCAGTATTATGTGAAAAGTAGGGAGTATCGAGGGAACGGCACAAAGTGTTATGCTCTGGCTTGGGGGCACGATATTGATGTGTTGAGCAGGGAGAATGAAATGAAAGAAATAAGTGGAAATTTGGTGGAGATTAAAAAAACAAGCGAATATGACAGGGCTTGTGCCGTCTGTTCAGTCCTTGCAAACCGGCTATTAAGAAAGGTTAAGATTAACAAAAGGATTACAGAGTTACTAACAGCAACCCTTACGAACGAACTCGTAGATGCGCGAATGGCGGAATGGATATTAGGCGACGATGCGGTAGCTTCAACAAAAATGATTTCGGAATATAATAAACTCAAACAGAGAATTACGCAGAAAAGCCAGACATTCAACCAGCATCAAAGTATTGGTGTTTTACGACATATTTATGATACGGCGGACGAAATGGACTAAAATAATGATAAGATTTTATAAATCTTGTTTTCCTAACGAAACCAAACTTTTTGAGAATTTTTGTATTATGGTAATGTGTGGGGAAAGGTTCGGATTTTAGGTACGCAGAAATACTAACAAAACCTAACATTTTTGCGTATTTATGTGTTATGAAAGGTTAGGATTTTACGTGAGGTTACTGTTAAAAAGGTACTATTTTTGGTGCATTACCCGTGTGCGAGATCTAGTTCCAGTGAAATTACTGCTGGTACTATTTCGCCCTGATGCCACGCCTTCGCTATCGACATTATTCTGCTCTCCCAATCCTTCCTTCCGAAGTCTATCATTTCCGCTACGTGTGGTATATGTTTCCTCTCAAACTCCTCCCCCAAGATTGTTATTGTTTTGGAATACTTGCTTTCTGTTTCTTTCAGCGTTTTTATAAAATCTTCATTCAGAATATCCGAATCTCGCGACAGTATAAGAAGTCGGGTGCTTATTTCGTGTATTTCGATTTCGTCTTCATTTTTTGAAAGATGTTGTTCCAAATAATCGGGAAGAAAAAGTGCACCGTGATGGGTGATGTCGCTATTTACAGTACTGGCTGACATAAACTCATTTATAGATGGAATAATCGATGAAAGTTTTTTTTGAACATCGGAAAAGTATTCTTCGGTCATTATCATCACCGTTTTGTGTCGTCCGTACGACAAAAGTACTTCACGTTCGGACCAGTGGCTTAATTCTTCCGGTAATTGAATTTTGATATATTTTTCTTCCATAGAGTTTGTTTTTTATGGGAGTATTTTTTTGAAGAGATAAAAAGTTTTTTGTCGTAATGCAAATCGCAACCGCCGATACCACGTGGTGGGATTTCCACAGTATTCACATTGTTGGCGGGTTTTTTGATTATAAAAAACTAGATATTTTCCACACTTATCGCAAATATAATCAGGTATTCTTAAAGAGGTCATAAATAATATTTTATTCAAAATTATTAGAACTTAATTTATTATCTACCCACTTTATTGTTTTCATAAAATGCTTGTTATTTCTTGCTGTGTGAAAAATAAAGAAAATGATAGAAAGCAAAATTGTTGAAAAGTAGAAATCAGTAAGAGTAAGGTTTTGAAAAGAGTCCATTACAAAATTTATATCTCCACGATTGGAAATAAACGAAAATATAAACAGCAAGAAAATTGCGCCAATGAAACCGCAAAAATATTTCAAACTTTTTTCGTATTCATCTTTCATTGTTGTATAAGTTTTTTATTTGGTTGATGTATCACGAAGAGCGTTTATAAAACCAAGTGAATATGTTGGTTTTCCGTATTGATTTTCATCTACATCTCCTTTTTTTAGTAAAAGATAAACGTTAATAATCACGATAAGAAGAGTTCCACAAAGGATGCTTCCGCTTGCTTCAAAATAGTATTCATAAGAAACTGAAATCGCAATATAGATTTGAATAAATAATGTGATAAGCGCAAACCAACCGGAAGCGTCTATATCTCTAAACCTTTTTGCTATGAGTATTGTTGCTAGAAACATACTTACGACAGATCCGATTCCTGTCGAAATTTCTGTAATAATGCCGACGATAACGCCCAAAAGCAATAAGGAAAAAAAGTAGTGTTTTCTCCCAAGTCGTCCATTGAAAATAGTGAAGTTTTTCATATCTATGCAAAAAAATAAGACTGTGATGGCAGTCTTTTTTGCGCGCAAAAATCCTGCCACTAGGAGACCGGCTTTCGCCAATCCTATATGAGTTTCCCCATATAACGCGTTCAACGCCCTAATGACAGGGTTTTTATGTTGAACGCGTTTTGCGACCATACCTTGGGTTTTAACACCACAAGGGTTAGGCCGTCCGATATTCAATTGTACTTAAATTATATATTAGAAAAAACAATACGTCAAAGTGTTTTAATCTCTTGAACACTTGGAAATAACCGAGTATTGTAAGATCACAGTAATACAAATATATATGCAAAATACTAACGATGTAATAAAAAAAACCAAGGGATACAAAAGAGTTTGGGCTTATCTGTATTCCCTCGAATTTGACCCGATTTTTCAAGAAAAAATTTTCAAATTGAGAGATAAACACCAGAAAGAAATAACAAAAATTCTTTATACTGCTGAATATAATATGAAGCTATTCGGAACTAAAGAAAACAGTGCAGATGAAATTAATATAAGCCAAAAGCTAAAAACTGATATGTCAAAAATAACCCAAGATATTGGTCTTGATTACACTTGGGAGAATGTTTTACTGTATTATGTTATTGCTAACACCTTTCAGAACGTGGCAAGCTATGGACAGCCATTTCTTATTTGCGATAATTTGACAGAGACGAATTTGAAGAAAAAAAAAGAAAGAAGCGACAGCCTGAATAATACGTATCCTTTGGCTATATATATTACTCCATATTCAAGTCAGCAGGATATTGTTGACTTTATAAAAAAAACTTATAAAAAATTGATCAAACCAATACAAAACAAATATAAAAAAGATGGCGTAACTATTGGAAAAGTTAGAAAACAGCGTGTGCTTGATAGAAACCTTTTAATTTGCTCATATGCAAGACATAAGTTTTCTTATCAAAAGATCGCGCAGTTTATAAATGGTTTTTATCCGAACCCCAAAAAACCATTTGGTTACGATGATGTAGCGAAGGTTGTCGCAAAGTGTAAAAATGGTGGAAGAATGGAAATTAAGTGAGCACACTTAATTTGATATTTTACTAATTTAATATGTGAGATCCTGATAGCAGAGAAGCTATCAGGATTTTTTATTTTGACTGAAACCTGCTGGAGAAAAATTAAATAATAACGGCATAATCTACTGGGGAAAAGTCTGTTGAAGACTTTGTAGGTGCTATCCCAGTAGGCCTATAAAGTCTTTAGCAGATTTTTTTATTATCAATTTAACAAATAAATTTATGCGTAGTGTTGGAGCTTTGTGTCAAAGAGTTACAAAGAGAGAGCCGGGATATAGTTCTTATGAATGTTTGGCTCACGCGGTGAGGGGTCGCGGGTTTAGTAGAAAAACACTTGGGGTTGCTTTGAAAAATTTTGTCGATAAAGACGATTTTGATCCAAAAGATAAAAGGGAGCTTCTTGACCACCTCGAACTCTTAACAAATACCCCTCGTGGAGCGGAAAATATGCACTAAATTTCTCCACAGCGAAGTGTAAAGTATACAGGTGGTAGAAAACCACATTTTTATAAAATAAGGCGTCGATAAATCAAAAATGTTAGTAGCAATAATTATAAAATATATGAAAAAAGAAAACGACGATAAATGCTTGTTATCAAAAATAGAAGAAGAAATGGAGCAAGAACCAGTGTTCTATCCTGTTTATGAAGAGTTTGTCCAAACGCTTGTAGAGTGTAATTTTGGAAGAATGTTAACTAGGGAGGAGATGGACACACTCAAAGAAAGTAACAAATTTTCCATCTATATAGATATTGCAATCCTTGATGCTGTGGAAAAGGAGATAATAAATAAGGGTTGATAACATCGATCTATAAAAATGTAAAAAATATTTATATGAAAAAAATAATAAATACTCACGAAGAAGAGTTAGAAGAAAATGTTGATTATTTTGAGGGAATCGCCTTTCATCCAAGTTTGGATATAAAAAACGGGATTCTTGTTTTGGGTTTTAGGATAAAGCCAAAGATAGATAAGGAAGAAAACATAATTTTAGTGATAACTCAAAAAGGCGAGGTTCAAAAGATAAAAGGGGACTCATTTGATTTCGAGGGCAAAAAGTATCATATAGAGTTAAAGGATAAAAAACTTGCAAAACTTTCACAAAAATGGAGTCTTAAAGATTTTAATGCAACCTATAATGCACTATCTTCAGATTGGAAACCGCTTGTAAAACCAAATGAAGTTTTTACAAAACTCAAAGAACTTTTAAAGAATTATATTGACCTTCCAGATTCTGATTACACACTTCTTTCTACTTGGATTTTGGGATCATATTTTTTCCCTATTTTTTCCGCTTATTCGTACTTGCACATAAAAGCTCCAAAAGGTTCGGGGAAAACGCAGTGTCTGAGTTTTATTAATCAGACAAGTTTTAATGCAGTAAAAGCACTCGCTACACTTCCTGCGATGCGTGATACTGTAAACTCTTTACGCGGTACTTTTCTTGTAGATCAGGCAGATAATTTAAAACATCCCAATAATAAAGAGTTTTTGAATATTTTAACCGACTCATATAAGCGAGGGTGCGGAGACCAAAGGAAAATGGTTTCGGATAAAGGAAAAAATTGGATTGTTCAGGAATTTCAAACGTATGGACCAAAAGCCTTTGCTTCCATTTACTCTTTGCCGGAAGATTTGCGGGACCGGAGTTTATTGATTGCACTTACTAAAAGTAAAAAAAATTTTCAACCTCTAGATGAAGAAAATTCGATATGGAAAGAAATGCGCGGAGATTTGTATAAATTACTCATTTCCGTTTTTTGGGACGTGTCTGCTCTGTACGAATTAAGGGGTGCGGAGTATCGGCAAAACCCAACATTGTTTGGTAGACAGCTTGAGCTTTGGCTTCCATTCGAAGTGATAATGACAGTTGTTGGTGTTTTGAAAGATGAACAGGAACTTATAAAAACGAAATTTAATGCCCAATATGGATACACCGAATCACAAGCGAATGAGCTTGAAAAAAGCATTATTGAAACACTTCTCCACGAGATTGGTAATAAGACGGAGCTAATACTTTCGCCGAAAGAAATCGCTGATAAAATTTCCACGGAAATTTTCGAAAGCAAAGATGGATATGTGAGCGAAAAACAAAAGTCGGCACAAGTTGGTAAGAAAATAAACAAATTTAACCTCTCTACAAAAAAACTTCCGAGAAATAAAAATGGTGAGCGGTATTTATTCACAAGAGAACAGGTCCAAAAAGTGTTTGATGGGTACGTTGCCGATAAAAACCCAGATGAGCATACACCGATAGTCACAGAGCAAAAAAGGTTTGAAAACCTTGGTGTTTTTTAGTGCATAGGCGTGTGTATGGTGTATAGACGATATACACCATTCACAAAAGTATACATAATAAAAACCTTTATTTATAAGTAGCTATTTAGATGATGTATATGAATGTATAGAAAAGACAAAAAACAAAAACAGTTAAAAAGAAATGATTATGGATCTATCAAAACAAGCAATTGAAGACTTGCGGAAGGTCCTCGCCAAGGAAACGGGCGGGCTTGTTTTGTTCACTGACGAAGAATTGAACGAAGTCGGTATGTTTGTGTTGACTGCTGTCGCGGAACGATTGAAGATGGGGAAATAAATTCTGGATAGTTTGGGATTTTTATGATAATATATATAGGCAACACCAAGAGAATACAAAAATACTATATTTTTTGTGATGAAATAAAAAGTATTTTTGTAAATAAAAACGAGGTAATGACATTCTCTTGGTGTTGCAACTAAAAGTAATGTCGTTGCCTCATTTTTGTATATGAATAATTCTGTTGATTTCACCAAGTTAAAAGTCGGGAACTACAACCGCAAGTCTTCGGAAGCGGAAGATAGGCAGATGTTGTCGATTGATAGCCAAACCGACGAAGCAAAAAAAATTGCTGACTTTTATAAACTGCCAAAATTTACAGCGGTGTTTAAGGAAAGCAAATCGGCAAAAAAGGAATATGAACGACCGGAATACTCGCGACTTGTAAAAATGATTCTTCGTGGAGAAATAGACAGCATTGTTTGTTGGAAACTTGATCGCCTTGCTCGAAATATGACCGAGGGTGGGCAACTGATTGATTTATTAAGTTCTGGGGTAATAAAAGCCATTATTACTCACGATAAAGTATTTTATCCTTGGGATAATGTGATTGTTATGTCGGTTGAGTTCAGTCAAGGAAAGCAATTTGTGAAAGACCTTTCTGTGAATGTAAAACGCGGACAGACAAAAAAAGCTACGATGGGAGTACCTCACGGTGTGGCAACTCTTGGTTTTTTGAACGACAAAACCGAAGAAAAAGGAAATCGGAAATGGGTAGTAGATGAACCACGACTTAAAGCAATAAAGTTTCTCTTTGAAATGTTTTTGACCGGAACTTACTCCGCCGGGAAATTACATCGATACGCCGTTAAAGAATTAGGACTCTCTACTGTAAAAAGAAAAAAATTAGGAGGGCACCTGATAGTCCTTTCTCGCATCTATGAAATTTTGAAGGACCCTATATATGCCGGTTTCTTTTTCTATGGTGACGAGCGGTACGAACTCGATCGCCATCTTCCGCGCTTAATTACAGAGGATCAGCATATCAAAGTTAAAAACATTCTTTCAAAAAAGAATATACCCAAGGAACAGCACCATAAAACACTTTATGCTGGATTTTTGAGGTCCGAAGAGGGTGATTTTATGGGGCAGGACTTAAAGTTTCAGCTAATATGTGATTGTAAGAATAAATTTGCTTATAGAGGAAAGGATCACTGTCCGCGATGTGAAAAGGAGATTGAAACATTGGAAAATCCAAAATATTTAAGTTTCACTTATTATTATGATGTAAAAAAGAAGAAAGCAGGGCAATCATATAAATCTTTGTCGGAAACCATTATCACCGAAAAAATGGCAAAATTTATGTTAGAGCATCTTTCGTTCTCGGAGGAACTCGCTGTGTGGTCCAAGAAATATATTAAAGAATTGAAAGATAAGGAAATAAACGATAAGGTTTTTATAAAAGAGAAGAATCAGGAAGACCAAAAAGAATATGAGACTTCAAAAACTCGACTACGTGAAATGCTCCGCGACCGAATGATTACGAACGAAGAGTACAAGATGGATCTGAAAAATCTCGATGAGAGATATGCAATGGCAGGGAAGAAAAATATCGACGAAGTAGATTGGTTTTCAAAAATGAATGAGATTGTTGATGTAACGCTTTGCGTTATCGAAGTACTCAAAAATGGGACAATACAAGCCAAAAGAAATATACTCGCGACAATGGGTTCGAACCTAACTTGGAACGACGAAAACCTTATAATTTCCAACAGTTTTCCGATTAACAAGCTTGTTGAAGGTGTTAAACGTGCCAAGGCGATTTTACCCAAGTTCGAACCTAAAAATTGCCTTGCAATTACTGGCTTAAATGAAAAAACAAGCGAGTTTTCGCCTGTTTTTTCTACAATGCTCCGCGGGTAGGGATCGAACCTACGACCAATCGATTAACAGTCGATTGCTCTACCGCTGAGCTACCGCGGAGTGTTATTCCATTGGGGAACATATTTTTTATAGTAGCTCGTTGTGCTTT
>Ga0172379_10004188_pt1 | contig 21694 bp, 20 predicted proteins | sample GrowelOW334metaG_FD_119756 | JGI IMG/M metagenome (GOLD analysis project Ga0172379, IMG submission 119756) | Groundwater microbial communities from an aquifer near a municipal landfill in Southern Ontario, Canada - Groundwater well OW334 metaG | ecosystem: Environmental > Aquatic > Deep... | reverse complement strand
TTCTTTATTTTTTGCTGTTGTTGAGATTGTTATTTGAAGGCCATGAACTTTTGTAAGGTCTTCTGCTCCTATTTCCGGAAATACTGTGTGTTCTTTAAGTCCAAGGTTGTAGGCTCCGCGTTCGTCGAAAGCCGTTGTCGAGATTCCTCTGAAGTCGCGTACGCGTGGGAGGGTGATGTTGATTAATTTATTTAAGAAATCATACATTCTTTTTCCTCTAAGCGTTACTTTAATTCCAACGACTTGCCCTTGTTTTGTTTTAAAGTTTGAGATTGATTTATTCGTTTTTACAGCAACCGGCTTTTGACCAGTGATAGCTGCTATGTTGTTCATTACATCAGCATGATCTTTGCCGCCTTTTGCCATGTATGAGCCTATTCCAACGTTAACTGTAACTTTTGTTATCTTTGGTACAGCCATAACATTTTTGACTCCTAACATCTCTTTTAATGCCGGGGCAACTTCTTTTAAATATCTTGTTTTTAGGTCTTCTGTTGTGCTCATGATTGTTTCTTAGTTTTTTTAGATTTAATTGCTGAGCTATCGAATTTTTGGTCGACAGACTCTTTGCATAATTTGCATATTCTTGATTTTGTTTTTCCTTCTGTTTTGTATTCAACGCGTGCTGGTTTTGAACAGTGTGGGCAGAGGATCATTGCGTTTGATACATCGAAGAATGTTTCATATCTTACTTTGTCACCCTTGCTGGTTTTCGTTTTCTTGATGTGCTTTGTTATAAGGTTTAACTTTTCGACTGCGATTTTTTTGCGTTTTTGGTCGACACGAATTACTTTTCCGCTTTTACCGCGATCTTTTCCTGCAATAAGGAGCACATTGTCTGATATTTTGATTTTCATAGTACTTCTGGCGCTAAAGAAATAATTTTTTGAAATCCCGGGTTGTCGCGTAGTTCTCTTGCTACCGGTCCAAATACGCGAGTTCCTTTTGGTACGAGATCTTTTCCTATAATAACTATTGCGTTGTCATCGAATTTTATATATGTGCCGTCTGATCTTTTCGTATTGTTTCTTACTCTTATAACGACGGCTCTTTCAACTGACTTCTTTTTTACAATTCCTCTTGGGGATGCTTGTTTAACAGTTACGACTACTATGTCTCCAAGCTTTGCCCATCTTTTTCCCGTTCCACCCATTGGCTGGATGCATGTTGCCATTTTGGCTCCGGTGTTATCTGCGACGACTAAATGTGATCTAAGTTGTATCATATTATTTTGATTGTGGTTTAACGACTGTCCAATTCTTTAATTTGCTAAGCGGACGAGTCTCGTAAATTGTTACACTGTCTCCCATTTTGTATTTTCCCTCTGGACTGTCAGCATAGAATTTTTTTGATGTTTTATATCTTTTCTTATATTTTGAATGGGTCTTGTATGTATCAACTTTTACAACAATCGTTTTGTCCATTTTATCGCTCACGACTGTTCCTTCTTTTGTTCTCATATATTATTATTTAACGTTTTTTAATATTGTGATGACTCTTGCGACATATTTTTTCGTATTTTCCACTCTTTGATGATTCTTTGATTGTCCCGTGCGTGATTCAAATCTGTATTTCATCAAGCTCGTTTTGCCTTCTTTTAAGGCTTTTTCAAGCTGTTCTTTCTTCATCTTTTTTAATTCTTCGGTTGTATACATGTTGTTTAAATGAGCTTGTTCTTATTAATAAATTTGCATTTTACAGGTAGTTTTTGAGTTGCGAGATATATTGCTTCTTTTGCTTCTGCTTCTGTGATTCCTTCGAGTTCAAATATGATTTTTCCGGCTTGTACTTCAGCGCAGAAGAATTCTGGTGTACCTTTTCCGGCGCCCATTGGGACTTCAGCCGCTTTCTTTGTTATGATCTTATCCGGGAATATTCTAATCCATATTTTTCCACCTTTTTTCGTGAATCTTGCCATAGCCTTTCTTGCGGCTTCGATTTGTCTTGCGGAGATTTCACCGGCTGAGATTGCCTTCAATCCAAATGTTCCAAATGCCATTTTTGTTCCTCTTTGCGCTGGACCTCTAAGGCTTCCGCGGTTTCTAAACTGTTTTCTATGTTTTGTCTTTTTTGGCTGTAACATGTTTTTATTGTTGGCTAAGTTTTTCTAAATCTTTCTTGAATATGTCTCCTTTATATACCCAAACCTTTAATCCGATGATTCCGTATGTTGTTAGGGCAGGGACGTATGCATATTCAATATTTGCTCTGAATGTTTGAAGTGGGAGTTTTCCTTTGATGAAAAGTTCATTTCTTGCGATTTCAACTCCATTTAAGCGTCCTGAAGCATAGACTTTGACTCCAAGTGCTCCTGCGTCCATTGCTTTTTCCAAAGCCATTTTTGCAGCTCTTCTATATGAAATTCTTTTTTCAACTTGTTGAGCGATTGATTCTGCGATTAAGCGTGCATCTGTTGCAGGTTGTCTGATTTCCTTGATTTCAATTCCAAATTTTTCATTAAATTTCTTTTCAAGTTCTGCGCGGAGTTCTTCGATCATTTCACCTTGATGTCCGATGATTGTACCCGGTTTTGCCGTATAGATAACAAGTGTAACTTTTGTTGGGCTTCTCAAGATTTCTATTCTTGAAATAGCGTTTTCCTTAAGTCTTTTTTCGAGGTATTTTTTTACCTCAATGTCTTTGTGGAGCAGGGTGGAATATGATTTTTTTGTAGCAAACCATTTAGAGTCCCAGCTCTTTGTTATTCCTATCCTAATGATGTTTGGATTTACTTTTTGACCCATTTTATGTTGTTACAGTTTTTTTAGTAGTTTTTTTGACAGCTTTTTCCGCTTTTGTTTCTTTCTTTTCCGGTGCAGCTGTTTCTCTGACCTTCAATTCAATTCTTAAGTGTGACATTTTCTTGATGATCGGATTTGCTCTTCCTCTTGAAGCGGGGATAAATCTTTTGAATTTAGGTCCGTCGCTTGCAAAGATTGAGCTTATATATAGATTTTCTTTCTTTTGTTTGAGATTATTTTCTGCATTTGCTGTTGCTGAAACCAATGCTTTTCTGACTAAGTCTGCCGCTTTTTTTGGCATGTACTTTAACATTGCGAGGGCTTCAACTACGTTTTTTTCTCTTACTATTCCCGCAACGAGTTCAAGTTTCTTTGGTGCTATTCTGATAAATTTTGTTACTGACCTCATTTTTTATTCTTTTAATTGATTGTTTTATATTATTTCGCCGGTGTTGCTGCGTCTTTGTCTGTTCCTGTTAATCTTGCGAGCTTACCACCATGTCCTTTGAATTTTCTTGTAGGGGAGAATTCTCCGAGTTTGTGGCCTACCATTTGTTCTGTGATATATACAGGAATGTGCTGTTTTCCGTTGTGTACTGCTATTGTGTGACCTACGAATTCAGGAGAGATATCACATTGTCTTGCCCATGTTTTGATTGGTTTTTTATCTCCAGATGCGTTTATCTTTTCAATCTTTTTCATCAATTTCTTGTCGATGTATGGTCCTTTTTTTAAGCTTCTGCTCATAGTTTTTTATTTATATGGAGCTGCCGCTTTGCGGCGCTCTGTTATTTATTTCTTGTAGGTCTTCTTTTAATAATCCATTTTGTGCTGTATTTCTTGCGATCTCTTGTTTTGTAACCATTAGCTGGTTTGCCCCATGGCGTGCGTGGTCCGGTAAGACCGATTGGTTGTGCGCCTTCACCACCACCATGTGGATGTTCAACCGGGTTCATGGCTTTACCTCTAACGGTTGGCCTCCATCCCATATGACGCTTTCGTCCGGCTTTTCCAAGGCTTACGTTTGAATGATCGACGTTGGAAACAACTCCGACCGTTGCAAAACATTCTTTTGGTACCATTCTGACTTCTCCTGAAGGGAGTTGAACTTGTGCCAATTTTCCTTCGAGAGAAACGAGTTTTCCGCTTGAACCTGCTGATTTGATCATTTGTCCGCCTTTTCCAGGAACGAGTTCAAGGTTGAATATTGAATAACCGATTGGTATGTGGCTTAATGTCATTCTGTTGCCTGATTGGACTCTTGCTTTGATTTTTGTGATGATAACGTCTCCAACTTTTGCGCCCTCAGGTGCTAAGTTATAGCGTTTTTCACCGTCTGCATAGCAAACAAGCATAATGAATGATGATCTTCCCGGATCGTATTCAATTGTTTTGATCGTTGCAGGAATATTTATTTTATCCGTTTGGTTGAAATCAACCATTCTGTATTGCTTGATGTAGCCGCCACCTTGATGTCTGATCGTGAGTTTGCCGGAATTATTGCGACCTGCGTGTTTTTTCAGCCTCTTTACGAGTCTTTTTTTAGGGTTGATTGTTGTGATTTCCTCATATGTGAGGCCTGTCATAAGTCTTCTTCCCGGGCTTGTTGGTCTGTAGGTTTTAATCGGCATATTAATCTTCTAATTTAAGTTTATTTATATCTATACCTTTTTTGCTATTTACCTTTACAATTGCTTTTTTCATTAATGGTCTTTTTGTCATGACTCTGCCTTTTCCGATCATTCTGACTTTTTTGACTACGTTCATCATGTTTACTGAAACGGGTTTTTCACCATACATCTCTATGAATGCTCTTTTAACATCGATTTTCGTTGTTTTGCTTGATACCCAAAGGGTATATTGTTTTGACTCGCTTAGTCTTGTGCTTTTTTCTGTTGTGATCGGTCTGATTATTCTTGCGTATTTCATATTTTATTTATGACTTTGTCTTAAAGATTTCGTTCATTTTTCCGAGTGATTCCTCAAGGAAAACGACTGTTTTGTAATTGATTAAATCTGTAATATTCAAATAATTTACCAAAATAGTTTTCACGTTTGATAAATTTTTGCTGGATTTTTCAATTAATGCATTTTTTGCAGGAAGAACAAATAAAGCTCTTCTTGGGATTGGGAGTTTGCTAAGCATTTCTGCAAAAATCTTTGTTTTTGCTTCTACTCCTTCGTATTTATCGAGTGCAATTATTTGATTTTCACGAGCTTTGTCTGAAAGAGCACTGAGTAAAGCTTGTCTTCTTTGACCTCTTGGCATGTTTTTGCTGAAGTTTCTGTCGTTTCTTGGACCAAATGCAACACCGCCACCTACGAAGTGCGGATTACGGGATGAACCTTGTCTTGCATTTCCTGTGTGTTTTTGAGCATATGGTTTTTTGCCACCACCTCTAACTTCCGCCTTTGTTTTTGTATGAGCAATTGCTTTGCGAGCATTTGCCGTTTGCATAACATGTGCTTGGTGAATCAAGTCTTCATTGAATGGTTGTTCAAAATATTCTTTTTGAAGCTCAATTTGTCCTTTCTTTTCACCTTTCTGATTGTATAAGTCTATTTTCATACTATTTTTCCACTTTTATGATTACAAGGTTGTTTTTTGCTCCCGGAACGGCTCCTTTTATTGCAAGTAGATGTTTTTCGTTATCTATATGCATTATTTTTACACCTTTTATAGTAACTGTGTCGAGACCCATGTGGCCCGGCATCTTTTTACCTTTATTTACTCTACCTGGTTTTGCGCGTGTACCAATTGAGCCAGGTTCTCTGTGATGATGTGAACCGTGGGACATTGGACCTCTTGAGAAGTTGTGTCTTTTGATTACACCTTGGAAGCCTTTACCTTTTGATACGCCGGTAATTGTGACTTCTTTAACTTCTTTTAACGAATCAAGATTTATGAGGTCACCTTTTTTGAACTTTTCCACATCTGTTGCGGCGATCTTAAATTCTCTAAGGTGTTCAAATTTGCTTGTCTTCGTCGGTTTCTTGAGCGCGTTAAATCCCAAAACTATCGCCGGATATCCATCTTTTTCAACAGTCTTAACTTGTTCAATCGTATTTGGAGTGCAGAAGATAACTGTTACTGGGATCACGCGGCCATCATCTTGGATGATACGTGTCATGCCTAATTTTTTGCCGAGTATGCCTACCATATTTAGTTTGGTTAAGAGGTTCTTGCTTCCGAAGACTTTCGGCAAGCCCGCGGAAACGTTTGAACATCAACCTTTGTGGTTGTGCCGTACTAATTTATAGGTAGTTGAAAAGGAAGTCAAGAGAAAATAACAAAATCCAAAATCTAAATGACAAATGAATGACAAATGAATAATAAATGACAAATTTTACGTTGTTTGTTGTTGCTAATAGTTTGATAAAAACGTCGCATTGACAAAGCGAAAATTCCAATTTAGAATTGCTGCCACCTAAAATAAATACGTGATGGATAAATTAAGAAAAACCCAATTGGGAACATATAACGGAGATGAAATAATAGAGGAATTTGGAGACGCTGCGTGTACCGTGAAAGAATTTGTGGCAGGCATAATAGAGCGAATAGTGTGTGATACCGGATCGTGTGAACAGGCAAAAAGAATGATTCAAAGAATTGTAATGGATATAGATACTCCGATTGTTCAGGGGCTGTTATCCGGGATGGGAATGTTTTCTTCAGTATTAAGTGTGGCTAAAATGGGCGGAATGTTTGAATATGCTGTTAGAAATTTTGATGCGATGGTAGTTGAGCTAGGATTGCAAGAGATTGATGGGCTTGGTACTACTCAAGAACAAATGCGTGAATTATTAGTTCGAGAATTGGCTGGAGTTGTAAAGATAACGACTCCCGATGGAACGCCGATTGAAATAACGCCTGATAACGTAGAAGCGGTAGCTCAGATGTTGATAGAGCAATCTGCGGGAAAATTTGGGAAATCGCCTACAAAAAGAAGAGTATCATAAGTTATTGACATTTTATAAATTATAGTTATAATTATGTCACTAAATATTTAACAATTAAAAAAATGAGAGTACTTCTTCCGCTTGTGTTAATGGCAACAGCTGTAGCGTGCGGTTTTTCAGAGTCACCTGATGACGTATTAAGCCCTGAGCAACAGCGACAAAACGCTACATGTTCTCAGATACCATCTGCATTAAGAGGAGACGTGGACGCTTGTAAATCTTTTGATCCCGGTTGGTTAAATGGTTCGCCGGAAGCGGAGTGGGTAAGAACTGCAACGTATAATGACAATGTATGTTCAAAAGTACCAGGCTCAATCGCTCAAATTGATCATGCGTGCTCTCAGATACCGGTTAATGTTTGTTCTTCCGATGATGACGTGAATCCAACCTTAATTAGACTTTGTACAGTTGTTAAAAGAGAATGTGAGAAAATGCAGGTTGTTCAAGCTAGACAAGGCGGCGTAGATCGTAACACGGGATGCAAGACAATACCGGAAGTAAATTTAAAGACAATAGTGCAGGCCGTTTGCAAGGAACCAACAGAACTATGTAAAGCTGTGCCAAGAGTAGATTCCACAGAAGACGTTCTTGCTATATGTGGAAGAATAGCAACTGAATGTGGAAAAGCAGAGGCTCAAATTGACTTATAAATTTATTGCCTTTATTCCTCGTCTTCGTCGTCATCTTCGCCTTTTTCAAGTTTTTCTTTGCGCTTGCGCATTTTTTCAGCGTAATCTTTGTAATCGCGATATTTACCGTATAAGAAATACAATAACCAGATTCCGCCCGCGGCTCCAATTCCTATCATTGTTTGATAGAAGATTTTTGCAATAGTGTCTTTTTTATAAAAGCCCGCAATGTTTCCGGCGAATTTGTTCATATTGGACAAATCCATATTGCTTAAGCCGTTTTTTACTACAAACGATAGCTTAAGCGCTTTGCTCATTACATTGTCTTTTTTGCGCGTTGCATAAACCGTTACAGTGTGTTCACCTTCTTCAAGAGGCTTTGCAGGTTTAACCGTGAATTCACCGGCAGGGCTATCCGCTACAAGAGCAGAGGAGGAAAGTAAGCTTTTCCATGATGTAATAACTTCATTGCCGAATTCGGTTTTTCCTCTGATTATCGGTATTGAAGAGGTTGTTATTTTAAATCCGGATTTTAGCATTTCTTCTGTAATAGTTACTCCTCCAAACGCCATTAATTGTGGTGCTTCAATATTGAGAGCGCTGTTTATTTCAATGTTTATCGGGTTTGACGAAATGACTTCGGATTTTTTTGAATCAAATGCTTTAGCTAATAATAAGTATTTTCCATCTTTAATTGGGTCGGTTTGGATATCAAACATATTTGTGGAATCTGCGGTTGCGCTTGCGATAACTTTTTCTCTACCAAATGTGTTTCTTACATATATTTGTACAAGAGTGTCTTTTTTTGCCGTTCCCTTAACGTAGAAAGATGAGTTACCAATAATTTGGTCTTGTGCGATGTTTGTTATAGCCAATAAGACATTGCTTATTGATGTGAATTTCAAAGGATCTGTGTGCATATCAAGCACTTCTTGGCCATCCGTGAATGAGTCACCGTCTGTATCAGGATTTTTTGGATCCGTTCTGTATTGGTATTCCATTTTATCGGATAAGCCATCATTATCAGTATCTTGTTCACCGTTTTCAACGACGATTTTGTTTTTTGTTTGCCAATCATCTGAGACGCCGATGCCTTTTGTGTCTTTTGGATAATCCAGGAGATCAAGAGGGTCTGTGCCTGCTGCAATTTCAATATTATCCGAGAAGCCATCTCCATCGGTATCTTGTTTTAATGGATTTGTTTTATATTTTTTTACTTCGTCACCATCCTTGAGCGTGTCATTATCCGTATCTACGTTTAATGGATTTGTTTTATATTTATTTATTTCTTCACCATCGTTCAATCCATCACCATCTGTATCGGCTTTTTTTGGATTAGTGCCGTAGATTTCCGTTTCCATTATGTCGGTTAATCCATCTTTATCCGTATCGGTTGCAATGTTGAATTTGATATTTTTTTGTTTTGCATATGCTTTTGCTTTTTTTATTATTTCATTGAAATCTCCTTTCAAAAGATATGAATCCGGTTTAAATTCTGCGGTTTTGCCGCAATCTATAAGTTTTATTTCACATGCTGAATTTGCAACTTTTGGTATCCAACATTTTGTAATGTTATTGGTGAGATCTTTAAATGGAGTTTTTTGAGCCGTTAACGCTTCTTCACTTCCGGCGGCTATAATCAATTCTTCACACGTTTCAGGCTTAACTACATCAAGAGCTATCAATATTACTTTTATTGCTTCTGACCTTGTTACCGCGGCATTTGTTTGGAGTTCTTTGTTGTTTTTTTCCGTGAATACGCTTGTGAGTCCAAGTTGAGAAGCTACGTCCAGTTCTTTGCTGTTTGTTTCAGATTGGTTTATCGTTGTTGATGTTCCAAGGTTCAACATACTAAGACATTCTTCTTTGTTTTTTTCACAAGTATCCAAATAATCTTTGCGAACATTTTGGAGGTCGAGATCTGTCACGACGTATGCAAGGAATTCGCCGCGAGTGAGTGCGTCTTTTGGTATTTCAATTTCTTTTTTCAGTTCGTCGATTTGTTTTTTGAGATCTTCGGTTGTGACGACAGCTTGGTTTCCGCTTTCACCCGTGTCGCCTGTGTCTCCTGTGTCGTTTGTTGTGCTTGTGCACGTGTTTGTTTCAGATGGTTTTGATGTTGTTGTACCGCATGCATTTCTGTCCGTGCAAATTCTTGATTTTGAATTATTTGAACATGCGTTCCATTCCGTACATACCCAAAGTTCACTGCATATTGGTGTGCAAGTTTGTGATTCCAAAGGCTTGGTTGCCACTGTGCCGCATGCATTTTGATCCGTACAGGCTCTGATTTGAGTTCCGGCTTGGCTACAATCCGACCATGCCGTACATGCCCAAGTTTCTTGACATGCTGGAGTGGTGTTACAAGTTTGCGATTCGGTTACTACATTTGAAGTTTCGCATGTATTTGTATCGGTTTTCGTTCGCGTTTGATTTCCGTTTACGCATGTTCCCCAGTCGCTATAATGCCATTCAGGATTACATATGTTTGAGCACGATTCCGTTTCTGTTGTTGTTGCCGGTGTAGAGCAGTGATTTGTATCGGTTTTCGTTCGCGTTTTTGAGTTATCTACGCATGTGCTCCAATCGCTATAAGTTAAGCTTGGTGTACATGTGATTGTGCATGTTTGTGTTTCTGCGGGTTTGCCAGTTGTTACTCCACAAGTATTTGAATCCGTACACGTTCTTGATTGAGAATTGTTTGTGCATGCTGCCCATGTTCCGCATGACCAGTTTGGTGTACATGTACAGACTTGATCTTCTGTTGTTGTTGCCGCTCCCGGACATCCGTTTGAGTCTGATCTTGTGCGTGTTTGATGACCGTTTGAACATGCGCTCCAAGAACTGTATGTCCAGTTTGCTGTGCATCCGCTACTCCCTTGGTTTGTTGATGCGGTATTTGATGCATCGGATAAAGCGGTTTCGGTTTCTAAATCATTTCTTGCTTTAACTTTGAACGTATATGAACTTCCTGATTCGAGTGCCGATATTACAATTGAATGTTCTATATCGTTGTCGCCACTTTCCCATGTGGTTTTTGTATTCCAATATGCACTTGTTCCAAGATTATAATTTGATTGTAAGTATTTACTTCTCGTTGGTTCGTAGATTGCGTATTTGGTTGAGCTTGTATTTAACGTGTCGTTGATTGTGAGGACCAATTCTGATGTTGAGTCTTTTGTTGCAAGCGTTGGTGCGCTTGTTGGCGTATTTGCAAGACTACACATGGAACTTGATAATGCGCCAAATTCGGTTTCGGTTTCAGATATGCCTTTTGCTTTTGCTTTAAGCATGTAACATGAATTGCCGAGCGAGATTCCCGTTATCGTTATTCCATTACTTGAGTTGCCATCGATCGCATCCCATTCCGTGGTTGTTTTCCAAATCGCTGTGTCGCTTGTGAGCATTCCGGTTTCACTGAGATATTTGGACGTGGTAGGGAATTCAATTGCATATTTTACGCTTGATGAATTTGAGTTGGCATTGAGGTCAAATCTGAAAGACGTTGTGGTTTCGGATGATGAAACGACTGTTGTCGGTGCTCCCGGAACATTTACCAAGGTTGTTGTTGTAGCTGTTGTTGGCGTTGCTTCAACTCCACTGCCGTTTTTGGCTGTTATTTTGATGTAATAAGGAGTGTTTGTTGATAATCCGGTTACGGATATTCCACTAATTCCGCCCCAATCATTGTATGTTTGCCACACTGCGGTTGCGCCAAGAGTGCCGCCGGCTTGTACGTACTGCGCATCTGTGAACATGTCATTTGTCGCGAATTGAATGGCATAGAGGACATTTGATCCGTTGTAGCTGAAATTTTCGTCCAGTTTTACATTTACGTTTGTTTGGTATGGAGTTACGGTTGGCGCGTTTGGCGTATTTGCCAGCATATAAATTCCAGTTAAACTCCAAGAACTTGTTTCAACATCGTCGCAGTTTTTAGCTTTTACATTTACTGTATATGGTTCACCGGGAATGTTGTTTATAATTGTATATGTTGTAGTTGCGTCTGCTGTGAACCATCTTGGCGTTGCCGTAAAGGTGCCGTTTTCAGCTAAATATTGGTCTCCGGAAAGTACAGCGTAATAAGTTCCGTCCGGATTTCCATTTTTATTTATTGTTAAATCAAATGTCGTTGTTGTGATATTGCTTGCCGAAGCGGTCGGCGTATTTGCTGCTGTACAAGTTGTTAAATCAACTGCGGCCGTTTCAGTCCCGTCCTGATTTCTTTGTTTAACGTGATGTATAAATTGTTTATTTGCTGCGAGTGATGAGTGCGTCCATTGATAGCCCGTTGATGAGCCTCCAACCCAGTTGGATAAGCCATAATAGCCGCCTTCGCCTTCAGGTATGGAATATCCATAAAAGAAATATGCGGATGAGCCAAGTGTGTCGTTTGTAAATTGATCAACGGAAAAAGCAAGACTTGTCGGATCCACTGATGTTGCTTGAAAATTTGAAGGTGCGTCGACAGCTGTATAAGTTGTTGATGTGGCTGATGTTGCTGACAACTCGTCGCTGTTTTTTGCGGATATTCGTAGTCCGTATGAAGTATTTTCCACTGCGGTAACTGCTATTCCGGATGCGCCACCCCATTGTTCATATGTTTGCCATACAGGGGAGAGACCAAAGTATCCATTTGCGCCAAGATATTGCGAAGGTATTGGCCACGAAATTGAATATTGTGTTCCCGTTGGATTTCCGTTTCCGTTTATTGTTAATTGGAATGACGTTGCTTGAACGCTGCTTATAGTGAATGAAGGTGTTGCTGCGAGTGTTGTGAGCGTTCCAGTTGTGCCAAAGCTTGTTTCAACGTTGCTGCCATTACGTGCCTTAGCTTTAATTTCGTATGTTGTGTTTGGAGTTAAGCCTGTTGCAATTGTCGTGCCCCATTCAACTTTTGTTTGCCATTGTTCAGTCTCACTTGTGCTTCCATCCGAATGTAAATATACAGATCCTATCATTATTGCGTATTGTGTATCGCTTGGGTTTGTTCCCTCTGAATTCACATTAATCGATATGCTTGTAGATGAACTTACGCTGTGCGTTAACGTGAATCCCGTATCCGCTAGCGTATAAACAGGGGAGCATGTTGCGTATGCGGAATTTCCGGCTTCTCCTTTTGCGCGGACGCGGAACCAGAGCTGGTCATTAGTTGATAATGAGCTTGCGTCATATGAAACCGTATTTGCTGCAATTGCGCTATTAACCGTTACATAATCTGTGCCGTTTGTTGATTTTTCTAAGTCAAAATATGTTTCGTTGTTTGAATTATCAGTCCAACCAACCGTCATTCCGGATGAAGTTATGTTTGAAGTTACGCATGCTGATGGTGCGGTTGGAGAAGGGGATATTGCTGTGAAAGAATAGCCTGATGTAAAAGCGCTTGGTAAGTCGCTGTTGTCCCAAACTTTTAATCTTGCATAATACGTTTCGCCGGCACTGAGCGGCGTTGTACAGCTTGTGTCGTTATATGCAATCGAACTTATTATCCCCGATGTTTTTTCAGTGTCGCATATATTTGATTCAAATCCGCTTGATGATGAAACTTGGATTTGATATGCGGACTCAGAATCCGCTTCGTTTCTGTCATTAAATGTCCATGAAAATACCGGATTTGTGCTTGAAGTTGCGGCTAAGTCGGAGATTGTTGGGGCGACGTTTGTGTTTGGGGCGAACTTTTGGACGCGATTGTTGCCCGTATCTTCTACGTATGTATTTCCACTCAAATCAATTGCTATACCTTGTATGCTACCAAATTGTCCATTTCCACTTCCATTGCTTCCCCATTTTATTATATATGTTCCATTAGAGTCGAATTTTTGGACTCGATTGTTGCTTGAATCTGCTACATATACATTTCCACTTGAATCAACTGTTACTCCTTTTGGATAAAAGAATTGTCCATTTCCACTTCCATTGCTTCCCCATTTAGTTATGAATGTTCCATTAGAATCGAATTTTTGAATGCGGTGATTGCTGGTATCAGCCACGTATACATTCCCACTTGAATCAACTTTTACACCTTTTGGAAATGTAAACTGTCCGTCTCCACTTCCATTGCTTCCCCATTTAGTTATGAATGTTCCATTAGAATCGAATTTTTGAATGCGGTTATTGCTTTCGTCTGCCACATATACATTTCCACTTAAATCAACTGTTATTTCTGACGCACCCCAAAATTCTCCGTCTCCACTTCCATTGCTTCCCCATTTAGTTATGAACGTCCCGGTTGATGTGAATTTCTGTACACGACTATTGCCATTATCCGCTACATATACATTCCCGCTTGAATCAATTGCTATTCCATATGGGCTAATAAATTCTCCGTCTCCACTTCCATTGCTTCCCCATTTAGTTATGAATGTTCCGTTAGAGTCGAATTTTTGAACGCGGTTATTGAAATAGTCTGTAGCATATACATTCCCACTTGAATCAATTGCTAAGTCATATGGACCACTAAATTGGGAGTCTCCACTCCCAGAACTTCCCCATATTGTATCAAATCTATATGATTCGATTGCTGTTGTATTTGTTGTTGTAACCGGGCTACAAGTTGTGTAATCAGATGCGCCATACGTATTTGTTGCTTTGACTCTGAACCAATATTGAGTGTTGTAGTTAAGATCGCCAATGCCCTTCGCTACTATATTCGCAGGGACCGTTGAGGAAACTACTTCATAGTCTGTGCCATTTGTGGATTTTTCAATCGTGAAATTGGTTTCGTCATCTGAATTGTCTGTCCAACCGACTGCTACGGATGTGCCGGTTGCTGCGGAAGTTATGCATGACGTTGGTGCGCTTGGTGGTGGAATTACTGTAAATTTTTCTACAAAGTTAGAGGAGGCATTTGATTTAGCTCCTAATACATATATATTTGAATTTGAGTCAATTATTAGGTCCATTACCCAATCAAATTGTCCTGCGCCCGTACCTGAGCTTGGCCAATATCTATTTACGTAGGTTCCATTTGAGTCATATATATAAAATCCCGCATAGCCTGAATACCATGCTCCGCCGCCTACGTATACATAACCGTTTTTGGCTGTGATTGATGACGGGGCGCTCATTGATGATAAGCTCCATTGCCTTAAATATGTTCCGGTTGAATTGAACGCTTGTATTCTGCCTGCCGACATGACGTATAAAGTATTGCTGCTTTGATCGATTGTTATTTTATTGCCATAGCCGCTAAATTGTCCGTCGCCCGTTCCTTCTGAGCCTATGTTTATCAATTTTACTCCCGCTGAAGTAAATTTTTCGACTCCATAAATAAATCTGTTGTACACATATATATTATTGTCGCTGTCAATTGTCATACTTTCTCCTTCGCCCCATTCATTTGGAGAGTCAAGCTCCAGGTTCCATTGAGTTGTATATGTCCCGCTCGAGTTAAATTTTTGTATTCTTTTGTTGTTTTTGTCTAAAACGTATATGTTTCCGCTTGAATCAACCGTTACATCTCTTGGAGTGCTAAATTGTCCGTCGCCTGTTCCGGAACTTCCGAATTTTGATAAATACGTTCCGCTTGAGTCGAATTTTTGAATTCTGTTATTGCCGCTGTCTGCTACGTATATATTTCCGCTTGAATCAACCGTTACGCCTTCTGCGCTATAGAATTGTCCGTCCAAATTCCTTCCATAAGTATTCAATGTTAATAAAACCGTGTCTCCGGTTGAATTGTATTTTAGGTTTGAAGTGTAAATGTTTCCGCCGGCGTCTTTTGTTATACTGCTTGATCCTATTGCGATAGTTGTGAGCAGTGTGCCGCTTGTATCGTATTTTTCAACATTGCCTACGCTTGTATTGCTGACGTATATGTTATTGCTGCCATCTATGTATATATGATATGGATATCCACGTTCATTTACGTCTAGTTGTAGGGTCCATTTTGTTACGAATTCTCCGCTTGAATTAAATTTTTGAATGCGACTGTTGTTCGTATCTGCTACGTATATATTTCCATCTGAATCCAGCGCAACTCCTCGTGGGTAATAAAATTGTCCATCTGCCGATCCCGCTGTACTTCCCAGTGTTATTAAAAGAGTTCCACTTGAATTAAATTTTCGCACAATGTGTCCATTTTGTTCTGCGACATAGAAATTTCCGCTTCCATCAATCGCTACCGCAACAGCCGCGTTGAGTGATGATACCGCGGATCCTAAGTAATTTCCCGCCAAAGAGTATTTGTTTATATAGCTGCCTTCCGGGACATAAATATAACCTCCGGATATTATATGTGGACCTCTTGGCAGATAAGATGTGGAAAATTTGCTTATATATGTGCCGGTTGAATCGTATCTTTGTATATAATAATACGAGCCACCGCCTCTGCTTACGCTTAAATATATATCTCCGGTCGCTGGATCAATTGCTGATCCGTATATTCCGTCAAATTGATCAGTTTGCCAGTCTAAACCAAATTGCAATGAATATTCATAATATGGTGAAGCTTGAGCTTCCGCCTGGTTTGTTTTGAAGTTAATAGTCGCGCTGACGAAAAGGCTTATTAAAGCCAAAATCATTGCTCCTGTTTTAAGAGCGTTTTTGAATTTTTTATCAGTTAAAAATTTGGGCATACTGAAAGGGGGATAAATTGTGTTGCTTTTAATGATAATTTTAGCACAACACTTTGAAATTCGAAACAACAAAAAAGCGGGTCAAATCTTGACCCGCTTAATATGATTGTATTTTTATTCCTTAATACCTATGCGACTACTGTTTCTGATGCAACTTTTGCTTTTTCCGAGCTCATCATCTTGATTTCAACTTCAACTCCGGCAGGGAGGTTAAGATTTGAAAGAGATTCGATGGTTTTTGGTGTGCATTCCGTGATGTCGATTAGGCGCTTGTGTGTGCGCATCTCAAACTGTTCACGTGCGTCTTTGTGTACAAAAGTTGATTTATTGACAGTGAATCTTTCAATTTTTGTTGGCAAAGGTATTGGTCCTGAAACTAATGCGCCAGTTTTTTCCGCGATATCGATTATTAATTTTGTGGATTGATCAACGATTTTGTGATCGAAAGCGAAGATTTTGATTCTGATTTTCTGTTTTACTGACATAGTTTGATTAGTTTTAGGTTGTTAAAGGACGACGCTTTGCGTAATGATAAATTTTAATCAAGACGCGAGCGATTAGATTTATTCTATAATTTTGGCTACAGATCCGGCACCAACTGTTTTGCCGCCTTCACGGATAGCAAATTTTGTACCTTGATCAAGAGCAACAGGAACGCCGAGTGTGACGACCATCTTGATGTTATCACCAGGCATAACCATTTCAACATTGGCTGGAAGTTCAATTGTACCTGTAACATCTGTTGTTCTGACGTAGAACTGAGGTTTGTAACCTTTAAAGAATGGTGTGTGTCTTCCACCTTCTTCTTTATTTAAGATATAAACTTCAGCGTCAAATTTCGTATGAGGTGTGATTGAACCCGGTTTTGCAATAACTTGTCCGCGTTCAATTTCTTCTCTTTCAACACCGCGGAGAAGGAGACCGACGTTATCACCTGCACGTCCTTCGTCGAGTAATTTTCTGAACATTTCGACACCTGTGACGACAACTTTCTTTGTTGCTTTAATACCAATGATTTCAACTTCTTCGTTTACTTTCACGATACCTTGTTCAACTCTACCTGTCGCGACTGTTCCTCTACCTTTGATGGAGAAGATGTCTTCAACCGGCATAAGGAAAGGCTTGTCGAGTGTTCTTATAGGATCCGGAATGTATGCATCAAGTGTTTCTGCGAGTTGAATGATTGGGCCACAATTTGGGCACTCTTTCTTTCCGCATCCACAGTTCATAGCTCCAAGAGCTGAACCTTTGATGAAAGGAGTTGTGTCTCCAGGGAAGCCGTTTTTCTTGAGAATTTCACGTGTTTCAATTTCTGAAAGTTCTGCAATTTCTTTATCGGCGATATCAATTTTGTTCATGAAAACGACGATAAAAGGAACGTTAACCTGATTTGCGAGAAGAACGTGTTCACGTGTTTGTGGCATTGGGCCGTCCGCTGCTGAGACAACGAGAATTGCACCATCCATTTGAGCTGCACCCGTGATCATGTTCTTGATGTAGTCGGCATGACCAGGACAGTCAACGTGAGCATAATGTCTTTTTGGTGTTTCATATTCCTGATGTGAAGTCGCGATTGTAATACCGCGGGCTTTTTCTTCAGGAGCATTATCGATTTGATCAAAGTTAATAGCTTTGTTGTTTCCGCCGAAAGCGGCTGCTAAAACTTTTGTAATCGCTGATGTAAGAGTCGTCTTACCATGGTCAACGTGGCCGATTGTACCGACGTTAACGTGCGTTTTGGTTCGATCAAATTTTTCTTTATCCGCCATTTTTTGTGTGGTTAATGATTAATTTTATATATAAATTTTTTTTGCGAACTTGATTTTATCCAAATTTCTGTACCAATGCAAGCCCAAATTTCATTATTGATGTCGCTTGTGCGAGCGGTCTGTTATTTTGCTTTCACTCCGGTTTTGTCTGCAATGATTTTTTCAGTAACATTAGTTGGAGCTTTGTCGTATTTTGCGAATTCCATTGAGTAGCTTGCGCGACCTTGTGTCATCGAGCGAAGATCTGTTGCGTATCCAAACATGGATGCGAGTGGAACGTGTGCTCTGATGAATTTTGCCATACCACGATCTCCACTTTCATAGATTTGGCCTCTTCTTGCGCTTAAATCACCCATGACATCTCCAAAATATTGTTCAGGAGTAACAGCTTCGACGTTCATAATAGGTTCAAGTATGCATGGATTTGCTCTTTTTGCACCGTTTTGGAAGCCGAGAGAAGCTGCGATTTTGAAGGACATTTCGGAGGAGTCAACGTCGTGATAAGAACCATCAATAAGTTCAACTTTAACGTCCACAACAGGGAATCCTGCGAGAATACCTCTATTAAGAGCTTCTTCAACACCTTTTTTAATAGCTGGGACAAATTCTTTTGGAACTTTTCCACCAACGATCGAATCTTCAAATTCAAATCCTTTACCTGCTTCATTTGGGATAAGTTTGAATACAACGTGACCATATTGACCATGACCACCGGTTTGTTTAACGTATTTTTCTTCGTGTTCGATTTCTTTTTGGATCGTTTCTCGGTAAGCAACTTGAGGAGCACCGACATTGGCTTCGACTTTAAATTCACGTCTTAAGCGGTCGACGATGATATCAAGGTGAAGTTCACCCATACCTCCAATGACCGTTTGAGAAGTTTCTTCATCAAATCTGACGCGGAACGTTGGATCTTCTTCTGCGAGTTTTTGGAGAGCAAGTGAGATTTTTTCTTGATCTGCCTTTGTTTTTGGTTCAATTGCAATGTGGATAACAGGTTCTGGAAAGTTGATTGTTTCAAGTCTGATCGGATGAGCTTCGTCGCAAAGTGTGTGACCTGTTAACGTCTTTTTTAAGCCAATAATTGCGGCAATATCTCCTGCCTTTGCTTCCTGAATTTCTTCTCTTGTGTTGGAGTGCATACGGACTAAGCGGCTGATTCTTTCTTCATCTCTTGTGACCGAGTTGAAAACGCGGCTACCGGAAGTGATTTTGCCGGAATAAACGCGGAAATATGCGAGTCTTCCAACAAATGGATCTGTCGCAATCTTGAATACGAGTGATGAGAATGGTTCTGTGTCTTTTGGTGAACGTAATTCTTCTTGTTCCGTATATGGATTTACGCCTTTTGTAGGAGGAAGTTCAAGAGGGGATGGAAGATAATCTATAACTGCATCAAGCATAAGTTGTACTCCCATGTTTTGAAGAGCGCTTCCGCAAAGCACAGGATATAATTTGTCGGCAACTGTGCCTTTTCTTAAACCAAATTTAATTTCTTCATTTGTTAATTCTTGTCCTTCAATATATTTTTGCATAAGGCCATCGTCGCACTCAGAAGCCTTTTCAATCATTGTGTGTCTGAATTTTTCCACTTCATCTTTAAGATCATCCGGGATTGGGATTTCCGTTTTGATTTCTCCGTTTTTGCCTTCAAATCTATAAGCTTTTCTCGTGATGAGATCAATGATTCCGCTGAATGTGCCTTCTGCTCCGATTGGGAGCTGGATTGCGACAGCATCTTTGCTTAATCTTTCGTGAATGGAATCAAGGCTCATATAAAAGTCTCCACCCATTTTGTCCATTTTATTGACGAATGCCAAACGTGGAACATTATATTTATCGGCTTGTCTCCAAACAGTTTCAGATTGAGGTTCAACACCTTGTGATCCATCGAAAACAACACATCCACCATCAAGAACGCGAAGCGAGCGTTCAACTTCAGCTGTAAAGTCAACGTGGCCGGGAGTATCAATTAAGTTGATACGATAATCATTCCAGAAACAAGTTGTGGCTGCGGATGTGATCGTGATGCCACGTTCTCGTTCTTGTTCCATCCAGTCCATTGTTGCGGCGCCATCGTGAACTTCACCTATTTTATAGTTTCTACCTGTATAGAATAAGACGCGCTCTGAAACAGTTGTTTTTCCTGCGTCGATGTGTGCGATGATTCCTATGTTTCTGTATTTATCCAGCGTAACTTGTTTAAAATCTTCTTGTTGTGCCATATTTTGTTGTGTTTAGTTAAAATAAGAAAGTGTAGAAGATTCTTCATGAGAATGTGAAAAGCGGAACTTCAGTCCTGCGCACTAAAATTTTGCCAAGTGAGCGAACGCTTTATTTGCTTGTGCCATTCTATGTAATTCTTCTTTTTTCTTGAATGCAGTGCCTTGTTCCGTGAATGCTGCGAGAATTTCCGTTGCGAGTTTTTCAGCGAATTTTCTGCCTTTTGTGTTTCTTGCCGCACCAATAATCCATCTTATTGCTAGTGATACTTGTCTTTTTGGAGTTACTTCTGATGGAATTTGATAAATTGCGCCTCCAACTCTCTTTGGTCTGATTTCAAGTTGAGGTTTTACGTTTTCAAGCGCTTTTAAAAATATTTCTTGTGGATTTTTGCTTTCTTTTTTACTAATTATTTCAAGCATATCGTAAAACAATCTTTTTGCAGTTGTTTTTTTGCCCTGCTTCATTATGCAGTTTATGAATTTTTCTTGTAATGGGCTTGAATCTTCCGGAATGTAATAGACTCGTTTTTGTGGCATATCTTTTAGAAATTAGTAATTAGAAAATGCGAAATATTATTAGGCCTTAGGTTTCTTTTGGCCGTATCTTGAGCGGCTTTGTTTTCTGTTTTGGACACCTTGTGCGTCAAGGCTTCCGCGAACGATGTGATATCTGACACCCGGCAAATCTTTTACGCGACCTCCGCGTACAAGAACGATTGAGTGTTCCTGAAGATTGTGTCCTTCTCCCGGAATATACGCGATGACTTCAGTTCCATTTACCAATCTAACTTTTGCGATTTTACGCAAGGCAGAGTTTGGTTTTTTTGGTGTCATCGTTGTTACCTTGAGGCAAATTCCTCTTTTAAAAGGTGACATCAAAGGAGTTTTTTTATTCTTCAAGCTATTCCATGTTCCGAATAACGCAGGAGACTTGCTCCTTTTTGAAGGTTTCCTTCTTGGCTTCTTTATCAGTTGATTTATTGTTGGCATTGCTTAGTTTTGTAAAAATGCTTTGAGATTTTAACTAAATTGTTTTGCTAATGCAAGGGAAAATTCAAATTATATAATCGGGTATAATGTTGAGCTTTCTGTATAATTTTTTAACATTTCAGGATAATTTGCATCATCTTGCAATGATTTTTTCTTTAACCCATGCTTTGTTTCAGCCATAACTTTTTTCTCCATTTCTATAACATCTTCAGGATGTTGCTTTCTGTATGTCTCTCCGGCCGGGATCAATTTGCCGATGATAACGTTTTCTTTAAGACCATTTAACGTATCGACTTTTTTCGTTACAGAAGCTTCAACCAAGACTCTGATTGTTTCCTGGAACGATGCGGCTGAAAGCCAGCTTTCGGCATAAAGAGCAACGCGAGTAAGACCAAGTAAAAGTCTTTCGCCTCTGCACAACGCTTTGTTCTTTTTTGCAAGTTCTCTGTTTGTATTGCTGTATGTGATGTAGTCAATAATTTCTCCCGGTAAGAATTCACAATCTCCGGCTTCCATTATTCTGACTTTTGAGAACATTTGTCTGACGATAACTTCGATATGTTTATCGTTAATCGTTTGGCCATGCATTGCATAAATATTTTTTACTTCGTTCAAAATATATTTTTGAACTGCGTATAAGTCTGTTAAGCGCATAAGTTCGCGAAGGCTTAAGTGACCGCTGCAAATAGGCATTCCTTGTTCGATCAGTTGACCGTTTTTGACTTTCAAAACTTTTCCGAATGGAATTTCGTAAATCTTTTCAACAGGGCCTGATGTTGTTATTTTTATGCCATTTAACTCAAT
>Ga0172379_10004187_pt1 | contig 21700 bp, 17 predicted proteins | sample GrowelOW334metaG_FD_119756 | JGI IMG/M metagenome (GOLD analysis project Ga0172379, IMG submission 119756) | Groundwater microbial communities from an aquifer near a municipal landfill in Southern Ontario, Canada - Groundwater well OW334 metaG | ecosystem: Environmental > Aquatic > Deep... | reverse complement strand
CGGCGGCGAAGCGTTGGCTGTCAAGGCCGACGTCGGGGACCTCTCGCATCATGGCCGGCCCCTCGCGGCGGCGCGCCGTCCATGATGCGAGAGGTCCCCGACGTCGGCCTGGACAGCCAACGCTTCGCCGCCGCCAGCATGAATCTCGCTGACGACTTCCTCAGCCGCCGCGGCGTTGGAGACATAGTTGACGACTACCGCAGCGCCCTCTTGCGCGAGACCCACCGCAAGCGCCCGGCCAATCCCGCGCGATGCTCCAGTGACGATGGCCACACGGCCTTTGAGCTGATTTGTTTTCATCGGATGCCTCACATTCCTCCGACGATCGGATACCAGTCCGGCCGGCGCGGGTCCTGATGGAAGCGGGCGTAATAGTCGCCCTTTTCGGCGTAGTAGCGTTCGTATTTGGCCATCTTCTCCTCATCGAGCGTGACGCCGAGGCCGGGGCCGGTCGGCACGCGCAGGCAGCCGCCCTCGTAACGCATCTTGCCGCCGACGATGATGTCGTCGGTCAGATAGTTGTAGATCGCGTCGCCGGCGAAGCGCATTTCAGGAATCGTGCAGGCGGTGTGGAGCATCGCTGACATCTCGACGCCGAACTCCGCGCCGCTGTGCATGCCGACGCCGAAGTTGAAGGTCCGCAGCACGGCGCAGAGGTCTTTCACGCCGCGCGGGCCTTCCCAGTAGTGCAGGTCGGTCAGCACCACGTCCATCGCGCCGAGCCGGATGGCGGGGCCGAGGTCGTCGAACTTCGCCGGATACATGTTCGTCGCGATCGGGATGCGCACCTGACGCCGCACCGCCGCGAGTCCCTCGATGCCCCACGCGGGGTCTTCGAAGTATTCGAGGCCGAGCGGTTCGAGCCGGCGTCCGATGTGCACGGCAGTCGCCACGCTCCAGACACCATTGGCATCAATGCGCAGGCCGAAGTCCGGTCCCATGCGCTGTCGGCACATTTCCATCACGCGCACCTCGATGTCGGGGTCCACCACTCCGCCTTTCATCTTCACCGTCTTCACGCCCAGCTCGGCGTGGAGCTGTTCGCATTGCTCGACGAGATCCTCTGCGCAGGTATCGTCGCCGCCGCCGGGCCGGTCGTAGCGCCAACTGATCTCGCCCATCAATGCCACGCGGTCGCGCACCGCGCCGCCGAGCAGGTCACACATCGGCCGGCCGAGCGCCTTGCCCTGGATGTCGAGGCAGGCGATCTCGATCGCACCGTAGAGTCGCGCGTTGGAGAGGTAGTAGATGCTGCGCAGCACCTTGAGCTTGATGACTTCGAGATGAAACGGGTCGAGGCCGACGATGCGCGGCTTGAGTTTCAGCAGAGCACCGCGCTGGTCGCCGCCGCCGACTTCCCCGAGGCCGACGATGCCTTCATCGGTGACCAGTTCGAGGACGTTGCGGATGAAGTAGCCGGGATGAACGCCGGTGTTATGGCGCAACTGGCAGGTGGTCGGAATCGCCACCGTGCGGACTTTGAGATCGACGATTTTCATCGGGAGTCTTGAATGAATTCGCTGATCAAGTCCCTCCCACGACCGGATACCAGTCCGGCCGTCGCGGATCCTGGTGGAAGCGGGCGTAGTAATCGCCCTTCTCCTCAAAATACCTTTCGTAGCGGCGCATCTTCTCCTCGTCGAGTTTCACGCCGAGGCCCGGGCCGGTTGGCACCGAGATCGCACCGTTGACGTATTTCATCAGGCCGCCCTCGATGATGTCGTCGGTGAGGAAGTGGTAGTGCGCGTCGCCGGCGAAATGCATCTCCGGGATCGTCGCAGCCGTGTGCAGCATGGCGGCCAGCTCGATGCCGAACTCCGCGCCGCTGTGCATCGCCACGCCGAGGTTGAACGTGCGGCAGACGGCCGTGAGGTCTTTCACGCCCCGCGGACCCTCCCAGTAGTGCAAATCCGTCAGCACAATGTCCACCGCGCCCAGCCGGATCGCGGGACCGAGGTCGTCGAACTTGTTCGGATACATGTTCGTGGCGATTGGAATGCGCACGGCCTTGCGCACGGCCGCATTGCCCTCCAGACCCCAGGCCGGGTCTTCGAAATACTCCATGTTTGTCGCTTCCAGCCGCCGGCCGATGCGCGTCGCCGTCGCCACCGACCATGTGCCGTTGGGATCAATCCGCAGCCCGAACGACGGCCCGAGCCGTTCGCGGCAAAGCTCGACGACGCGCGCTTCCTCATCCGGCGGCATCACGCCCGCCTTGAGCTTCATCGCGTTGACACCAAGCGTCTCGTGCAACTCTTCGCAGAGATCGGCCATGTCCTCGGCGCACTTGTCGTCGCCGCCCTGCGGACGGTCGTAGCGCCAGAACAGGTAGCCAATCATCGGCACCGCGTCGCGCACGCGTCCGCCGATGAGGTCGGACATGGGCCGGTTCAACGCCTTGCCCTGGATGTCGAGACAGGCCATCTCGATGGCGGCGTAGAGCCGCGAATTCGAGAGATAGTAAATGCTTCGCAGAACCTTGAGCTTGATGAGTTCGAGCTGAAAGGGATCAAGCCCGACGATGCGCGGCCTGAGCTTCAACAGTGCCCCGCGCTGATCGCCGCCGCCGACCTCGCCGAGGCCGACGATGCCCTCGTCGGTGATCAGTTCCAGAATCGTGCGCAGGAAATAGCCGGGATGGACGCCTGTGTTGTGGCGCAACTGGGCGTTGAGCGGGATGGCGACCGTGCGCGCTTTGAGATCAATGATCTTCATGGTTTCCCCTGCTTGATTTGCTGGTTCAGCTTGGCGGCTTTGCGGACCAGGAGCTTGCCCCAATCCTCAAGCTGCTTTCTCGAATGGCCGTGTGTCAGCCCGGTCGCCGTCAGCGAGCCTTGGACCTGCCCCCCGGCATCATACAAAGGGGCGGAGATGCCAAAGATGTCAGGACGATACTTGCCGAGGTCGGAGACCACTCGGTGAGCGCGTGCCTCTTCCACCCGCCGCCGGACGTCGGCGGGCTTCTGCCATCGCCAGCAGGTCGCCGGGGCTTCGCGGATGACCCGGTCCACTTCCTCGTCCGGCAACGCCGCGAGCAGCACCGCCCCCGACGCGCCGAGTGTGAGATGAAACCGCGCGCCGGGCCGCACCGACAGCGACATGGGATGCGGTGAATCCACACGCAACAGCGTGATGGCCTCGTCCCCTTCGCGGGCCGACACCTTGCTCGTCACTCCGGTGGCGGCGGTCAACTCCTGCAGGACGCTGGAAACCTCGCGGCCCAGCAAGGCGTGCTTGTCCAGCCGATGGAGCAGGGGGAAAAGCCCCAGGCCCAGCTCGCACCGGCCATTCTCATGCACCCGCACCCAGCCGGCGTGGGTGAAGGTCTGGATGATCCGGTAGCAGGTCGCCGGCGCGATCTTCAACGCGCGGGCCAGCGCCTGCGTCATCGGCTCGCACTCCCCGTCCGCGATGGCCGTGAGCACGCGGAGGGCTTTCTTCAAAACGGGAATCTGATGGGCGGATGACATTTCAATACAGAAGTTTCATGCTCAATACAGAAAGTCACGAATCGCGTCAACACCGGAGCGCGGGTCTGTGACCCGCAGCATTTCCGCAATGTCAACAAACCGGATATGCCGGGTCGGGAGACGACCGGGACAGGGTTACTTCGCAGGCGCGGTGAGTTCGCGCCACGTTGTCATGGAGCGGGCCAGGTGCTCGCGCACGTCGCCGACGATGCCGAAGCATTGGAGGCCGACGGGGCCTTGATAGCCGAACTCCTTGAGCGTCTTGAGCAGGGCGCCCACGTCAAACGAGCCCTGGTCCAGAGGCTGGATGTAGTGCTTCCAGCCGGGGAGTTCATCGCGTTCGTCGGCCCCGTTGATCGAGACGGCCCAGAGGCGGGGCATGGCCTGCTTGAGCACGGGTTTGTAATCACGGCTCTGGCTCACGCGAAGCCAGTGGCAGAGGTTGAACATCACGCCGACGTTCGGACGGTCCACCAGGTCGGCCACGCGAACCGAATCCTCAACGCGCTCGATCCAGTCCTTCTGATGCGGGTAGAGCAACAGCTGCGCGCCGGAGTCCCTGGCCAGATCGGACATTTCCCGGAGAATCTCGACGGCTCGCGGGTCACCGGCGGGATCGGAGGCCTTCATGCCGTTGAAGATCAGGCAAAACTGCACCTGCCGGCCCTTGATGAGGGCGAGGACTTCCTTGAAACGCTCCGCATCGTAGGGCTTCTTCCCGGGCGCGATGCTCACGGGCATCGTGATCTGAAAGAGCCGCAGGCCGGCGGCATCCAGGGTTGCAAGCCGTTCTTCGACCTTGTCCAGCCAGATGTGGCCGACGCCGGGATAGCCAAGCTCCTTGAGCATCTGCGCCTGCTGCTCGAAGGTGCGCTTTTGCGTGTCGTGCCAGTCTATGCAGAACGGGAAGAAGGCGTTGCCGGGCGCGCCGGGCCGGGGGCTCGTGGTCTGGGCCGGTTGCGCCGCGATCTGCGAGGCGAGCACGAGGACAATGATTGGGAATATTCTCATGGGGTGCTTTGCTGTTCATGGCCCTTGAGGACCTTCAGGAAAACGTCCTTGAACATCACGGTCATGGGCGGGCCCTTGTGAATTTGCAGGGCGATCACGCCCGGCGCAGCGCCGTTGCGCGTCGTCTCCCGGTCGGTCACCTCCCACATCAGGTGGCCGTTGACGCGGGCGGAGACGGTCTGGCCGCGCGCGATGATGTGATAGTCGTTCCAGTCGTCGATTTTGATCCGCCGCCACAGTTCGCCGGCATCAGCGAAGCGTTTCACCGTGCGCTTGCCCTCTTCGTCGATGACGACCCGCTCGCCCCTGTCGGCCAGCATGCCGCGCCTGGGGGTTTCATCGTAGAAGATGGCGCAGTGCTTTTCGTAGCGGGCGATGTCCGCCTGGTAACCGGTGACAAAACCATCCGGGCGGACCTGGCTGCGGATTTGAACGCCTGAATTGGCCCCGGCGTCGCCCGTGATTCGAAACTTGAGCTTCAACTCAAAGTCAGCCGGCTGGGCATCCTGCCAGACCAGATAGCTGTGATCGGCCACAGGCCCGTCTGAACTGGCGGTGATCGCGCCGTCCTTCACGGACCAGTGGCGCATCTCGGCGGCGTTCCAGCCCCTGAGCGTCCTGCCGTCGAACATCGAAACAAAACCCGGCTCGGCACCCGCCGCCGTGATCCAGCCACAGGCAAGGAATGCCGCGGTCGTCCACCGGCTCCAGGAGTGCGATGAGGGGTTCATTTGCGGAATGCGGCGTGGTCGCGCCGGCCGCCGGATTCCAGCAACGCCAGCAGGTCGAGGATTTCCTCGCGCGACAGGATGTTGGCCAGACCCTCCGGCATGGGCGAAACCGTGGACAGTTTGCGGCGCACGATGTCCTTCTTGAGCACCACGGCGTGTTCCTGTGTCAGCGGGTTGGTGACGAGCACGACCTTGCCATCGTCCTCGTCGATCAGCATGCCCACCGCGTCGTCGCCGTCCTTCTTGGTGATGGCGGTGTTTTCATACTGGAAGCCGATGACCTTCGACGGATCAAGGATGGACTCAAGCAATTCGCGCCGGCCAAAGCGCCCCGCCACGCCGGTCAGGTCGGGGCCCACGCTGCCGCCCTCGTTTCCGAAGTGGTGGCACGCGAGACACTGCGCATCGATCAACGCCTGCCGTCCGCGCGCGAACGAGCGTCCGGCTCCAATCTGCCCCAGGTCGGGGAGGACATCCTGCATCTTCCACTCCCGGACGAATTTCCGGTTCGGTGTGGGCTTCGGGATGACCGGGGCTGGAATTTCGCCAATCGCTCCGGCCAGTTCGGCCCGCTGCTCCGGCGAGAGCGCCGCGGCCGCGTCCCGGCGCGCGTTGGCGAGGAATTTGGCAAAGCTGTTGCCGCCCTTGAACTCGGTCAGCGCCCTGGTGAACCAGTTGAAGTATGTCCGCCGCTCGCCCGGCGTCCAGCCGCGGTGAAGCGAGCGCAGATGAAACGCGTAGTGCATCTGCTCCTCCTGTGTGTGCGCGGCGGCCATCAGCGCGAGCGTCTTCTTCACCACGCTTGGGGCCTCGAGATAGATGAGCAGCTGGCACAGCTCGCGGTTGAGCGGCTCCGTCTTCGCCGGGTAATGCCGGTCCAGCTCGGACAGAACCGTCCCGGTCGTCATGGCGTCGGGTTTGCCCTGCCGCGCAAAACTCACCTCCAGCACGCGCAGCTTGTCGAGCTGCTGCGCCCCGGTCAGCCGGGCGAGCGGGAATTTTTCCAGTGCTTGAACCAATGCTCCCTGCATTTCCCCGCCGCTGCAACGGGCCAGTGCGAGCAGGGCAGTCAGGCCGCCGTCCACGCTCTTCTCCTCCAGCGCACGCTGCTGCCATTGCGCCACCGGTTGCCATTCGACGGCGATGCGTGCGGCGTATCGGATCCAGCGGTCTTTGCTGTTCAAGTGCGGCCAGGCAAAGGAGACGGCCTTCGCGTCCTGCCTGCCGTGGAACTTTTCCAGCGCATGCCGCAGCTGCCGCGCCTTCGCCGCGGTGGCTTCGGCCTGCAACTCCGCAGCGCTCTTTGACGGCTCGGTGACCGCCGGTCCCGTGTAGGTCACGCGATACAGCCCGGACTGCGTGTTCCAGCCGCCCGTGATGAAATACATCGCGCCATCCGGGCCGATCTCGACATCGGTGACGTTGAGCGGACGGCCTTCGAGGAAGGTTTCAAACGTGCCCGTGTAGCTGGCGCCCTCGGGCTTGAGATGCACGGCGAAGACTTTTCCGTAGGCCCAGTCGAGGATGAAAAAGGCGCGCTGGTAACGCGGCGGAAATTTGGCGCCGGTGCCGAACGCGACTCCCGTGGGCGAGCCTTTGCCGATGTCCACCGTGGTGGGCAGGCTGTCGGGATACCACACGGGCCACTTGCCGCTGCCGGAGCGCCAGCCGTATTCGCCGCCGCTCACGCAATGGTTCACGCGCGTGGGCCGATACCACGGCGCACCCATGTCCCATTCCATGTCGGCATCGTAGGTGAACATCTCGCCATCGGGGTTGAACGCGATGTCATAGGGGTTGCGGAAGCCCGCGAGCCTCAGCTCACAGTTCTTCCCGTCGGGATCGAGCCGGGCGACGTAGCCGCCGGGCGACAGCACCCCCAGGGCGTGTCCGTTGGGATCCCACTGGCGCGGCAGGAGCTGGTCTTCCTTGTAGTTGCGATGAGGCGAGGCGGGGGAGAGGTTGGCGGGCAGTCCTGAGAAGTTTCCGTTCATCAGGTAAATCTTGTCGTCCGGTCCGAGCACGACGGCATGAGGGCCGTGATCGCTGCGGGTGAAAGTGCGGAGCAGCTCGACCTTCTCGAACTGTCCGTCGCCATCCAGGTCCCTCAGCCTGTAAAAACCGTGCCCGTCGGGGCCGGCCGCATTGTTCACGTAGAGGCTGTCGTGGGCGCAGAGCAGGCCCTGCGCGCCGTTGATGGGGGCCGTGAGCTTCTCAACCTTTCCGACCGGCCCGCCGGGCGCGATCGTCAGGCGCAGCAGCCCGCCCGGATCCGGGGCGATGATGAGCCGGCCCTGTGGATCGAACGTCATGGAGACCCATGTGCCTTCATCAATCCGCGCCGAACGCAGGAGTTCGACCTTGAAGTCCGGCAGCGTCTGCAAACTCTCCGCCGCCGTGGCCTGGCGCGACGCAAGCACGTCGCCCCACGGCGCGACGCCGAGTTTGCCGAGGCTGGCCGGCCGGCCCCATTGCGCCGCGCTGACCTTGGCCGCCTGCCAGCCTGGCATCTCGCGAGGTGCCGCCAGCCAGCTCGCGTCCGTGACGATGAAATTGACGCGCCGCTGGCTGATGTTTTCCGGCGCGTTAGCCGCCGCCGCGACCGTGCCGAGCGTGATCTCAAGCCGGGCGACGAACCCGGCGTGCTGTTTTCCGCCGACGCACTTCACGGCGATGACATTCTCGCCGGGCTGCGTGGCGCTGGTGACATCGGCCTGCACCGGGTTCTGCCAGCCCTTGCTCTCGGCCACTTCCCGGCCATTGACAAAAATGGTCGCCACTTCGTCCGCCGTGGCGTGCAGGACGACCTTCGTGGCATTCGCCCCCAGTTGGAATGGTTTCCGAAAATAGTTGGTTGCGCCGGCGGTGGCGGTTTTGGCATCGACCCAAATCCATTCTGGAATCTGCGCCTGCAGCGGGGCTGCGGCGGTCAGGGCGGTGAGAATGAAGGCGAAGCCCAGGCGGCGGCCGCGATCTCCAAAGCGCAAAGTCAGAGAAGCAAAACGGAGGAATGAAATGCTCATGCTGGTAGGATATGAGCGGGCGCACGGAGGGCATTGACCCAAGTCAACGGCATGTGGGTCGCCGGCGGGCTTTTCACGGTCAGTCTTGAGCCGGCGCTGCGAATCGAGTGGTTGTTCGGTTCATGCTGAACACCCCCGCAGGCCTCCACGTCTGCTGTTGAGCCCTATGCTGAGACTTTTCGGCCAGAATTCCGGTCCGCTGTGCTGCGGCGCTTCGCGCCGCAGCTTCCTGAAGATCGGCGGGCTGGGTCTGGGCGGGCTGGCGCTGCCGCAGTTGCTGGAGGCCGAGGCGCGCGCCGGCATCCGCCGGTCGCACAAGGCGGTCATCATGGTTTACCTGCCGGGCGGGCCGCCGCACCAGGACATGTATGACCTCAAGAACGACGCCCCGAGCGAGGTGCGCGGACCGTTCCGCGAGATCGCGACGAACGTCCCCGGCATCCGCATCTGCGAGCATCTGCCGCGGATGGCGGCGATGATGGACAAGCTCGTGCCCATTCGTTCCATCGTCGGCTCCGAAGGCGGGCATGACAACTTCCAGTGCTTCACAGGACGGCCTACACGCAACCAGCCGCCCGGCGGCTGGCCGATGTTCGGTTCAGTGCTTTCCAAGCTGCAAGGGCCCGCCGATCCTGCGATTCCACCGTTCGTCGGGCTGGAGAACCGCACCAAGCACCGGCCCTACAACCTGGCGACGCCAGGCTTTCTCGGCGTGTCGCACCGCTCCTTTCAGACGGAGGGCGACGGCAGGGCTGACCTGGTTTTGAACGACCTTTCCGTCGAACGGCTCGCCGACCGGAAGAGCCTGCTGGCCGGCTTCGACCACTTCCGTCGCGACGTGGACGGCAGCGGCTTGATGGACGGCCTTGATTCCTTCACGCAGCAGGCCTTCGGCGTGCTCACGTCCAGCAAGCTGGCCGCCGCGCTCGACTACACCAAGGAAGACCCGCGCACCATTGCGCGCTACGGCAAGGGTGACCCCGCCCTCCGCGGCGACGCTTCACCGCGCATGAACGAGCACTTGCTCATCGCTCGCCGGCTCGTCGAGGCCGGGGCACGGGCGGTCACGGTGTCGTTCGGCTTCTGGGATTACCACGGGCAGAACCACAAGATCGCGAAGGAAGATTTCCCGATGCTCGATCAGGCCGTGACCGCACTGGTGCAGGACCTGCACGATCGCGGCCTCGACAAGGACGTGAGCGTCGTGGTCTGGGGCGAGTTTGGTCGCACACCGACCATCAACAAGGACGCTGGCCGCGACCATTGGCCGCGCGTTTCCTGCGGACTGCTGGCAGGCGGCGGCATGAAGACCGGGCAGGTCATTGGTGCGACGGACCGCCTTGGTGGCGAGTGCACCGAGCGTCCTGTGCGTTTCGGAGACGTCTTCGCAACGCTCTACCAGAATCTCGGTCTCAATCTCGACGCGACCATCACCGACCTCACGGGGCGGCCGCAGTATCTCGTGGAGCCGGGGTGTGAGCCGATGAGGGAACTGGTGGGATGATTCTTCGGTTCACGCTGAACACCTCTGGAAGTCTCCGCGTCAGTTGTTCAGCCCTATGCTGAAAATCTTCGGCCAGACCTCCGGCCCGCTGTGCGACGGCGTTTCGCGCCGCGACTTCCTGCGCGTTGGCGCCCTGGGCATGGGCGGGCTGGCGTTGCCACAGTTGCTTGAAGCCGAGGCGCTCGCGGGCCTCGGCAAGTCGCACAAGGCGGTCATCATGATTTACCTGGTCGGCGCGCCGCCGCATCAGGACATGTATGACCTGAAGATGGACGCGCCCGCCGAGATTCGCGGCCCGTTCCGGCCCATCAAGACCAACGTCCCGGGCATCGAGATTTGCGAGCACCTCCCGCGGCTGGCCCGCATCATGGACAAGCTGGTGCCGCTGCGTTCCGTCCATGGTTCGCCCGACGGCGACCATGATTCCTTCATCTGCTACACGGGCCGGCACAAGCGCATCCAGCCGCCCGGCGGGTGGCCGGCCATCGGTTCGGTGATATCGAAGCTGCAAGGCTCGGTGGACAAGTCCGTCCCGCCGTTTGTCGGCCTCGCGCCGAAGGCCGGGCATCCGCCCTACGGCTCGCCCGGATTGCCGGGCTGTCTCGGGACACCCCAGGCGGCGTTCCGCCCGGTGGGCGACGGCCTGAGCGACCTCACGCTCAACGAGATCTCCCAGGCCCGCCTGGACGAACGCAAGTCGCTGCTCACGTCCTTCGACCACTTTCGCCGCGATGTGGACAACAGCGGCGTGATCGAAGGTCTCGACGCGTTTCAGCAGCGTGCGCTGGGCATGCTCACCTCCAGCCGGCTCGCCGAGGCGCTCGATCTCTCGCGGGAGGACGCGAAGGTCCGCGCGCGCTACGGCAAGGGCTTCACGGCCAATTACGGCGACGGCGCGCCCCGCAACCTGGAGCATTTCCTCATGGCCCGCCGGCTCGTCGAGGCCGGAGCGCGCGTGGTGACGCTGAACTTCGGCCGCTGGGATTTCCACTCGGACAACTTCAACGAGGCGAAGAACACGCACCTGCCTTACTTCGACCAGGGCATGTCCGCACTTGTGGAGGATCTGCACGAGCGGGGCATGGACAAGGATGTCGCGGTCGTGGCCTGGGGTGAGTTCGGCCGCACGCCGACGATCAACAAGGACGCGGGCCGCGATCACTGGCCGCGCGTGGGCGGCGGTTTGCTGGCGGGCGGCGGCTTCCGCACCGGCCAGGTCATCGGCGCAACCGACCGGCTCGGCGGCGAAGTCACCGAGCGGGGCGTTCACTTCGGCGAAGTCTTCGCCACGCTCTACCACCACTTCGGGCTCGACCCGCATCAGACGCAGTTCACCGACCTGGCCGGCCGGCCGCACCCGCTGGTGGATTACCAGCACGAGGTGATGAAAGAACTGGTTTGATGCCGGGGCCGGCCCTGCGCGATGCTCGCGGGATGGCAGCGGATTCACCGGCCTTGTCGCCGGGTCAACTCATCACCGTCACCGTGCAGGACCTCGCCTTCGGCGGCGAGGGCGTCGCACGGACGAATGATCTGGTCGTGTTCGTGCCGTTCGTGATTCCCGGCGAGGTGGTGGAGGTGGAGGTGACGGAGGTGAAGAAGAAGTTCGCCCGCGCGCGGCTGGTGCGCGTCATCCAGGCCTCGCCCGAGCGCGCTGAACCGCGCTGCCGTTACTTCGGCCGGTGCGGCGGCTGCCAGTATCAGCACATCGCCTACCCCGAGCAGCTCCGCCTGAAGCACAAGCAGATCAGTGATCTTTTCCAGCGCATTGGCGGCTTCAGCACCGCGGTGATCGACCCCCTGGTTCCGTGCCCGGAGCCTTATGGCTACCGGAACCGCATCATGGTGCGGACGCAGTGGAACAAGCGGGATCAGCGTCTGGAGCTGGGCTTTCTCGGCTTCGACAACGTGTTCGTGGTGGACATCACGGAGTGTGCCCTGGCGGAGCCGGTGTTGAACGAGCAGCTCCTGCAGGTCCGGGCCAAGCCGCCGCCGCGCGGCGGCCTGAAGGTCACGTTCCGGCTGATGCCGGAGGGCTGGGTGGTGCCGCGCGACTCCTTCTTCCAGAACAATTTCTTCCTGCTGCCCAGGCTCGTCGAGACGGTGCGGGAGCGGCTGCGGGACGCCGGCTCGAAACGGTTGATCGACGCGTATTGCGGCGTCGGGTTCTTCGCGCTGGAGCTGGCGGACCTGGTGGAATCCTTCGTGGGCGTGGAATACGACGCGCTGGCCATCAAGGCCGCGAAGGAGAACATGAAGCTGCACGGCGTGAAGAACGGGCAGTTCGTCAGCGGGCCGGCGGAAGATTACCTCGGCGGACTGCTCCAGCGGCATCCCGGCGAGCCGACGACGCTGGTGCTGGATCCGCCGCGCACGGGCATCCCGCGCGACGCGCTGGAACGCATCCGCCGCGCGCATCCGCAACAGGTGATTTACGTTTCATGCCATCCGGCCACGCTGGCGCGCGATCTCCAGATTCTCTGTGCGCCCGGCGGCTATACGCTGGTGAAAGTCACCCCGCACGACATGTTCCCGCAGACGCAGCACGTGGAATGCGTGGCGGACTTGCGCTGGCAGGGAGCCGTCTGAGCTTCCGCCAGACGGGGGCGAAATCCCCTTCTCCCGCAACGGAGAGAAGGGCGCGGGTCACTTCGCCATGACGATTTCCAGCGTCTCCTCGCGTTTGTGCGACGCGTTTTCCTCCGTCTCGACGTCGGGCGCGGCGGCCGGTGGCACGAGCGGCTTGGCGGAGGTGCGCTCGGCCGAGGGTTCGTCCTGCTTGTGGAACTTGACGCTGACGATCTTGCTCACGCCGTGCTCCTGCATCGTCACGCCGTAGAGCACGTCGGCGATGCCAATGGTGCGCTTGTTGTGGGTGATGATGATGAACTGCGATTCGTTGAGGAAGCGCTGGAGGACGCGGATGAAGCGGTTGATGTTGGACTCGTCGAGCGGGGCGTCCAGCTCGTCGAGCACGCAGAACGGCGAGGGCTTCACCTGGTAGATGGAGAAGAGCAGGGCGACGGCCGTCATGGTCTGCTCGCCACCGGAGAGCAGGCTGATGCTCTGGAGCTGCTTGCCCGGCGGCTTGGCGACGATTTCCACGCCGGATTCCAGGAGATCGTTTTCATCCACGAGCACGAGGTCCGCTTTGCCGCCGCCGAAGATTTCCACGAACATGGCGCGGAAGTTGTCGCGGATCTTGGCGAAGGTCTGCGCGAACATCTCCTTGGTCTGGGTGTTGATCTTGTTGATCACCTCCATGAGCTGGGCCTTGGCCTGCACAAGGTCGTCAAACTGCTTCGTGAGGAAGGCGTGGCGGGTCTCGGCCTCCTCGTATTCCTCGATGGAGGCGTGGTTCACGGCGCCCATTTCATCGAGCTTCTTCTGAAGGATGCCAACCTGCTCGGCGACCTTCACCCAGTCCGTGGCCATGCCGCGGAGCACCATCTCGTCGGGGGTGACCGTCTCGACCTTCGGCTGGCCCTCGTCGGCGAAGGTGATGGTGATGCACTCGCTGCGGATGTCGTCGAGGTTGAGCTGGTATTTCTCCTGGACGCGCTGGCGGAGGTTCTGCACCTGCATCGTCTTCTGCGTCAGCTCGATGTCGATCGATCCGCGCCGGCTCTGGAGGTCGCCCAATTGTTTGCGCTGCTCGCGCAGGCCTTCTTCGCGCAACTGGATGTCGCCCTCCTGGGCGGTCTTCCGGGTGCCGAGTCCGGCGATGTGCCGGCTGATCTGTTCGCGCTCGTGCCGGAGGCGTTCGATCTGCTGCCGTGAATCGGTGATCTCGGTTTCGGCCTGCGTCTTGCGCTGGCCGAAGGCGCCGATCTCGTTCTGCCGCGTCTGGATCAACTGCTCCAGCTCGCGGATGCGGCCCTCGAGCGGGGCCTTCTGGCCGGCGAACGAACGGACCAGCTGCTCCTCGGTGGCCGTGGCGACCTTGGTGTCGTTCTGCTCGGACAGGGCGGCGTCCCGCTGCTGCCGGAGCGAGTCAATGTTCCCGCCGAGGTCCGCAACGCGCGCGGTGACGGACTGCTCGCGTGTCTCCAGCTCGGTGATCTGCGCCGCGAGCTTCTCGCGCTTCGCGTTGCCTTCCTGCTCCTGCGAGGCGAGCGACTGGATTTCATACACCACCGTGTCAATGCGGAGGTGGAGGTTCTGGAGCGAAGCCTTGAGCGCCTTGAACTCGCCCTCGCGCGAGGCGATGGCGACTTCCTGCGCACGCAGGTCGGTCTGGGCCTGCTGGAGGCCGGCCTGCAGCTCCGTCTGCTCGCTTTGGAGCGCGCCCTTCCTGCGGCTGATTTCGTCCCCCTGCGCCTGCGAATCCGCAATCTGCTTCTGCAGCTCGGCGATCTGGTTCTTGCGGCCAAGGATTGAAGACGGGGCCTTCCCGTTCGCGGCACCGCTCAGGTAGCCGCCCGTGAAGATGCCCTGGCGGTTGAGCAAATCGCCCGTGAGCGTGGCGAAGCTGTAGGCGCCGTTCGTCTGCTGCCACGCGGCGGTCGCGGCGGCGAGGTCGGCGACGATGCGGGTGTTGCCCAGCAGGCCGTTGATCAGGTAGGCGACGGATTCGTCCGCCTCGATGACCTTCAAGGCCGATTCGCCGGGTGCGTTTTCTTCCGCTCCGGCGGGCTTGAAGTCAGGATTCTTCAGGCCCAGGCAGCCGATGTTCGCGCGACCCTTCTTGTTTGCAACGAGGTCCGCGAAGATCTGCGTGGCGGCCTCGGGCTGCTCCGTGAGCACGAGCTGGAGGTGGTGCCCGAGGGCGGTCTCGACCGCGATGACATACTGGTCGGGCACGCGGATGCGGTCGGCGAGGGTGCCGAGCGCGAGCTTGGACTGCTTGAGCGCGGCCTGCGCGCCGGCGCTGAAGCCCTCGTGGCTGCCCTGCAACTGTTCCAGCACGTTGAGGCGCGACTTCACCCCGGCCTGGGCGCGGAGCACGGTGTCGAGCTCCTGGCTGACCTGGTTGATCTCCTGCTGGATTTCGCGGAGCCGCTTCTGCCGCTCCTCGACCGTGCCGCGCTGCGCGACGACGCCGGCCTTCTCGGACTCCACGTTCGCGGCAAACTCCGTGAGGCGCGCGTCGAGCCGGGCGCGTTCCTCCTCAAGCTGGATCTTCTCCGAGGAAAGCTTCTCGAGCCGCACGACGTTGCCCTGCTTCTGCAGGTCGAGCGCGTTGATCTCGTTGCGCACACGGCTGAGCTGCTGCGACGAGTTGAAGGCCTCCGTCTGCGCGCGGCGGAGTTCCTCCTGCCGCGTGATGAGTTCGCGTTCGACGGTCTGGACGGCCTGCTGCTTGGCCCCGAGTTCCCCGCGCAGCGTTTCGAGCTTCTGCTGCGACTCGGCGAGGCGCTGCGTGACGCTCACCAGTTCCTGCCGCGCGTAACCGATGCGCTCCTCGGACTCGTTGATGTCGCGGAACGCCTTCGAGTTCTGCGCCTCCAGCTCGCGGAGCCGCTCCTCGTTGAACTGGATGCGGTGTTCGTGCCGTTCGGTCTGGGACTTGAGTTCGAGGCCCTGCTGCTGGGACGTGTTGATTTCCGCGTCCAGCTCGGAGAGCCGGTGGCGGAGCTGGAGCAATTCGTCCTCGGTGCGCAGGACGTTTTGCGAGAGGTCTTCCATGGCCGTGCGAAGCTGCTCGGCCTCGGTTGTGCGCTGGGAAATCTCGGCCTGCAACGTGTCGAACTGGTGCCGCGCGAGCTGGGTGTCGAGGTGCTGAAGCTCCAGCGCGACCTGCTTGTAGCGGCGGGCCTTGCCGGCCTGGCGTTGCAGCGAGCCGATCTGCCGCTTCACCTCGCGGATGAGGTCTTCGACGCGCAGCAGGTTCTGGTCGGTGTGCTCCAGCTTGCGGAGGGATTCCTTCTTCTGCGCCTTGAACTTCGTGATGCCCGCGGCTTCCTCGAACACCATGCGCCGGTCCTCGGGCTTGCTCTGGATGATCTGCGTGATGTGGCCCTGGGCCATGATCGAGTAACTCGTCTTGCCCATGCCCGTGCCCATGAAGAACTGCTGGATGTCGCGCAGGCGGCAGGGAACCTTGTTGATGAAATACTCGGAGCCGCCGTCGCGGAAGATGCGGCGCGTGATCGTGACCTCGTTGAAGGTGACTTCGATGCCTGCGGCCTTGAGGTGTTCGCCGTCCACATCACCGATGGTCAGGGAAACTTCCGCCATGCCGAGGGGCCGGCGACCATCCGTGCCGTTGAAAATCACGTCCGCCATCTCGCCACCACGCAGCGCGCGGGCCGATTGCTCGCCCAGGACCCAACGGATGGCGTCCGCGACGTTGGACTTACCGCACCCGTTGGGGCCGACGATGGCCGTGATGCCGGGCTGGAAGTTGAGGGAGGTCTTGTCCGCGAAGGACTTGAAACCAAGAACGGTGAGGTTCTTCAGATACATGGGTGGAACTTTAAGCCCAATATCCGGTGGAGTGTAAAGCGCAAAACCACCATATGTGGTGGTAAGTTATTCACATCACTCTCCGCTCCTCTTCAGTCCGAATTGCTGGGCTGAGGGGCGCAATCCCGTTGGGATTGTGGAGCTCGGCTGTGTCGCAGACCAGCCGCAGTGCTTCCGAACGACGTGGCTTGCTGCGGGTGGTTCTGCGCACACCCCCCCACGCTCCGGGGGCGAAGGGACTCGCGCCAGCGTCTTGGACTGCGGTGGCCCTCCGCCGCTTTTTGAGACAAGCGACTCTCTCCATGCCCCGGCGGAAAGCGCCAGAGGGCTGGCGCACTCCAAAACCTCGCGGACGACCACGACGCTTGAGCCACCTGAATGCATGGCTGGCCTGCCCCAACGGGAATGTGCCCCTCGCCCCCAAAGTTTTCCGGGCCGGAAGAGGCTGCCAGGGGTTTCCAAATCCGGTTCAACCGGGCGACAGGGAGAAGCTGCATCCGTCGATTGCGGTCAACCTTTCCAAATCGCCCTGTTCAGCGGGACTTGGATTTCGAGGCTGGCGAAATCGCACGGAAAAAATGCTCCAGGGGGACTTTGAGCACCTTGGCGATGATGAACAACTCGCACGCTTTCACGAAGCGAACCTGGGATTCGATCTTGGCGAGCGTGCCGCGCGGCATCCTCAGCCCCTCGCGCTGGCAAAGGTCCGACAGTTCCTTCTGCGTCAGCCCCGCCTTCGAGCGATAGTTGCGAACTTGCGCTCCCACCACGTTGGCCGGAAACATTTTGGATTGAGACACTCCCACGATATTGTATCGGGCCTCGCTGGCCACCCTTGTTCAGGCTTGTCGGGCCAGACTGGTAAATGGTTTGCCAGCGAGTAAAGCACATGTGTGGTTGAATATCTATTGATGATTTGCTCTCAATAGGAGCATGGCCATCCGTGCAACAGATTCGGCACCGCCCTGTCAGTTGAAACCCCTTCGTATTCTTATCGCGGATGATCACGCCATGATGCGCGACGGCTTGCGCGGGCTGCTGAACGCGCAGCCGGACATGGAGGTCGTGGGCGAGGTGGACAATGGTCTTGCCGCCGTCGAGTTCGCAAAGCGCCACCGACCTGATCTCGTGCTGATGGATGTTTCCATGCCGAAGCTGGACGGCGTGGAGGCCACCCGCGACATCAGGAAAGCCTGCCCCGAGGTTCGGGTGATTGCGTTCACCGCCCACGAATCTCCCGTGGTGTTGAATCAGATGCGCCGGGCGGGTGCCGTCGGCTATGTGCCCAAGGATTCCTCCCGTGAAGTCCTGCTCACCGCCATCCGGCGGGCGGCCTGCGGGGGAGTTTACTTTGATCCTGAATTGCTGGCGTTGGCAGGCGGCAAGGTCATCCCCGACGCCGACACAGTGACGGACCTCAGTCACCGTGAGGAGCAGGTGATGAACCTGCTGGCGCGGGGCTACACGGCCAAGGAAGTGGCGGCGGAGTTGAAGGTCAGCACGAAATCGGTGGAGACCTACAAGGCGCGCCTGATGGTGAAGCTGGGCGTCAACAGCCGGGTGGAACTGATGCGTTACGCCCAGCTGAAATATCGGACGGATCTGACTTAAGCGTCCCCCGCCATCCGAGACGGCGACCGGACGCTCGCCGCAAGTTCAAGTCCCACGGCATCTGCATCTGGAGCCGGTGGATTCCGACGACTTGATTCAACGACGCCCTCCACCGCACACGGATGATTTGAAACTCTGAACCGGGACGATGCAGATGGCGGCATTCATGCCGCAGAGAGGTGGGAAGGCGGGAGGGGCGTTTGGATTTTATGGAGCGATCTCGGCGGAGGGACGTTTCTGCGGCTTGAAAGCCGCGCTCGGCGGGAGCGCGGCGTTCACGCCGCAGAATGGTGGAAGGGAAGAAAGCTTTCGGAGGGCAGGACGTGGGTTGGCTGATCGGGGCTTTCTGCGGCATGAATGCCGCGCTCCTGTCGCCCTCACTGCATCTCGTGCGTCGAAAACAGGCCGCCGTTTTCCACTGCATCGTTCGGCTGAAAAGCCGGGCCACCTGTCAGGCATTACCTGACAGACACGAAGGCCGCAGTGCGGCAGGCTCATGGGACGAACTGGGAAAAAGGTTTGGCCAAACATTCGAACTTTGGGCCTCGGGCGCCATTGAACTGAACAGGATCGTGTCCTTCAGCGCTTCAAATCAAACGCCCTCCACCGGCTTTGGCATTGTGCCTCCGGTCTTGGCACAAGGTGCCGGGTATTACGGAAAACGTGAGAGGTCCGCCGTGTTCCAGTGCCGCAGGCCAGCCCCGAGGCGGTCGGTCGAGATCACCGTCATGGGCAATGACGTCGGGCATGCCCCATCGGGGGAACTGTCAGAAAGCCAAGGAAACCCAAGGAGACTATGAAAAAAAACATGAGCACAACCACAAAATCCCCGGCCACCGTGCTGGGCAGTGAGGACAGCTTCCGCCTGCTGGTGGAAAGCGTCAAAGACTACGCCATCGTCATGCTGGATCCCGGCGGGCATGTCGTCAGCTGGAACGCGGGGGCCGAGCGGTTCAAGGGCTATCGGGCCGAGGAGATTCTCGGCAATCACTTCTCCTGCTTCTATCCGGCGGAGGCCATCAAACGCGGCCTGCCGGAACTGGAGCTGAAGACCGCCGAAAAGGAGGGACGCTTTGAGGACGAAGGCTGGCGCGTGCGCAAGGACGGAAAGCAATTCTGGGCCAACGTCATCATCTCGGCCCTGCGCGACAAGGACGGGACGCTGCGAGGCTATTCAAAGGTGACGCGCGACCTGACCGAGCGCCGCCAGGCGGAGGAGCGCATCCGGCAGCAGTCCAAGGAAATCATGGAGCTGTCCACGCCGGTGATGCAGGTCTGGCGGGGCGTGGTGGTCGCCCCGCTGATCGGCTCGCTGGACAGCCAGCGCACCCAGCAGTTCATGGAGCGGCTGCTCAACCGCATCGTGGAAACCAACTCCCCCGTGGCCCTCGTGGACATCATGGGGGTGCCGACGATCGACACCCAGACGGCGCAGCACCTCATCGAGACCATCAGCGCCGTCCGCCTGCTGGGGGCGCAGGTGGTGCTCACGGGCGTGCAACCGGCGATAGCCCAGACGCTGGTCCATCTGGGCGTGGATCTGGCCGGCATCACCACGCGTGCGTCCCTGGCAGCCGGATTGCAGGTGGCGCTGGACATCCTGCATCTGCAAGTGGTCAGCAAGAACGGCACTCACTGAGAAAGGAACTTTATGGCCACTGAAAACATTTCCGTCATCAAGCTCCGGGATCTGCTGCTCGTCACGGTGCCGCCCGACCCGGACGACGACACCATATCGGCGTTGCAGGAGCAGGTGCTCCAGGCCATGACGCGCCAGGAAGTCAGGGGGCTGGTGCTGGACATATCCACCGTGCAGACCCTGGACTCGTTTTTTGCACGGGTCGTCTCGGAAACCGTTCAAATGGTGGCTCTCATGGGCGGGCGCACGGTGCTTGCAGGCATGCGGGCCAACGTGGCCGTCACCGCGACGCAACTGGGCCTGACGGTGGGCAACGCCATCACGGCCCTGGACGTGGACCGGGCGTTCGACCTGCTTAACGCCGCTCCCGCCGGGGAACCCCAGCCATGAACAAGTCGCACCAGGGCGAACTGCTCATCACATCCGAGAACGACATCGTCGTGGCGCGCAAAATTGTCCGGGACGCGGCCACCAGCCTGGGCTTCAGCCTGACCGATGTGACCCGCATCGTCACCGCCGCCTCCGAACTGACCCGGAACATCTACCACTACGCCAGGTCCGGCGTCGTGCGTTGGCGCTTTCTGAATCAAGACTCCACCGTGGGTTTGGAGCTGGTCTTTGAGGACAGCGGACCGGGGATTTCCGATGTCGAGCAGGCCATGCAGCCGGGCTACACGACGGGCAAAGGACTGGGCATGGGGTTGCCCGGGTCCAAGAGGTTGATGGATGAAATGAAGATCGAATCGGTCGTCGGCAAGGGCACCACCGTGACCGTGCGCAAGTGGCGCGGGTAGCATCATGCAAGCCCCCGCGTCCCAGACCATATCCGTGCAGCATCCCAGCGATGCCGGTGCGGCGCGGCGGTCGGCCAGGGCCCTGGCCGAAAGTCTTGGTTTTGGTCCCGTCGCTGGCGAAGAAATTGCCCTTACCATGACCGAGCTGGCGACCAACCTGATCAAGCACGCCAACGGCGGAACGCTGATCCTGACCCCGCTCTCCGACGGCGCGAGGATCGGTTTGGAGATTGAATCCTGCGACAGCGGTCCGGGCATCGCCGATGTCGAGCAGGCCCTGGCCGACGGTTTTTCCACCGCAGCGGGCAGCCGCGGCACGGGCTTGGGGGCGGTCAACCGCCTGATGGACGAGCTGGACATCACCCCGAACGGAGAGCGTGGCACGCGGGTCGTCAGTCGCAAATGGATGCGACAGCGCCCCGAAACCCTCCGGCCCTGTCCGCTCGCCTTCGGGGTCGCGTCGCGGCCGCGCCAGCCTGGCGCGGACAACGGGGACGCCTTTGTCGTGAAACACTGGGCCGAGAGTGCGCTGGTGGGGGTCATTGACGGCCTGGGCCACGGTCAGTTCGCCCATCGCGCCGCGCAGGCCGCCCGGCAGTATGTCGAGAGCCACTGCGACCTGCCGCTTGATCAGATTTTTCGCGGCGTGGGCCGGGCCTGCCGTGTGACCCGCGGCGTGGTGATGGCCCTGGCGCGGTTTGACTGGGGCAAGGGCCAGCTCGCCTTTGCCTCCGTGGGCAACATCGAAGCGCGGGTTTTCCCCCGCTCGGAGTCGTTCAACTTCCGCATCCGGCGCGGCGTCATCGGTCTCAACGCGCCCAACGCGCTGGTCACTGAACACCCCTGGCCGTCCGACCATTTGCTGGTGCTGCATTCCGACGGATTGCACACCCGGTGGGCTTGGAAGGATTTCCCCGGTGTGGCGGCCCGGCCCGCCCCGTCCCTTGCACAGGATTTTATGCGGCTGCTGGCCAAGGAGGAGGACGACGCCACGGTCGTCGTCGTGAGGAGCGCGCTGCCATGAAAACTGCGGAATTGAAGAAGAATCTGAACCGGGCGCAGGAGGCGATTGCGGCCCTGCAGGACGAGCTGGCCGAAACGAACCGGGGCCTGCTGGCGGTGACGATGGAGCTCGAACAGCGCGTGGACGAACGCACGGCGGAGCTGCGGGCCGCCCACGCTGAACTGAAACGGACGAACACGGAATTGATGCAGCTGACGCTGGAACTCGAGGACCGCGTGTCCCAGCGCACCGCGGAACTGTGCCAGGCCAACGAGGAATTGCAGACCCAGATCACCGTGCGCAAACGGGTGGAGGAGGAAATCCGGGCGCTCAACGTGGACCTGGAACTGCGGGTGTGGGAGCGCACCGGACAACTCCGCCAGAGCGAGGAAAACCTGGCCGTCACCCTCCAGTCCATCGGAGATGGCGTGCTGGCCACGGATGCCGAGGGCCGCGTCACCCGCCTCAATGCGGTGGCCGAGGTGCTCACCGGCTGGACGCAGGCG